>ENA-OOUV01000467-OOUV01000467.1-human-gut-metagenome-genome-assembly--contig:-NODE-467-length-8662-cov-1.759498_pt1 | contig 8662 bp, 10 predicted proteins | sample MGYA00241551_ERZ501284 | MGnify/ENA primary metagenome ERZ501284 (study PRJEB25962, sample SAMEA2042282) | human gut metagenome | biome: human gut; feature: human-associated habitat; material: faeces... | reverse complement strand
AATTTATTTTTGCGGGTTGTTTTGCAATTTACGGCAAACAATATATTTTTGTGGTACCGCATCAACCAAATATCGCTCTCGGTTACTGCGTAAAATTCCCCCGGTGCATATTGATTTATGACGCCGGGGGTCTTTTATTTCTTTCTCTTATAATATAACCAATTGTAAATTCCGCCGTAATATCCGGTTTCCAATACTGCTTTTCGTATGGTCTTTGCGTCGTACTCGCCAAATGTTACGTACTCATATATTGACGGGTTTTCATGCAACGCAAATTCAAATGTTATGTCAATATATGCGTCGCCGACCTTGTTAAACGCATGGTCAATCGGTATTGGGACGTTTGTTTTTCCCTCACAATAAAGAATCCGTTCCGGGAACGCCTCGCAAAGTAAATGGGAATTTCGATAACATTCTTTCGGCTTTGGCTTAATTACGTGCCGTATGTAGTCCAATTCGTAATCCTCCAATACATCAGCCGCCGGAACAATTTTAACGGGCTTTGCAGCGTTTAATAAGTCTTGGAAATACGCTTTTTGTCTTTCGTACAAAGGTAGTTCCAACATCATTTCAATTTCTTTTATTATTATACTTTCCATACAATTTGTTATTCCGTCCATTCCTCAATATACATTTCATACGCTTCTTGGCAACAACGCCCCTCACAACTTATATATCCATTTGGGACGCCGTGGGTTCCTTTTTCGTCATCATCCAAAGGACAATATAAACACAAATCGTCGCTTAAATCATCAGCGGTTTTTAATTTAGGGTTCTTTATTTGCCATATACCCAATAATAGGGTTGCAATTAATAATACAAAGAAAATTAATATTATCACGTCCATATTTTAACCTTTCATTCTACCAACATAAGACAAATTCAATACATCGTACATTTGCCCCATAACGGCAAATTCTAACATTGCGTCGCTGTTTGCAACGTCGTTTATCCTCAACAATGGGTATTTGTTGCCGTAATCCGTAACGTACCCGTCCGGTTCAATATCTGAATATATCCGGTCGTTGTCGCTGTTTTCAAAGTATTTATTTAGGCTTTGCAGAATATTGTTTTCCAAATATTCATTTCCCAATACTTCTTTTATTTTATCCTGCTTTCTTAATGCAAATCTCATAATATTTATAATTATGCCGGGGAACTCCCCGGCGTTGGTTATGCAATACGAATTAAATTAGCTTTTTTGAAACATCTGTATTCCTGCTTTTCTGTATCGAAATACGTTTGTACCGTGTCGGCGGGTTTCCGGGTTCCGGTTGTTGCCGGAATTGTTTCCGGGTTTGTGGTTCCGTATGCCTCACGCAATGAACCGTCTATTTTCTGAAAATAGAATTTTACTATTCGCTTTTTCATTTCGGCTTTTAGCTTCATGTTTAACCATGCACATTTTAAAGCCTCTGAAAGTTTGTAACCATTGCGTTTTACGAATTGCCACGCCAATTTGAAAATCTCACTTAATTTGTTTCTTTTTTCTGAACTCATACGAATTTGTATTTGGTTCCGGGAACCCGCCCGGTCGGATATTATTTAACATAGAAACTTATCTTTATTCCTCTGCGCAATTTGCAAACGGTTTTATCATCGGTGCCATTAAATGCACGGCGCAACATCTTATTAGCCATTTCAACGCCAATCAATTCAATCAATCCTTTAACGCCTACCAACTTGTTAACCTTTTTACCGTCAACAATACCGTTGATTTTAATGCGGAAATTGCGATTAATTTCTTTTGTTGTGTATAATAAACCGTTGTAAATTGTTGTTGCCATTTTGATTTTCTTTTAATTGTTCGGGGTAAACGCCCCGTCGTTGTTGTTTGACAATGCAAATATACAACCTTTATTTTAATTACCAAAAGAATTTCTTTTTATTTTATCGGAAAATGGCAAAAAATTCTGTTTTTGGTTCAAAAGATAGTTATTTTGGTCGAATTTTCGATTTAAGCCACTTTTTCGGGCGAAATGTGTAATTTATCCATCCGGGAAAGAAAAGCCCGCTACGGGGCTAAAAATGGGCAAAACTAAAAAAGCCGGGAAAAACCCGGCTTAATCCTGCAAAACAATATTTTTTTTATTTTCTATGGATAAAAGTATTTATTGCGATACAAAGATAATCATTTTTCAATTTCAATATATTCAACCCCGATAATTTTTGTATGTGGGTTTTTGCTGATAATGTCAATTTCCCGGTTCTTTACTTTGTTTGTTTTCCAAAGGAAATTAAGAAACCTTTTATATTGTACGGTCGCAACAATTAAAATGCTGTCACGGTTTACAAACGTCCCGGAAAACGTTCCGTCTGGTGTCGTGATTCCGTTTAAGGAAAACCACGGGTCGGAAATATCAACGCATTTCAGAACCGTTTTTGTTGTATCTCCGGGTAAATAAACAATACTATCCCGGACGGTTCCCCGTAACTGGGTTATTGTTTCCATTTGCGCCGTTGTTACCGCCTCCAATTCCCGGTTCTTTGTTTGCAGGTTTTTTATTAATTCAGCATCGCTCGCCCGGTATCTTTCAAACTCCGACAATTTCAGTTCCAAAACTCCAACTTTGGCGGCGTTCAAACTATCCTTTGTTTTGTACGTTTCGACGTCCTGCAACAATGTTTCTGTATTTCCCCGGTATCTGTTCCGTTCGTCCGTCAATTTTTCAATTTTCGTTCGTTGCACCCATATTGTTGCAACGGCGGCAACTACCATCGCAATTGCCGCCCAAATCAAATACTTTTTCATACAATTTTCTTTATTGCTTCAAAATGTACCTTTGCAATCCTTTCTTTTCCGTCGTCGCTCATCATAAAACGGCAATCCTTTTCATTATCAAAAAAGAAATTTTCAGATAATACCGCCGGGCAAACAGTATGTTTCAGAATATAAAATTGGCTTTCTTTGTCCGGGTCGCCGTCGTAATAATCGAAACGCATTTTCCAACCATCCGGGGCAAACTCTTTTTCCGCCTCCTTACAAAGAACGGTTGCGATTGCATCCGCTTTCGTTTGTCCTACGCTTGTGTAACATTCCCACCCGGTGCCGCCTCCGGCGTTCCCATGAACGCTAAACAAAACGGCATTATTGCCGCAATCTGCATGGATAACGTTTGCACGTCGGCAACGTTCCGGCAATGATACGTCGGTTTCCTCCGGTACCAAAATTTCAAACTTTACGCCATCGGCTTTTAACATCGCCGCAATACGGCGTACAATGTCACGGTTAAACTCCCATTCAAACAATTGGGAACCGTCCCCCCAAATAGGGGAACGTTTCCCGGCACAATCCACGCCGTGACCTCCATCAAGAATAATTACTTTCTGTTTCATAACTCCATTTAAATTTTTTATATGTTTTTCTTTCGCCTCTGCATACCCTTGCAATACAACTATAACTAAAATCGTTTTTTCTTGCTGCTTGGTGTACGCTGTTATATTTAGCCACAATGTTATTTTTCATGTCATATTGAATTACTGCTTTTGCGTCCGGGCTTTTCCCCTCAAACAATGGATTTTCTTTCCCTTTTATTCTTGGTATATTACGTATTTTTTCCTTTGTAATTGGGTTATTCATGTTCATAGAATGTGTACACCAACGCAAATTTGAAAATTTATTATTTGCCCTATCCGTGTCTATATGGTCTATTTCGGGATAATTGTTTGGATTTGGTATAAACATTTTTGCAACTAATACATGAACCGGGAAACGCCTTGCAATTCCTTTATGATTTAATTCTATAATTTTATAACCTTTTACTTTACGTTGTTTCAACACTTTTTCTTTTGCTGTAACAACATACTTGTTACAAATAATATAACTTTTAGGCAAAGACTTTACACGCCCATAATTACTAACTTGATATATCCCTGCATATCCGGGAATATCTTTCCAAATCTCATTTTCCATAATTGCCAACTTTTAAGAACTGCCAACAAATAAGAAACGGGGACGGGCTGTTGGCTTGCCCTTTCGGCCGGTTAATTACTCCGCCTATCCCCGTTGCAAATATAATTATTTATTTACTCATTTTCGTTTTCTCCTTTCTTTTTATTGTTTTTGTCGGGGTCGTCCCCAAATTCTTTTTCCAATCTGTCAATTATCGGTTGCAAATGCGACGGCAAAGCCCTTGTAAACTCCAAACGGATAACATGGTAAATAATACGTAATGCCAAATTCCGGGGGTACGCAATAATCAGATTGCGGAACGCATTTTGCAAATACACATACATAAACACGTATGTTAGTGATTTTACCACGATAACCGCCGCATTTTCATCGCCGCAATTTTTCATTATTACAAAAATCGCCTCCACGATAAACAGATACAACAGAAATTCGCACAATGCGTTTTTAAACTTCCGGAACGAAAAGTTTTTGCATCGCACAATCGCCACGCCGTCCGCCCTCATTCCCGCCCAAATATTGAACGCAAACATTACTACTAACGCATAAAAAAAACCCTTTGTCGGGGTTAAATACCCAAATAACGGGCTAACCGTGGAAATGGCGATTATACGCCATTGTTCCCAATTGAATATTTTTTCCATTTTGTGTATTATATTTATTACATATTTTCTATATCTAAAAATCTTTGTTTAATTACTAATGCGGCTAAATGCCCATATTTTTTTCCACCTTTAACATTAGGATGCATTAAATCTGATGAATCCGCATTAGGCAATGTACATTCAGCCCATATATATGGGTCATCTTCTGTCCCACTTCCTTGAGGATGTGTAAGAATTGCAGATATTTGCCCATCTGCACTCCAATCTATGATATTAGCTGCACATAAATTAGCACATTTTCTCTGTTGCTCTGCTGTTCTATATCTTCTTTCAACAACACTATTATTCCAATAACCCAAACCACTTGCAGTTGTGATAAATATTTGTGCTTTTGGAAATATGTTTAGCAATTCTTCAACAATATATCTATACGCTCCCGCAAAACATGTTCTGTCTGTTTCTTCTATTGGCGTTTTTATATAACATGAACCTTGTGTTAACTCTGATGTTGACTTCTGTTTTATATATACATTATTGACTTTTTTTTCAAATTGAGAAAAATATGTTTGTTCTTTTTCTTCATTATCGTATGTATCATTCATTCCGCCCTCAATTATAATTATATTTGGGTATTCACTTTCAGATGTATATATTTGCACTTCATCCGGGTCTAAATCTGTACCTTGCATTAATCTTTTTAGTTTTTCGACTTGACATGCTAACGTGTTTAGATTTCCGGAATTATTTGTTGAAATCGGACGTGATGTATATGGGTATGTTATTCTATCTTGATATTTATCTCTTACGGTTGCTGAACTTACTCCTAAATTTACAAGACTTTTTATATTAAGCCACTCTTGCATACCTCTTACCCAATTTCCACCCTGCGAATATGAATTACCCAATATTAAAGCCTTAAATTCCGTTTCTTCACTTTGATGTTCATATCTTATTCTTACCGTATATCCTAACGAATCAACATTGTTGTAAAATCTAATAAATTTATAATCACGATTTAGATTAATATAATTTTTCTGTCCTATTTTTCCTAATCCTTGTACTTTGTCATATTCAGAATCAGAATAGAACAAAAAACATGCAATATTCACACTACTACTTTTACATTCTAACAAATCAACGATTAATGTGTTTCCTTGTTTTAAATAAGAAAGTGGAATATCCATTCTTCTTGAATTTATAGCTTCATATTCTACTCCTTCAATAAAGGCATTTATATCAGCTATTTCTGTTTTTATATCAGCTATTTCTGTTTCGTGGTTACCAATAAATTTCAAATTACTTACATGAAAGTTAACTGAAAATTCCTTATAATCATCTATGTTATTGTAAATTGTTATTTTCTTATAATCTTTATCTAATACTTTGCTAATTTGTGTATTTTTAGAATTAAAACTACCTATTACATCATAATAGTCACTTCCATCTCCATAAAATGCAAATACTCCAAAATTTATAGTACTACTTTTAGCATAAATCAATGATAAATCCAAAAAATTACCTTTTTTAAGAAAATCTGATACTATTTCTAATTGTCTAGAAGTTTTAGTATATATTTCTCCACTTGATAATTGTATAGTAGGCAACAATTTTTTTATATCATCTTGATTTCTTTCTACTTTAAGAGATAATGAATCTATTTCAAACAAAATAGAAAAGTCGCTATCATCTATATTATTGTAGAATCTAAGGAATTTATAATCCTTTTGCAATTTTACTACCTTTGTTTGATTCAAACTTGTATATCCGCCTATATTATCATAATTACTTTCTCCCTCTCCATAAAAAGCGAACGAACCAATATTTACGCTTTCACTATCACATGATATTATTTTTATTCTTATTTCACTATCTTTTTTTAGAAAATCTGAATATATTTCTATTTTTCTAAAACCATTTTTTGAGTATTCTTCACCTACCGTTTTTGAACTTAATACAGATAATTCTTGTTTTGTTCCTAATCCGGTATTATTTTTTACCCAATTACCATTTTTGTTTGTAAAAATAGCTACTTCGTTATACAATACAACACTATCAAAATTTACATATTGTCCATTTTCTGATGCAATGTAAAATACATTTTGGTCGGGTGTTCCCGGATTTGTATCCGGTGTTGCAATTCCTGCAAATGTTGCGTTACTTCCTACCGTTGAAATAATAGACAATAAAGCATTTTGCATTATTGCCCCGGTAATTTCTTGGTTTCCGTTTGTTTTGATAACGTCGGAAATCGCTTGTTTTAATTGTTCATAATTTCCCATAATCTAATTAATTTAATTGTTGTCAAAATCATTATTGAAATCGCCGTTGAAATCTCCATTATTACTGATAATATACCCACGTCCTATTTTCTTAACGACGGTATTTGTTTTAAACTCAATTTCCACGCTCGCCAAATCCCCCTGCGTTTGCCATTTCGGGGTAATTAAAAACGTGTCGCAATCGTATTCCCTGCCGTACTTGTCAGTTATATGTATGTAATCAGCCATACGAATAAAACGCATAACGTCGCAAAGGAACTCCGGTGCCAATATCGTACATTTAAACGTTTTGACTGATATTTGTTTTTCCGGGAAAAAATACCCGTCCCGTTCTTCGCCGTCCTCTTCAAATTCATAATCCGGTTTTCCTAACTCTGTACAAAGGTACAACGTATTTTTGAAATCCGGGTTTTTATATACTATTTGCCCGGCGTCAAATACCAAATTTTCAATATCCCACCATTGTATTTTTAAGTAACCGGAAACATCTTGTACGACCGTGAACATTTCAGAATACCACGTTTGCACGCCATCCGATAACGTGATATAATATATTCCGTCCAACTGATTTAATGGCATGGGTAAAATTGACGGGTACAATATAACATCATAACCCAACGTTTGAAACCGGACAATCTGCAATCCGGTTTCTTTCATGTACGTTGTTATGTTTGCAACTTGCTTTCCGGTCTTTTCATACAATACCACTGACGTAACATTATTTGACCGTGTGTTTCTGATTATCTGAAACGGTAACAATCTATCAGCCGGGGCAAACAACGGATAAATTGCGCCGTATGCGTAACTTTTACGGTGGTTCTGTTCGTTTATTGACGTGTACCACGGTAAAACGCTTATATTGTTATTCTGTATCATATTTCAACGTTGCTTTTATATTTCTACTACACAAATTTACTGAAAGTTTATCAACTTGACCGTTACCGATATATGTTTTAACTAACTGCATCGGGTTTGGGTCTGTGGTTCCTGCCGGGAAATTCAATGTTTGTTTCTTTTTACGTTCCAATCCTCCCAAAGCATAATATTGGGAATTATTTATTTTGAAATTCCGTGCGGGCATATCATAAACCCAATATGTCGGTTGTATATTGATAAACGCTAAATATCCATTTTGCAAAAAATATTCTACGCCATCAACGGTTTGTCTTGTAAACGGCAATTCCAATTGTCCACCTCCGGACGGCATAACCGCCGCAAACAATGCGAATCCATCCAAACTAATTGCACCGGGGTTTAACAACATCAAATCAATATCGGACGTAAAATTGGAAATATTTATTTCTTCTATCTTTCCGGCTGTTACATATTTGGACGTAATTTCTATTGGTAAACCCTCAAATGGTGTTGTTACATCATCCATCCACTCAAATTGATAACGTTCCGGCATTTCTACTTTGTCAAATGAATATTCAGACGTTGCAAAAGCTAATTTTTTGCCGTTCCTAACGTTTTCTAATTGTGTTAAATCATAATCAATAATCGGGTTATATCCATACGAACCGCCATTTCTAAACCAACTTACCTGTTCAATTTTAAATTTTCCGTCCTCAATATACCAATAACATTTGTAAATATCCCGTAACATCTTCATAATCTGTTGTAATGTAATCGGGGCTTTTTGCGCCGGGGTTTTATATTCGCCATTAATGATATTACTTTTCTGACTTATTAGCAACTTAAATGACTGCCCGGAAATAGGATTGTTTGTGTTATAAAGAAATTGGCTGTATTCCGGCGTCGCTTCATGCGTTATTCCGGGCGCAAATTCTTTTAATAGCACATTGATACATGACGACAATGTAAACGCATCACGCAAAGTATATGCTTTTCGGGCTTTTTCCTCTAAT
>ENA-OOUV01000454-OOUV01000454.1-human-gut-metagenome-genome-assembly--contig:-NODE-454-length-8796-cov-3.159021_pt1 | contig 8796 bp, 8 predicted proteins | sample MGYA00241551_ERZ501284 | MGnify/ENA primary metagenome ERZ501284 (study PRJEB25962, sample SAMEA2042282) | human gut metagenome | biome: human gut; feature: human-associated habitat; material: faeces... | reverse complement strand
TTTTTGTTACAGCAGCGAAGGTCATATTTTTTATTCTTTGAGGCAATACGTCAAATTTGTACACTTACTGGAATAGCTATTTTTTCTTAAAAACCACAGGAAAGTACGGTTTCTGTTAATCAAATTTGTGTTTATGTTCGTACCTCCTGTGGATAATAAGGCAACTCTTTGCCTTACTTTTTCTGTTGATTCTTATTGTTGTTTTGACCATCGAATCCATACCCGTAGCCATACCCGTAGCCATATCCCTTACCATAACCATACTTGGCACCATAACCATAGCCGTAGCTGTTCTTGCGCTTGCTCATGTCGATGTCGTTGATTACGGTCGCCAGTTTCGGAAACTTATGCTCATCACGCAGTACATTGATGTAGCGGTAGCCGGCTTTCGGGGTTACATCGGCACGACATACGTATACGCAGATATCTGCCACACGGCCGATGATGGCGGTATCGGTCACCATACCGATAGGCGCGGTATCGAGAATCACATAGTCGTAACGCTCCTTCAACTGGTTAATGGCGTCATCCAGTACGCTGCGTGCCACCAGTTCGGTAGGATTAGGAGGTACGGGGCCGCCCGGCAGGATGTCGAGGTTGGGACTGATGTCCGAGCGCTGGATCATGTCGGTCAGCTTCACATGGTCGGGGTCACTCAGGTAGTTGGTGATACCTTCGGCACGGCGGCTCAGGTTGAACACCTTGTTCAGACCGGGCTTACGGATATCCATACCTACCACGATGACCTTCTTACCTAAGAAGGCGAGGCTCACTGCAGTATTTCCTGCTACGAACGATTTTCCTTCACCCGGCTGGGTAGAGGAGAAGAGAATCACTTTCTGCTTCTTTTCCAGCATGAACAACAAGTTGGTACGCAGGCCGCGGAAGGTCTCTTCCATGATGTCGTTCTTGTTCTCGCGTACCACGATGGCACCGTGTTCCGGTTTCTTGCAGCGGGGCAATTCTGCCAGGATGGATACGTCGGTCAGTTTTTCCACGTCTTCCCGGTTTTCTATCTTGTACTTCAGCAGGTCGCGCAGGTAGACGATACCCACCGGTATGCCCAGTCCGAGGATAAGGGCAGCAAGGGCGATGATTTTCTTTTTCGGAGAAACCGGATCCTTATCTGCCTGTGCCTCTTCGATAATGCGTCCGTTGGTGGCGGTAGCAGCCAGAGTGATGGCATTTTCCTCACGCTTCTGCAGCAGCATGATGTAGAGCTGTGCCTTGATTTCCTGCTGGCGGGAGATGGTGAGGAACTCCTTTTCCTGCTGGGGGGCACTGCTGATGCGTCCCTCGAACTTGCGTGCCTGACGGTCGATGTCGGCACGGGTGATCTGAAGTCCTTTCAGTACGCTGGCTACGGTAGTCTGTACGTTGTGGCGCATGGCCTCGATGCCGGTATTCATGTTCACCACGGCAGGGTTGTTTTCACTCGAGGTGCGGAGCAGCCGCTTACGCTCGATGAGCATGTTGTTGTACTGGTCGATGACCGTGCTCAGGTTCTGGTCCTGCAAGCCTACGTTCGAAGGAATCACCTCCTGTTCGTTGGCGGGATTGTTGATATAGTCGCGCAGGAACTCTACCAGACGGATCTGGGTCTGGTTCTCGATGCGCATCTGTTCGTACTTGGAGTTTTCTTCCAATGCCAGCTTGGCGTCGCTGGTCAGGTCGGTCAGTCCCGATTTCTGCTTGAAGTCAGCCAGCTGGGTTTCGGTGCTGCCCAGTTCCTGATTGATGATGCCGATACGGTCTTCGATGAAGTCGGCGGTTTTCTGTGCCACCTCGTTCTTCTCGTCGTTGGCGTCCTGGTTGTAGAAAGCTACCAGGCAGTTGATGAAGTCGGTAGCACGCTGCTTGTCGGTATTCTTTACGGCTATCTGAGCGATAGTGGTGGTTTTCGAAGTCGCATCTACCGTCAGATTTTCACCGTATGACTTTGCCACGGCTGTAGGGGAGCCTACATAGGCTGTCAGGCGGATATCACCGCTTTCCTCTTTCTTCCATTCGTTCAGGATGGAATCGTTCGCCGTAAAACTGAACACACCGGCAGGAGTGGGGAATACGGCAGGAAGCTTGTCGAAAGTCTTTTCTGTTTTCTGCTCTTCTTCGTCGAGGGTATAGGTGGCCTTTACCTTCAGCTTGCCTTCGGGGGTGTAGGTCAGTTTCAGGCGGGCACCGGCTTCCAGCTTTTCAGCCTCTTCGGGCGACATGTATACATTGATAGGAGAGCTCTGGTACAGCGGGATATTATAGCCCAGCATGCGGCTTTTCGATACGGAAGTATAGAGGCCCAGGTGGGTTATCACCTTGCGGATAAGGGTACGGCTTTTCAGGATTTCCACCTCGTTGTCGAAGTTGTTGCTCATGGAGAGTCCGCTCAGGCTCTGCATGGCTTCGAGGGCTCCTCCGGCAGCTCCCATGCCGCGCTTGCTGGAATCATCTTCCTTGATGAGTACGGCGGAAGTTATGTTGTACACGGGTGCCTGATAGCGCAGGTACGCGAAGGCGAGGATGAGGCAGACGAGGACGCTTGCCACAAACCAGGGCCAGTAGGCAAGGTATTTAAAGAAGATGGCATACAGGTTGATGCTCTCTTCGTGCTGCTGTTCGTTGTTCAGATTCTGTTCTTCTGTCATGATGTTTGCTGTATATTCTTGTTTTGTGGAAAGATTATCGTAAAATGTTGACTAGCAAGCTGGCAATGGATACCAGGATAGACGTTGCCGAGATGACGGTAGTAGTTGTATTGCCGATGTCGGAGTTCTTTGCCTTGGTCTTGTTCGGAGTGACATAGAGGATGTCGTTCTGCTGCAGGTAGAAGTAGGGCGAGAGTATCAGGTCACTCTTGGTGAGGTCGAGCAGCATAATCTCGCGCTTGCCCGTAGCATCTTCACGGATCAGCTTCACATTGTCGCGTACACCGTACACGGTCATGTCGCCTGCCATGGCGAGGGCTTCCAGCACGTTCACCTTTTCGTTGCTGACGGTGAAGGTACCCGGACGGTTCACTTCGCCCAGTACGGAAATCTTGTAGTTCGCCATGCGCACGGTCACGATGGGTGTTTCCTTGAGATAGGGCTTCAGTCCTTCGCGTATCAGATCTTCCGCCTGATTCTTGGTGAGTCCGCCTACCTTGAGGCGTCCCAGTACGGGGAAGTCTATCTCGCCGTCGTTGTTTACCAGATATTGCTGCAGCGTGGGCTGCGTAGTGGTATTGATGTTAGTCAGCGCCGCGTTCATCGGAGTCTGTACGGTCAGGTTGAAAGGAGCCGCTGCCTGCGGGTCGCTGGTATTGATCGTGATACTGAGCAGATCCTTGGGCATGATCTTGGCATCGTAGAGCGGAATCTCTTTTCCGTAGTTGTTGACCGCTTCCGGGTTCTGCAGGTACGGTACATTCTTGTAGGAGGTACATCCCGACAGTCCTGCCAGTAGTACCAGTATCAGTGTGAATGCTTTGAATTTCATAAGATAATAGATATGTTTGTAGATTTGTATTCGGTGATTATTTTCCCATCAGACGGGCAAAGAAGCCTTTGGGCTTTTCGGGTTCGTATTCCTGTTCGTACTTGTGCATCAGGTCTTCATAGGAAAGCTTGTTGCGTACCATTTCGTAGATGGTTCCCCAGTCGGGCAGTCCGCCCAGGTTGCGGTCGTCGATAAAGACGTCTGCCTTCAACTTGCGCGAATAGTGGTTGTTCTGTCCCTTTTCCTCTTCGGGATAGTCGCGGTTGATGGCATAGAATTCCAGTCCTCGCTCACGGCAGAACTGTACGGCTTCGTCCAGCAGGCGTCCTTCGCGTACGCTCCACAGAATCAGCTTGTGGCGTTCGGCCTGCAGTTTCTTCAAGGTTTCAATGGCAAAAGGAATCTCCTTCCCGATGGAAGGATACTTGTGTTCGACGATGGTTCCGTCGAAGTCTACGGCAATAATCATTTTGTCAAATTAGATTCTATAATAAGTTTGATGTATATATAAGCGGATAGAATTTTGCAGTATGGGCAACTTCATGCTTGGTTTTGAGAAAAGTTGCTTAAATAATGTAAGGTGTGCATGTCGTTACTTTCCTGTGGCATTGTTTTGTTGATACAATGCCATCGCCTGCATGAGCTTCAGGTTCTTGCGGCTGAGCCACGGGAAGTCGGGGCTGCATACGGGCGTCTGGTATTCGTCGAGAACGGTATAGAACAACGGGTTGGCGATCAGTCCGTCCATGCTTTCCACCACCAGCAGAGCGTTCTTGCGGAAGGCGTAGAAAGCAGCCTTCTTCAGCTCGTCCAGCCGTTTGCCTGCGTCGGTGTCCGGTGTGTCGGCAAAGCGTGCCAGCGGCTGGGGCAGATGATGAGCCGTCAGCCAGTCGGACAGGCGGGAGTCGTCGGCGGGAGTGCCGTAGGCGTATGCCACCACGTCGCGGTCGTCGGAACGGACGGCGGACTCGGCGGGGGCGAGGCTTTCCGCCTGCTGGCTCAGGGAGCTGTACTGCTTGTCGAGTTGCAGACGGGTGAGGTTGCGCATTTTCTTTACCGTATAATAAATGTACTGTACGATGTATTTTCCTCCGCGCACGAACGAGTCGTAGTGTTCGTAGTAGAACGCCCGCAGCAGGGTACCCTGACGGCGCAGCAGTTCTGCCGGCACGTGTTCGATGTCGGGACGCTCGAATTCGATGATGGTGGAGGAAATGTATTTCATTGGTCGACAACGATTTCGCACCATGTGAAGCTGACTTTCAGCAGGGCGGTGCTGTGTGGCATTTCGATGGCGATGTAGTGGCGCCCTCCGTAGCGGAGGAACTTGCCCGTGACGCCGTATAGCGGACCGCGGCGTACTACCCGGACGGGGACGCTGCGTTTGCCCCGGAGCTTTTCCGAGTCGATGAAGCGGGTGCCCTGAATCTCGGGGTCGGTGGCACGCATGAAGTTCTGCATGTCCTGCTCGCTCACCGTACAGAAGTCGGTTCCGTTGCGTTCTTTCTTCAGGAAGTACAAGGGAAGAGGTGCCTGTACCGCAAACTTCCTACACCAGTCGTTGTCGTAGGAGTGCCGTACGAAAAGCAGGTTATGAATGGCAGGTACGAGTACACGGCAGCATTCATCGCTGTTCTCCATGTCGCGAAGTTCGTATGTCATAGGGATGTAATACTCTATGCCCTGCTCTTTGAGATAGTCGCCTACCAGCAGTTCCTTGTTGTAGACGGTCTGCAGGGGAAGCCATACCTGTTCTTTTTTCATAATCTTAAAATTTTTAAACAATCGGTGATTGAAAAAAAATTACAATTAATAATTTTGTTCTATGATTTATTTTATTTTCTGAATGATTTTTTCCCTGTTGGTTTCCTGGTTTGATTTTGTTGAAAAACGAGTGTACTTTTCTCTCCTTCCTAGCGCCTGAAAGCACTATGAATCAGTTTGTTATCTCCATAAGTAGAAGATCCCGCACGTCGTACTTCTGTATAGGAGGTATGCTCCCACAGCCGCATAGGAAGTCGTTCTTCGCCGCAAAGATAGTAAATTATCCGTAATAAAAACTCTTTTTCCGCATTTTAACTCTCCTTTTGACATCCATTTTCCCAGAGCTGAAAGTAAACAGGGTACTTACATTAGCATAGTGCCTTTACGAGGGCATACCTCCTATACAGAGGCACGTAGGGAAAAATAATTCTCCCGACGAGTGCATCCGGTGGGAAGGTTGTCGGGAGAATTTTTAAAAATTTGTACAAAACATGCGCGTGTTTTGTACAAAAAACGCACAAAAAGAGATGCGTTCGGGGAGAAATTTCCCCGTTTGCGGGATGCAACAAGCAGCACTGCGGCAGGTGTGCCGTAGCGACCGATGCATGTTTTCCTCAAAAATCAGGGACGCTTCGCTTTAGTATCTGCTCTTTTTTTCGGTCTGACGCCTAAGCAGCTTCTGGCTCCCTTCTGGAATTTCTTCTCCAGGCTTTACCTCGTGGATGACGAGCTCAGTTCCTTCGTTGATACTTTTTTCGATGATTCTCAGTAGCGTGAGGTACTCAAATTTTATCCGGTGTATCTGTTCTATCGCGCGGAAGAACGTATACAGGGTACTGATCTGGTAGTTGCGACTGTCGGAACAGGTATGGGTACCTGTGCCTGTAATGCGCTGAATCTCACTTTTCGACACGCGTGCCGAACGGTATTGCCGATCGAGGAAACGCTTGAGGGTTATCAACAAAAATCTCTTTTGTTTTTCCGTTACTTCACACGAACGATAGAGTACGTGCATGAATCTTACCATAATTCTTCATAATGTTTGGTTTTGCTATTTCTCTGCCGTTTATGGCAGAGGTTAATACACTCTCAGTGCGTATTTTTACGCACAGAAAGCGGAGAAACACCGAAATTCATCGACTGAAGTAACTTGATTGCAGATGTTGCCGTGCGTGTTTTTAAGCCTTTCTGCCGGCGGGTTTACCTGGCAGTAACGGTGCCGGAGGGGGCTTAAAAGCGGACTTTCTGACGGACCGGACGGTGATGTCTGGAATCGGGTTTTGAAGTCTTCGGGGGCAAAGATAGAATAATCTTTGAATTGGCGTGTTCTCCGGACTGGAAAACTTTCCTTCGCCTCCGGTTTGTTCCGTTTCCGGGATTCTGTTTCGGCTCTTCGGGTCGGCGGAACACGCGGGGCGGTCGAAATCGAGCTGCGAAATCAAGCTGTGAAATCGAGCTGCGAAATCAAGCTTCGGTTGGACAGATTTTCTCACGCCTCCGATTTGTTCCGTTTTCGTGGTTCTGTTCCGGCTCTTCGGGTCGGCAGGCACGCGGGGCGGTCAAAATCGAGCTGCGAAATCAAGCTTCGGCGTGAGGAATGTTTTTCGGAACGGAAAACTTCCTTTGATTATATCTTTGTTTATAATATAAAAAGGAAAGGGTGGTGCCACTGATGGTGACACCCGTGTTCCGCTTTCGAGAATAAGTATTTGTAAACCAGTGCGGTAAGTGTGACACTTATGGTGACACTAGTGGTGCCATCGGTGCTCCGCTTTCCGGGTTTACGCATTTCCTAACCTATTAAAAAAGTGAAGAATATGGGTTGTGTAGATTTAAAAATCCCTGGGAAACAAGGATTTATGGCGCTCTCTAGGCGCCTGTTGAACACGATGTTCGACGAAATGTATGGCAGGATGCATACAGAGGCGGAAGCCTACGTGTATTTGCTCATGAAAGCATGCTTCAGCGATCAGGGGGAAGGACCGGGGGAGCTGAAAAGGGGGGAAATGGTGTATTCGGTGCGCGAGTTGAGTATGCGTTTCGGATGGAGCAAGAGGAAGGTGATACGTTTTCTTGCCCGATTGAGGCTGGAAGGGGTGGTAAGCACGGCGCGTACCGCCCACGGCTCGAAGCTGAAGCTGCTGTATTACGAGGAACTGTGCCACCTGAAGGTGAGTCGCAAGTCGGGCGAGCGTCCCAAGAGCCGGACCGACGAGTCGTTCGATGTGTTCTGGGAGCAGTACCACGCACTGACGCAGCAGCCCGCACTCGACATCGAGGCGGCGCGCAAGGCGTGGGGCAAGCTGACGCTGGCCGAGCGGGAGGAGGCTATCGGCAACATGGAGATGTATCTCTGTCTGCTGCCGTCCATCGACCGGGCAAGGTCGGCGCTCAACTATCTGCTGATGAAGAGTTTCGTAATCAACTGAGGGGTACCGGATGTAAGAATTGGATGATCTGACTATGAAAAAGATTTGTTTTCCGAGGATTCGGAAAGGCTATGGAAAACTGGTTTCTGTGTTGCGGCGCAGGGGAGCAAGAAAGCGGACGGAGCAATTACCGGAGGTTTTGCTCGAAGCGGAACGGTGTGAGAATGAGCAGCATGAAGATGAACAGCGTGTAAATGAGCATCACGGAAAAGCCGAAGCGTGCAATCAGCAGCAATGTTCTTTGCGGGAGTTTTGCTTGAAGAGGTTCTCCGAAAAGCGGGATGCTCATGCTGCCGGCGGTGCTTCTCCGGATAAAGCGAAACGGTAGCGTATCGGGTTGATTTTCAGGCGATGCGGCGTGAGGATGATGCAACATGGAAATGAACGATGTGGGGCTGAGTTTCAGGATGAGTAACGGAGGATGATGCAGCATGAGAAAGAACAGCATGAGAGGAAAATCAGCTTTCCGGCAAACCCCGAACACTAATGCATCGGGTTGATTTTCAAGCGATACAGCATGAGAATAAGCATCTACTTGATTTTCAGCAGATACTACTTCAAGAATTAGAAAAACAACAGTAAAATTATTTTTAAAGATTACAGGGGGAATGATTTACGCAGAAGAAATAGAAAGAGCCGTTTTAGGAGCCTGTCTGCTGGAGCGGACGGCACAGTCGACGGCACTGAAGAGCCTGCGGGCGGAGATGTTTTACATTACGGCGCACCGGGCGGTGTTCGAGGCTATCAGCGCACTGTATGCGCGGGGAGCGGCGGTGGACATGCTCACGGTGTGCGAGGAACTGCGTGCTTCGGGACGGCTGGACGAGGCGGGAGGTCCGTTTGCGGTGGCGAAGCTGGCGGGCGAGGTGGCTACGTCGGCGCACCTGGAGTATCACTGCACCATCTTGTTCCAGTACTTCCTGCGCAGGCGACTGGTGGAGGTGCTGACGCGGGAGCTGGCGGCGGCAAACGACATGACGTGCGACGTGTACGATGTGCTGATCGGCACGCAGCGGGAACTGGGAGCGCTGCTTGACGACTCGCCGCTGGAGAATCACCTGCACCCCATGCCGGAGGTGATGGAGGACACGGTGGCGCTGGTGGACCGCCGGCAGGGGCTGTCGGTGAACGG
>ENA-OOUV01000439-OOUV01000439.1-human-gut-metagenome-genome-assembly--contig:-NODE-439-length-8978-cov-2.964138_pt1 | contig 8978 bp, 7 predicted proteins | sample MGYA00241551_ERZ501284 | MGnify/ENA primary metagenome ERZ501284 (study PRJEB25962, sample SAMEA2042282) | human gut metagenome | biome: human gut; feature: human-associated habitat; material: faeces... | reverse complement strand
CCAAAAATTATCTGAAGGAAGACGAACTGAAAGTGTTGAACAACCTGGTTTCGGGATATTTTGATTTTGCTGAAATACAAGCAATGAAACATCGCCCCATGTATATGGCTGATTATATTCAGCATCTTGATACAATTCTTTCGTCCACTGGTGAAGCATTATTGATTGGGGCAGGTTCTATCAGCCATTATCAAGCTATGGATAAAGCAGAAACAGAGTATCGGAAATTTGAGGTAAAAACCCTATCTCCTGTAGAACAAGCCTACTTGGATTCTATAAAAACGCTGAATAATAAGGCAAAAGGAAAGAAATAATGAAACTAAAATTCAAAATACAGCAATATCAGACAGATGCCGTTCAAAATGTAGTTAAGGTTTTCAACGGTCAGCCGAATAAGGGACTTGCCGAATACATTGTAGATAAAGGCAAGACCTATATAAAAGAAAATGGAAAACTGCATGAAGTTAAGGCTATTGATTTTGATGATCATACAGGCTACAAAAATGGAGATGTTGTAAATCCGGAAAAACCAGACGTGCCGCTTAACAAAAACGATGCGTTTCAAAAAGTACAAAAACGACGCGTACAAGAAAAACGGTGAGCGCGGTCCTATTCAGCATGATCAAAGCCCACCGTTTTTCTTTCACTTGAACCCTCTTTAAATGGCTTTAAAATATCATTTAAAAGCCATTGCAGATTCAAAATAATTTCCTATCTTTATGCAATTGTTAGGCTGCTATACCTGACACCTCATCCGGCTTCGTGTACAGCATCATGTCTGTATATTTAGCTTGATAGTTTACGCTTGCACTAAACTCCACTTTCCTGCATTCCTTGAATGGGCTGCCGACAAATGGGTTTCGGTCCATCCAGTCGCACAGTTCTAAAATGGAGGACTTGTTCGAGGTGAAGTACACGAACGAATGCCCTTTCAGAACGGTTAGTACATCCAGATAGTCAGCCAGACGCCAGAACATCTTGTAAGTACCCACCTCGGTGGAGAGGTACGGCGGATCAACCAGGAACACCACACCCGGAACATCTTTGTAACGTTTGAATACTTCCTTGTAGTCTTCGCTGGTTATAGTCAGTCCTTCCAGATAATCCTTTGCTTCGGGATAGTCTGTCTGCCGAATCCTATTGTAGATGGCTTCTTTCTTCATTCCTTCCAAACTGGTCACATATTTCATGGCGAACAACAAGGATGCGGAAACCGTGATATAATCCACGTAACCGTGCTCTTTTTCTTCCCTCTCAATACGAGCAAACATTTTATCGCGAACCTCCCCGGTTATACGTTTGTTTCTGGGTTCCCCTTCAGCTATCCGACGCAAATCGGATAACAGCACATTGGTGGCCGGGATATTTACAAGTCGGCAGCGGTAGTTGTCGAAGTCATTATACACAACGGTGGCATCAGGCCTGACACATTTGGTAATATGTGACAGCAGGCCCGAGCCGCCAAACAAGTCCACAAACACGGTGCTGTCCGGGAACTGTCCCAGCACCTTGATAAATTCCCTCGCAAACATGCGTTTCTGCCCCACGAAAGGAAGCGGGGCGGACAAATACATCTTTCTCATTTCATTCTGCTTTAAAACGGCCGCAAAGGTCCACAGAATAAACGAAAAACAGCGGGAAACATGAACTGTTCCCGCTGCAAGACATATACAGCAAACTACACGTTCAACCCGAAGCGGACCGTCTCGTCACCGGCGATCAGCGCACGGGTGCCCGGGATATTATTCTCGTAGATATGTACATTGCCCAGATAGAGAGTGATCGACTTCAAGGGAAGTTCTATCTGCCGCGCCATCAGGTACAGGTGGTAAATATCGGAAGGTAGCCCGAGGTTTGCGTCACTGCTGCGCTGGTAGGCGGACAGAACCAGTTCACCGCCATCTAACTGGAACTGTACCAGACTCAAACAGGGTGCCTGGTTGCTCTCGGCACCGGTTTCGCCCAGAAAAAGCACGTAGTTCTTGCTGTTGCGCCTCTCCCGGTTAATTTTCGCTATCAACGGAGGCAGCTTCTCGAAATAGGTCGGGTAACTGTTCACCAGGATGGAGCCGCAATAGTCCCACCAGTTGATGCCGGCCTCCCGGTACTTCTCCACGTTGCGCTCACCCTGCATAAATAACTGCAACTCGCTGCGGAGCTTCTTGCGGGCGATATTATGCCCCTCGAATATGTCAAGCAGGTCCGCCGGTGTCAGTGACAGCTGCTCGTTCAGAAGGTATTGTATATTTCCCTTCTTGTTGGTCTGTGTTTTTCCCGTGGCAAGAATCTTGTCCAGGATACGGTAATACTTGTTCATAGCCATTTCCTCCTTCTAAATTTGAAACACCCTAAAGATAAGGGGAAACGGCACTCCCTACGACATAAAACAACCCGTTCACACTGCAAGCGTCTTGCAGTCGCTCTGGAATCGTTTCACCAAGGCATAAACCTTGCGTTCGCTCACCGAATACTTTTCGGACAATACGGCCACAGCATACGAGACTTTTTCACCTTGATCGAGTAGGCGGGTATAGTCCGCGTACAGGTCGATATACCGGGCATCTTCCAGACGGATGCCGGCCGCCTGAAGCCTTTTCAACAGCTCCCGGTTAAAGTTTAATATCTCAATCACTTTCATACAACAAAAAAATTATATCTTTGCATCGCCAATCATTTTTTAGACAACAAAAAAAACGTCAAACCGTGACAGAGGGTATTTGCCCCCGGTCGCGCGGTTTGGCGTTTCATGTTTATAAAAGTGATTGGCGTTACTTTTTAACAGGCCGGGGGCTTTTTTCTTATCCTCCCCCGAAGGATTTATTCCACCCGGTACTTCTCCGGATCAAAAGCGTCTTTCTTCCTCCAGCCGTCAGACAGCGTGTCCTGAACATGCTTCATGGCTTTCGTGTAGAAATCGGTCAGTTCCTCCAGTGTGACGAACTCCCGATATTGGGGAACCTCATCCGTACCGAACTTGAATGTCACGGGAAGCGTAGCACCACCAGTCTGTACGGCCAGATCATACGCTGCCTTATAATTGAACTGGTTTTCACTTGACAGCCATACCGGCATACCTTCATAGAGAAAACCGGAAAGTATCTCACGGTCAATTTGCTCATTACACCAGTCTGTAATGACGGACTTTATAGTATCCATGTGAGGTCTGCCGACAAAGCCTTCCTCCATGTAGGAGGCGGATCCGTCCTCACGTTCCTGTACATCCCAGCGGATGCGCCATCTGTTGCGTGCCGGGCTCACGCACTCGATCAGTTTTATCCCGGATGTTCCTTCTACCCGTTTCATGTAAATATGTATTTAGTTCGACCCTTGCCGAAGGTTTCCGTCTTGATGGTGGTCTCGAACGGGAAGCCGTCGGGCATATCCTTCACTTGCAAGAGGATGTTCTTCATCTCCTCGCTGTTGGTAAAGAACTTTTTCGGTTCACCGTTCATCTCAATGGCCACGATACAGCGGTCCTCGCCCTGTTCGGTCTTGATGCCCGTCTCGAAGTCCTTCACCACAATCGGTAAGTTCACCAGCTCCCGGATGCTTACCACCACCCCGGGAAAACGTTTCTTGCCGTCCTCCGGCTTGTAGGAAACGTTCAAGTCTTTAAATGATCTCATGTCTTTGCCTGTTAATTTTTTAAACAACGTATGACAGTCGGCGTGCTTGGCCATCCCGTAGAACGACGCTATCAGCTCACGCCTCCTCCTTCTCGATTTTACCTCGTGCATTTTTCGGGCGAACTTCTGCTTGATGCGCTTGCGAAGGCGGACATGGTCCGCACCGAAAGTCACATACCCCAGAAAGTCGATGCCCTCGCCCGGCGGGAACACGCGCTCGTTCCCCTTCACCAGGAGACCGGCACACTCCATGCGCCCGTGGACGGCATCACGAATCTTCCACAGTTCCGCTTTCGTTTTACCCAGTACGACGCCGTCATCACAATAGCGGTAGAAATGACGCACGGCATACCTGTCCTTCAGATAATGGTCCAGATACACAGACAAAAGCAAATTGCCCAGCCCCTGCGAGCTGCGCAGGCCGATACTCAGACCTTCAGGCATCAGGCGGATAAAGCTCTCCAGCATGGTCACGAGCTTTGCGTCCTTGAACACCCGGCTGACGCAATACATCACAAAATCCTGCTTCACGCTCTCGTAGAATTTGGTGATGTCAAACTTGTAACAGTAACGTGTACCATCAGGGTCTTCGGCCATGTCACGGCGGACATACGCCAGGAGGTCGTGCATCCCCCGTCTCTTGATACTGGCGGAGGTGGTACGGATGAAACGTTTCCGCAGATGGCGGTCCACCACCGCCATGATGGCATGCACGGCGATGCGGTCCTTCATCGGGATCACCTGAATGCGGCGTAGCTTGCCGCCCTCGATGATCTCGCGTTCACGGTAGTCCTTCACGCGGAAAGTACCGGATGCGATCTGCGCGACCAGCTCCTCCAACACCTCGGGCTTATGCGCGAGCAGATAGCACCCCTGGCGGCTGCGTTTACGCTTGCTGCCGCGAAGGACCTGCCGGAAGGAAGCCTCCATGTTGGAAGGCTCCACGATCTCCTCGATGATATACCCAACCCTGCGCATAAATTACTGTTTATTGCTTTTAATACGGGGCCTTCAATCCCCCGGGCCCGGCTTCTTCGAACCGTTTCCGGCCTACCAAACCCTACCCGACACTTTATTTTTCAGTTTTCCGGCCCTTACGGACCGCTGTTACTGCGGCTTGCCCCCCTCGGCACCACGGTGGGGACAAGTCCCCGGTGTTGTACGCCGATTAAAATTTCCTTTCGATTGTTGTTCAGACGAGAACCGATGTTCGTGTTCGTATTCGAGGAATCGTTGTTCGCATTCGACATCGAAACACCGCCATTCGGGTTCGCGTTGTTGTTGCCACGATAGACCACACGGCTGGAGGCAGTGGATATGTAGTAGATGTCGCAGTAATTTGTCGAGGAGGAACCCGAAACGGAACCCACCGGAATCACGTCCATATATTTGCCATGCGCCACGGCGGTAATCCAGATACCGGAGCTCACGGAACCCTTAACCAGGCGGGTACTGCCGTCAGGCATCCAGATGCGCCACTTCCCGGAATTGCCCGTGTCATTAGGAAGATCCACGCCGTCCATCATGTCATATTTATGACCATAGATGTCCTCGTAGCCAAGGCAGCAAATATTATTCACCTGCGTAACCGTGGCCCCGCCGTAGTCATCCTTCTCACGGTACCACGCATACTGGTGGACGGAGTTTTCTATCAGGCTGTTCGTCACATTAGGGTTGATTGAGGAGGCTTCCTCGTAGCCGATCGTGTCCGTCATACCGCGGCTGGCAGTACCACCCGTAGTACGGTTGTTCGTGTGAGAGCCCGCGCCGCATTGTTCCTGGCTGTCACGACGACCGTACTTCGCGTAGAAAAGATTCGCGATGCGCGAGTGCATAAGGGCATCAATCTGCTGCATACCGCGCTGGACACTGTAATAGTGGAAATCAGCCCAGGTCATGCTCGCCGTAGTGCTCCCGCCGGTAATGCAGGCGCGAAGTTTGGAACCGACAACACTGCTGCCCACAACGGCACACAAGTGCTCGTCATTAGGCGCCCATTCGGGTTCCATATCCTCGATCCTGTCACTGTTAGAAAGGACAACCTTATCGAACTCTGCCGTGTTCAGAATGGAGAAGTGAAGAGCAGTGGCACCCTCCGGAACATCGGCAATCAGGTACATACCGGCCTCGAACTTGTTGCTCAAGGTAGGGACGACGATTGAACTGATGACCGTGCCGGAATCGTCTGTGAAAATGCTTCCGACAAGGCTTGTACCGGGAACGCTCGGGAAACGCACACGCTTGTAACCGTCCACGTTCACCTTGCATACCGAATACGTACTGTCAGTACTGTAGCTGTTCGAAAGCGTATCCTTTCCGCTCATGATCTTACGACCGGAAAGATAACCGCCACTCGTGCCCTTAATGTCGTCAAGCGTAAGGACGTCAGCATCCGGAACGGAAGGCATGTTATCCGAACCGTTACTGCTGTAACAGGAGTAATGCTTGCCGTTCAGGTAATCATTGATACCCTTGCTCCAGAAGAAGGGCTCGTACATCATCCAGTCACCTTCAGTGCCGTCCAGTCTGGCAGCCGTGCCGTCGGCGTACTTGTTGCTGTCCGTGTCGTCCAGCGGGTAGTAGGTCATCTCACCGTCCAGGTTGTTCACCGTGGTATCAACGTTCGCCATGTTCACACCCCGCGTCGTCGCTTTTTTAGTCACTTTAGCAAGTACACGGTGACGCTGCTTCAGGATGGCGGAAATATGACCGCTCACCTCATACGCGTTGTCATACTTGTAGCCGGTACCGTTGTCAAGGTTGCTCACGTTCGCGTCATCCGATACCTCGTCGTCGAACTCGATCATCGTGTATTCCGGCTGCCGGATATTCAGTTCCGGGAAGTGCGCCTTCAGAGCGCTGTACGTATCGTCATCAATGTAGCGCGTGAGCTGTACCGTACCCACCAAGGCGCACGTGTCCGTAGTGTTGCCATCGGAATCCACACCGCCCATCCCGACAAACTTATCCAGCCACGTACCGTCATCCTCGCGGTCAATACCGGTTACTCTGATACGTTCCACACCCGTGCAACGGCCCAGCAGGGTTTCCCAGTCAATACCTGGACAACTGTCAAAGATGAAGGTCTTCACCTTGCTGTAGCTTTCCAATGTCAGCCCGCCGATGGTCAGTCTGCCCAGATATTCCAGACGGAGGCTGGTCAGTGTACCGGGAAGGTGGAGCAGCGTCACGGGAGAACCCTTGGCTAGCACCACGCTCTGCACCTGCGTACCGCGGGCCTCAAGTTCTTCCAGCTTGGTCTGCGCACTCAAATCCAGCTCGGTACTGGTACTTCCCCCGGTTTTCGCCTGTGCCTGGTTACGAAGGTTGAGTTTACGTAGCTGCTTGCAGTTGCCGATGTTCAACCACCAGCCGGTACTGCCGTTGCCGGAACTTTGAAGGTTCAGTTCGCGCAGCACGGTACATTTGCCCAGGTCGAAAGCGTTTTTCAGGTGGTCGGCGGCCCCGCTCATATCCAGCACCTTCATACGGCTCGCGCCATAAACCCTCAAGGGATCGTTCACCGTATAGGCACCGGTGATGGAAAGGCTCGCAGCCGCATCTTTCTTGATGATGCCGGTATTCCCTATATTCGGGCTGTTGTTCGTACCGTAGCCGAAAGCATAAACCTCGTTGGCCGTAATCTTCAGCACGTCGGGGGTGTCAGCAGCCGTACGTGCCAGATAGAGGTCGATGTTGTCACTGGTGAAATTGCTCGTGCCGTACTTAGCATCCAGAAGGGCGAAACGATTACGCACGAAATATTCACGGTGCGCACGGTTACTGCCCTGAAGGGCGTAGATGAACGGCCACACCTTGCCGTACATCTCCTGCGTGGCGGGCAGGATGTACTTCAGCTCGCCGCTCTTGTTATAGGCACGGTCGCACCAGTTGCCCGCCTGCTCCACGTTCAGCATGTCCAGGACACGGCTGGTGGTAAGTACACCGCGAAGAGCCTGCGCATGTGTCTTCAGGTCAGCGTCCAGGTTGGCCAGAACGAGGTTCCAAAGCCAGCTGTCACGGCCTTCAAAGGCATATTTCCCGGCCTCGGCGTCATAAGTGTCGCGGTCGGTGGTGTAGTCATACACCAGGAAACAGTCGTTACGTTTTCCCATCTGGGTATCACCGTCGTAGTAGGTGATGTACCATATCAGGCCGTCCCACGTGCGCAGCATCATGTTCTTCGCCCGCTGGTCCACGCTAAGGAAGTAGTCGGTGAAGAGGTAGTAGGTCAGAAGGTAGTCACGGTCGAAATAGCTGTCTATCTCGTCCTTTAACTTCCCGCTCACACATAAGCATCATCAGGATTCAAACGATAGAGCATGGCTACAACATTCGATTTATCCCAATTAGTTTGAGCTATCAGTTGCTTTGTAGTAGTATTATATTTATTTTCGTCCCAATAAGTTGCTAAATGATAGAAAGGATTAGTTGTAGTAGGATAAGCAACTTCTGAACTCATTACTTCTGGTATGAATGCCACAGATCCCAGCTGTTTACCAACATAGATCACTACTGTTTGCGCATCACCATCTACTCCTGACAAAGTCAGTGTGTTTCCACTCAATACGGCACTGACTCCCGCAGCTTTCCAGCTAATCTGAGTAGCTTCAACCAATTCCGTCAGAAAGTCTGCTGTAAATGAAGGTGATGAAAGAAAAAGTGTAAATTGGTTGATCTGGTCTGCCAGACGGTGGCTTGTCTCTAAGGGGCGCCAGGCAAATCGTACATTTTCTGTTATACCTTTGGTCTTGCTATGGCTTAGTATCTCATACTCTTGTATCTCAATTTCGAGTAAGGGATTCTTTTGAATCCAGTCTCTATATTGATAAACCCATTCTTTGGCATATTTTTCGTCTTTACTTAAATAATATGCTTTTCCCATGGGGATAAACCACTTATGGCGGTGCAATTGCCAGCGTAGTTCATTGTCTTTCACCGGCCAGTATTGCCAGTTGATGTCTTCTCCGTAGTTGTAAGAAGGCTGATAACCTTTATGTACGAAGAATGTATGTTTCAATCCGTCATCTGCCCACTGCTGTTCTTCTTTGCTGATAGTCACTTTGTTCAGATTGATATCCGGAGTTTTTACATTGGTACGTGCACGGTAATAGTCTAATAATGCTTTGGCAGCATCCTCATCTTTACCTTCCTGATGCAAAGCTTTCACTTTCTCCAATCCCGGATAGTCCAAGTTAAGAAGCGAAAATACTTCGCTTTTCAGTTCTTGGGCACTAGCTTTGCCTACAAAACAAGCGATTGCCAGCAGAACGATATACTTTAAAGTTTTATTCATGATATAATTTACGATTTTACGATTTACTATTTACGATTGAGAACACTCTTACTTTT
>ENA-OOUV01000374-OOUV01000374.1-human-gut-metagenome-genome-assembly--contig:-NODE-374-length-9684-cov-2.910479_pt1 | contig 9684 bp, 8 predicted proteins | sample MGYA00241551_ERZ501284 | MGnify/ENA primary metagenome ERZ501284 (study PRJEB25962, sample SAMEA2042282) | human gut metagenome | biome: human gut; feature: human-associated habitat; material: faeces... | reverse complement strand
CAGCCCGAAAGAATTTACGGACTGGCTGTATCAACAGAGTGATATTATTTTGAAATTAACTACCTTTTAAGTGATGTCTATACAAAAGATCATTCCTCCCTTATGGCAGACAAGATGCTTGTTTTCTTCAACTCGGATTTTGCGTATGCAGTGAAAATCAAATATATAACTGCTAAAACAACGACTAACGCCAGTAGAAACAGCCACGGCAATACCAACGTAATGCAATGGTTTACCGCATCCAATCGTCTACAAACAATTACACTTAAAATGCTTCCAAATACAAGAGCTATTACCAACGAACCTCCGAGGTAAATTCCCATCTCCCTATCCAGCATTGCTTTCAACTGTTGCCGTGTTGTTCCAACAGCTTCAAGCAAACCGAATTCACGCTTTCTATTCTGAAAATCAACCATAAGCATATTCGTAAGGCTGATACTTCCAAAGACGAACAGAATAGCAGAAGTCATATATAGAGCATTTATAGATGCACTGTATCGATACTGAATATTTTTAATCGTTTGTTCAATCGTATTTACTTCTATTTTTCCATTTTTATCCGCAATCTTCTGAACTGCGGTCAAAACTTCATCAAAACATCCCTCTGAATTTTTAACTGCCAGAATTCCCGTCTGTTCCGTTATCCCTGTCAGCTTCTTTGCTGTGTCATAAGTCATAATGAAGTAGGGGCTTCCGGGAACAACCGGGCTATCCTCCATTAAATCAGACCTATTGTATGTGCCTACAACAACGGCTTCCACATCAAAGGTTCTACCATCAAAAGCTCTGCCCTCAATCTTCAAAGTATCGCCAACTTGTGCTATATCTTCTGCAACCAATATTCCATTTTTCTCAACCATATCGTCGTAATCTGCTGTTCCAGAGGATAACACCGCCTGCTTTTCTTCTGTCTGTTCCCGATTTAAGGTTGGAAAGAAGTCTGAAATGCTCGTGATAGAACCACTTCCGCCCGAAAAAGTAGCTGTCATATAAACGCTGTCAAATGCGGTGATTTTTTCTATCCCATCTACCTTTTCTAATTCCTGCATCAATGCCTGATCTTCAAGTGGATTTTCTTCCAGTTGCAATTTTACGCTTCCGTATGGCTCCGCTTCGTTATCGAAAGAGCTGCCCACTGTATTTCTTATTTGTATAAGAATGTTACCGGCAGGATAATATTTGAAACTTGCCTGTTTTGCTGGATCAATAGAACCAGCAACCGTAGAAGTAACCAGTAAAAGAGCCCCGCTTACTCCAAGCATTAAAAGCGTCAGGACTGCCTTTTGTTTGTTTCTTTGTATATTTATTTTCGCCAGATTAAACGGCGTAAGTTTCCGATGCAGTTTTGAGCTGCTTTTTGCCTTTCCAGCATACGCAAGGTATTTAGCACCCTCTACCGGGGAAGTATTCATTGCTACTCGGACAGGCTTAAAAATGGCAATATTCACTGTTACAAAGGCTACTGCGGCAATCAGTACAGCATAAATAACTGTTGTTTTTAGCCGGAATCCATCAGGACAGCCAATAAATCCAATCAGTACACCAATGACAAGCCCCAAAGGAATACCAGCTAAGGCATATAAACGTCCCTCTTTACTTGCCATCCGTTTAATCTGCCTTTTTGTCATGCCAACTGTCCGCAGTTGCCCAAACATCTGAACATTTTTTACAATCTTTGTGTAAAAAACACCATAGACAATCGTTGCCGCCAAAATAGCCGTCAACGCCGCCAGTAGTGGTACTGGAATCGGAATACCCGATGTTATCACACCCGACATAACAGCAGAATATTCTGTAAGCATTACCTGTTCCTCGACAATGCCTGTATTTTGTATTGCTTTGCCGGCAAAATCAAGAATAGCCGTGGAGCTTATGGCGTCTGTATTCAACCGCGTATATGCTGTAACCTGAAAAGAATCTTTTGCCAGATCTCGGGCAAGCTCTTTACTAACATAAATAAAATATCCGTTGCTTTCTTTCGTATTATTCAAAACACCTGAAAGTGTATATTCTGCTTCCTGTCCTGTTCCAGTCAGGTCAATAGAAATTGTATCGCCAGCCTGATAGGATTTTCCTAAAAAATCAAGGTAGTTCTGGGGGAGCATAATCTCATCCGCTTTCTGCGGCACACTTCCCTGAAAAGTTATTTCTTCCTGATGTAAAAAATAATCTTCATTTCCATAAGCAACAGTGATTGTTTTATTTTCAACATAAAACACACCTAGAGCGGAATATTCGCCAACCCACGTAATATTTCCGTTTTGACGCAGCTGAGCCGTTTGTTCGTCCGTAACTCCCAAAATGCCAATCTGCGCTTTATTCCTCTGTGTGTTCTTGAATTTCTCTTGTGTGCCTGTTGATATTAGGAGAATCGAAAAAACCATACAGACAGAGATGGCGATTGTCAAAAGCAGAAATGCCTTGTTTCTCTTATCCGCTTGCATACTCCTACCTGCCAATTTTTTACAATGGCACTTGTATCATTCTCAAAAGGCCATGTCATAGTCTGCCACCTCCTTATTCCACAATCTTGCCGTCCTCAATGCGGACAATCCGATCTGCAAGGCGGGCAATGTCGTTGTTGTGTGTAATCATCACTACGGTTTGCCGGAACTCTGCACTGGTGCGCTTGATTAGCCCCAGCACCTCGGCGCTGGTCTTGCTGTCAAGGTTGCCGGTCGGTTCATCGGCCAACACAATAGCCGGTTTGGTAATCAGAGCGCGGGCAATCGCCACACGCTGCTGCTGTCCGCCAGAAAGATTATTCGGCATATTTTTCAGTTTATCTTCCAGCCCCAGCAGGTGAACGATCTCGTCCAAAAACTTCTGATCCACCGTGTCCCCGTCCAGCTCCACCGGCAGGACGATGTTCTCATACACATTCAGGATCGGAACAAGGTTATAGTTCTGGAAGATAAAGCCGATGTTGCGGCGGCGAAAGATGGTAAGCTGTTCGTCGTTCTTCTTTGCCAGTTCTTCGCCTCGGACAATCACTGTTCCGCTGGTGGGAGTGTCCAGCCCGCCCATCATGTGAAGCAGGGTGGACTTGCCGCTGCCGGATGTTCCCACAACGGCCACAAACTCGCCGTCCTCCACGGAGAAGTTCACACCGTCAAGGGCGCGGGTGATATTCGGCTCTGTACCGTAATACTTTTTCAGGTCGATAGTCTGTAAAATTCTCATAAAATTCAATCCTTTCTTTGTTTGTTGTAAATGCGGAACGCTGCTGCGCCGGTGGCCGCCAACTGTACCAGAATCAGCACAGCGAACAGTCCGAAGCTCTCATAGTAGAACAGTTCATCCCAAAACAGGAGAACATCACAGAGAGCAGTCAAGGCAACCGTCCAGCGGATGTGCTGGGCCAGCCTTTGCCAGAACGCCAGCACAAGGGCAACGGGCGGGACGATCAGCAGCGCCAGATTCAAAATCAATGTCGGGGTCAGTTCCATTGCGTCGCCTCCTCACTTTTGTTGATAAGGTCATTGTAAAACCCAAATGTCCGCGAAATGTTACAGCGGCCAAAAAATTTCATTGAAAATCGGGGGTGAAATGTTACAACGCTCGGACATTTCAAAATTATTATTCAACTACCCTTAATCGAGCTACAATACTTGTTTTTCTAAAATAGCGAAACGAAACATGAGGAACTATAATCGCCACAACGCAAATAACAATTCCCTCTAATATCAACGGGAAAATCGTAGGCTGTATTGTAAACAGCCATAAGTCAGGTTGATTAAAGAAAGTAGGAAGAATTGTATTTGCAACAATAAGAGAGAGAGGTAAACCCATTACACAAATCAGAAATGCGTAAAACAATCCCTCCAATACGGTCAATTTGTTAATTTGTTTTTTCGTCATTCCGATGCTCTCTAATGTAGCAAATTCCCGTTGCCGGTTTATAATGCCCGTTATAATGATGTTGGAAAAATTCACAAGCCCGATACTTCCTAATAGAAACCCAATAAGGCCACCTATGATAAAAATAGTTTGTTTTAATCCATTCATAGTTTGTGCCAATGTTTCAGACGATGCGTATTCAACGGTAGGCAAAGAATTGATGTACTCGGTCGCTGGCAAAAAGTGTTCTTTTTCCACATCAAACACATAACTCATTATGGCTGGATTGTTATACAATTCCACAAACATCTCATTACTCATATAGAAAATAGGACAATCGCCGCCAACATCAGTGTAGCCAACATTCTTACCCGGAGATTCTACCAATGAAAAATCAACCACTGCACGCGCAATTACCGAAACCGTTTTATAAGGCAATCCATCTTTGTAAATGGTAACTTCCTGATTGAGCGGACAAAGAAATTCAGGAGATTCATTTGGGTTGATCGCTGAAATTTCTATAACATAGTTTCCACTTTCCAAATATGAGGTTAGTTGCTGTATATCTGTTTCTCCCTCAATGAAATTCAATTTAGGAAGTATTGATTTTTCTACCCCGTAAATATTGCAAAGAGGTCGATAATCAACACCGAGTTTTACTGGATAAGTTCTGCCATCAACCATACCACTTCGTATAAGGTGATTATCTTCTGTGTATTCGTCTAATACTTCCGTGACCAAACTACCATAATCATAAGTAACACTGACATCATCCAAAGTGTTTTTATAAATTCGACTTCCGTTCAGCACAGGAATATTATTTTCAATATCAGATATGATTTCATTACTAACAGAATCATCTTTAAATCGAAAACCTTGCACATTAGAAAATGTGTTTGGGCTTGCCACAACAAAATCAAATGAGGTAACAGAAGATACATATTTTTTAACATCAACACTATTTCCGATTGCGATTGCACTGTTTAGGAGAATAATGCAGAGTATCATGGATAAGACGATAAATATGGTACGCTTTGAATTTCTTCTTAAATTTCTCCATGCCATTTCTGTTATTCTATTCTTAAACGAAAGACGATTCTTGTTGGCACTATGATAATTGTCTTTTTCATAGTATCTAGTTGCCTCAATGGGCGAAATCGTAGCTGCAATTTTGAATGGTTTCTTTATACTCACCCAAACAGTAATCGCACTAAATATCCCGGCAACGACAAAAATAATAGGATTAAAACTCAAGTTCACAGAAAGATTGTGATACTCGCCTTTCATAAAATTAAGAATCCACGGAAGCATAAGTATTCCTACTATATATCCTAAAATCAACCCAATAGATATAGCAATTATAGACAGCCAAAATGCTTGCTTATAAACAATTCGCTTGATTTGCTTCTCCGTTGTTCCGATTGTTCTTAATAAGCCATATTTCTTTATTTCTTGAACAACAGAAATCTCAAAAATATTGCGAATGAGCAAATAGCCCGTTATTACAAAAATCATAATAAAAAACAGGGCTGCTATTATGGCAATCCAATTTACAGATGTACCAGTGGACGGGCTGGTTCCCCTAATTTGCAAAATAGTTGTCTGTATAGACTGGATCGCTCCAACACATAAAGTCGTTACAGAAGTAAAAAGCATTGATGTTAAAACGATTGCTATTACAGCAACAATATTTCGTAATTTGTTGGCTTTGAAGCTTCTTTGCGCCAGCTTCTTTGTAATGGCGCTGGTGTCATTTTCAAAAGGCCATGTCATAGTTGTATCACCTCCATATTTGATAAGGGTATTGTAAAACCTAAATGTCCGCGAAATGTTACAGCGGCCCAAAAATTTCATTGAAAATCGGGGTGAAATGTTACAACGCTCGGACATTTCAAAAAAATTTACGGCGGGCAGCCGGAAATGGCCGTCCGCCGCGTTCTATTTTGTAGGCAGCATAATGGAAAATTCTGAACCCTTGCCCGGCTCCGAAACCACTTTGATATAGCCGCCTTGCCGCGTTACGATCTCGCGGGCCAGATACAGGCCAATGCCCACGCCCTGCTGTTCGTGTACTTCTTCCTCACGATAGAAGCGCCGGAAGATGGCAGCCTGATTGCTTTCGGAAATGCCCTTGCCGGTGTCGGTCACTTTGATCTCCACATACATTTCCCACAGCACCACCGACACAGCGATTTTCCCGCCTGCCGGGGTGTACTTCACCGCATTGTCCAGCAGGTTAAAGAGGGCTTCGGATGTCCACTTGCTGTCATGGGAAAAGGTCAAATTCTCCGGGCAGTCCACAGATACAGCGATTTTCTTTTTTTCCGCTGCATACACGATCCCACTCATGGCCTGCGCCACGGTATCAAAGAGGCGACCCGGTTTCTTGTCCAACTGGATCACGCCCGTTTCCAGCCGGGAGGTTTTCACAAGGGCCTGAAAGAGAAAGTCCAGCTTATCCGTCTGGCTGCGGATTCCCCGGATAAAGTCGGTGCGCTCCGCCTCGGTCATAGGCTTTTCCAGCAGGGTGTCCGTCGCCATTTTCAGATTGCTTACCGGCGTTTTCACCTGATGGGAAATATCCGATACAAGGGTCTGTAACTCCTGCCGTTCCTCGTCCACCCGGCGGCGGTTCTCCTGCATGATCTGGTAAAGCCTTGCCAGCCGGTGTCCGATTCTGGCAAGCTGGGTTTCGCTGTCCTCTGGCCGCTGGGGTGCTTCATTTCCGGCGATCATGTGGTCTAAGGTCTGGCACAGGTCAGTGGTAAACTGCGACAGTCGCTTTCCAAACGCCTGCGTCAGTACAAAAATCCCCACAAGGGCGCACAGCAGCAGCGCCCCGCCTGTCAGCAGCACCGCAATCTGTTTTGTCACAAGAAACAGGGCTATGGTGATCCCGGACATGGAGAGGACAAGCTCCATTGCCACCCGGCCAAACAGCCGCTTTACCGAGAGGTTTTGAAACTTCATTTTGCCTCGCCTCCCGTCCATTGATACCCCATGCCGTAAACGGTCTTGATGTAGGGCGCGCCGCCGTCGGATTCAATCTTGCTGCGAATCCGGCTGATGGAGGTTGTCAGGGTGTGTTCGTCTACAAACCTCTCGTCTATATCCCACAGCTTTTCCAAAAGCTGCCCACGGGTCAGCACTTGCCGGGGATTTTTACGGAACAGGTTCAGCATTTTGTACTCCATCGGGGATAGAGTCAGGGGCTTGCCGTTTAAGGAAGCCGTCTGCTCCGAGAAGTCCAGAAACAACCGCCCGTCGTCGTAAATGTCCTTGGCCGGTTTGTGGTGTTCCAGCATGGCGAACATGGCTTTGATTTTCCGCTGCAAGGCCCCGATCACAAAGGGCTTTGTGATGTAGTCCACCGCGCCCACCTCATAGCCCCGTATCTGGTCGCTCTCCTGATCGTTGGCGGTCAGGAATATTACGATGGTGTCCGGGTGCTGGGGCTTTATCAGCTTGCACAGTTCAAAACCGTTCCCGTCCGGCAGGTTGATGTCCAGCAGCACTAAATCAAATTCCCGCTGGCGGATGGCTTCGGCTGCGGTTCTGGCATTTAGGGCAGAAGTCACGCCGTAGCCGTCTGCGGTCAGGTTATAGGCCAACATCTTATTCAAAAAACTGTCGTCCTCGACAATTAAAATCTGCTTCATATCCTCACTTCCTTTGCTTTTTGCAGATAGTATAACAGGCAAATGTCCGCGAAATGTTACAGCGGACGGATTTTTCAAAAAAGGGTTTCTTCCTTATTATAGGATAGCCCACTTTACAATACAATGCTCAAACTATGAACAATAAAGTTTAGCAACAATGCGCTTTGCATCATTTCGCCAATCGTCCATGAACTATAAAATGTATATGGGTGATGCAGAATGGCGAAAATCGAGGACTGTCCCGGCTTTGAAACGTTCGGAGCGGATGTCAAGGCAGCACGAAAGGCAAAACAGCTTTCCCGCAGTGCGCTGGCTGACATGATACATTGTGACAGCCGGTATCTTGCGAACATCGAAAACGAAGGCACGCTGCCCAGCCTGCCGGTGGTGATTCAGCTGATAAAAATATGTGGTCTGCCCGTGGAGCGGTACTTTAACCCGGAACTCATGCGGGAAGAAAGTGCGGAACGTCAGCGGGTCAGCCACAAGCTGCAGCTTTGCCCGGAAGAATACTTACCCATCGTAGAGGGTGCCATTGACGGTGCCTTACGAATCCATGAACAGGAAAAAGAGCCCGTGTGTGTCTGATTGTCATGCACGGTCATTGAGAGGATGCAAAAAGCGTCCTCTTATTTTTTTGCATTTTGCGGGCAAAACGGGGGTGTTGTGGTGTCATAGTAGTGGGGAAAGGTAACGTAGCAAGCATAGGGAGTGTAGCCACTCCCGGCAGAAATGCTTGCTGGGGAGTACCCCAGACCCCCAAGAAACGAGGTGAAACTATGACGAACCGAACCCGAAAAATTGTTCTGCGTGTTCCCGTGACGCCGGAGGAACGGGAACTTATCCGGCAGAAGATGGCTCTGCTGCACACACGGAATTTTTCTGCCTACGCCCGGAAGATGCTGATAGATGGTTATGTTGTCCACATCGACACCACCGACATCCGGGCGCAAACCGCCGAACTGCAAAAGATTGGTGTCAACGTCAATCAGATCGCGCGGCGGCTGAACAGCATGGGGCCGCTGTACACACAAGACGTTGCGGACATCAAGGGAGCATTGGCGCAGATATGGCAATTACAAAGATACATCCTATCAAGTCAACGCTGAAAAAGGCACTGGACTACATCGAGAATCCAGCCAAGACGGATGAAAAAATGCTGGTGTCCTCCTTTGCCTGCTCCTATGAAACCGCCGACATCGAATTTGAACTGCTGCTATCACAAGCCATGCAGAAAGGCAACAATCTGGCCCACCACCTGATACAGTCTTTTGCGCCGGGCGAAACCACGCCGGAGCAGGCCCACGAGATTGGCCGGCAGCTTGCAGATGAAGTCCTGCAAGGCAAATACCCGTATGTGCTGACCACGCACATTGACAAGGGGCACGTCCATAACCACGTCATCTTTTGTGCCGTGGACATGGTGAACCAACGAAAGTATGTTTCCAACCGACAGAGTTATGCCTACATCCGGCGCACCAGCGACCGGCTGTGCAAGGAACATGGTCTGTCTGTGGTGATGCCCGGTCAAGACCGGGGCAAAAGCTATGCCGAGTGGGATGCACACCGCAAGGGCACGAGCTGGAAGGCGAAGCTGAAAGCTGCCATAGATGCAGCCATCCCGCAGGCCAAGGATTTTGACGATTTTCTGCGGCTCCTGCAGGAGCAGGGCTACGAGGTCAAGCGTGGCAAGTATGTTTCGTTCCGTGCGCCCGGACAGGAACGGTTCACCCGCTGCAAAACGCTAGGAGAAGTCTACACCGAGGAAGCTATCACCGAGCGCATCAAAGGGCGGTTCGTGGAGCGGAAGCCCAAAGAAAACCGCAAAATTTCGCTGCGGATTGATTTGGAGAACAGCATCAAGGCCCAGCAGTCCGCAGGGTATGAGAAGTGGGCAAAACTCCACAATCTGAAACAGGCGGCCCGGACGCTGAACTTCCTGACGGAGCATGAAATTGATAGTTACCCGGATTTGGAAAGCCGGGTGGCCGAGATCACCGCCGCCAGCACCGAAGCTGCCGCCGCATTGAAAGCAGCAGAGCGCCGACTTGCTGAAATGGCCGTGCTGATAAAGGATGTCACCACCTGTAAGGAACTGCGCCCACTGGTGCAGGAATATCAGCAGGCCGCTGACAAAAAGCAGTTCCGGCGCAAGCATGAAGGCACCCTGATTCTCTATGAAGCG
>ENA-OOUV01000343-OOUV01000343.1-human-gut-metagenome-genome-assembly--contig:-NODE-343-length-10075-cov-3.232435_pt1 | contig 10075 bp, 13 predicted proteins | sample MGYA00241551_ERZ501284 | MGnify/ENA primary metagenome ERZ501284 (study PRJEB25962, sample SAMEA2042282) | human gut metagenome | biome: human gut; feature: human-associated habitat; material: faeces... | reverse complement strand
CGGTTCAGAGTGCTATTGTTTGGCTGCAAGTAAACACCATAACTCTTAACGCCATAGATAGATACGTCATACAAGCTGTTATCAGTATAAACATTAGTGGTAAAAACAACACCACCAATCATACCATTACAAATAATATCCAAATGAGCAATAACAATATTACCAGTTACATCATCACCCGATACAGTAATAACGCCCTGACTACCAAAAGCAGTAGGATTAGCAGTATACTTCAAGATAGTGTCACTTTTACCACGCCGAGGGTCACGAGAAGAACCGGCACCATACAAGCTATGCTTAAGCTGTAAAGGAGCACTTACTTTATAAGTACCAGCAGGAATAAACAGAGGTTCAGTCTTAGTGTGAGTGTTAATGGTAGCAGTAATATCATCAGTACCATCTTTTTTCAACTTCTGATATTTTTCAATGCTTGTGGGAGAGGGTTCAACAAAACTAGGAATTTTACCAGTGCGGCTTACTAAAAAGTCCGTATCATTATTTTTCACTCGCATATTGACAACCGCAAAATTATCATCAATATTGGTGACATTTAGTGTCTTAAAGTTCGGGATGCCATATACAGACAGCGGTTTATTTTGAGAGTTATCACCGATTCCAATTTCATAATTGTTCGCGTAAAAAATCATATTGTTGTTTTGGTACGCAAAAATCCCATTGCTATATAGTCTAGTATTACCACTGACAGTCTGTTTATAGTCTCCACTGACAGTTTGGTCAAGATTTCCAACAGTGTCTTTGTTAATCTTCTTAGCTGTTTCAGTGCGCCCCTCAGTATCTTTAATATCGTAACTGTTATTGTCAATTTTAAGTTTGTCTACATAAGCCATGATGAAACCTCCTATTAAGTAACGTCATGAGTTCCGGTAGTAATACTAATAGTTTCTGTATCTGCTACATAACTAACCTCTACACGAGAGAGCTTTTCAAGTTCAGTTACCTTATTCAAAGCATTAGTGGCATTAACTTTAGCATTACTAGCGTCGGTACGAGCACTAGCATCTTTTACCTCAATGGTTTTACCACCAATATTAAACTTGGAAACATATTGCTCAGCCATAATTACACCTCTTATTTACCAACAATTTTAATAGTTTCCATAGGAGCATCATAGATATGAATATCTCCGCCAGTAACGATTGTGCCATTATTAGGATTAAAGAAACCAAAAGAAATAGAAGTATCATCTTCATTATATTTGGCAACTTTTAACGATAGAATATAGTGAAAACGTTCAGCAATCGTGGTTTTAGCGCAGTTGGTGCCCTCAATATACCGTGTACCTGCATCCATAGGCTTAAGAATTACATACAAATCATTATTAAGCCAAACAAGGTCGTTAATATCACGATTAGCACTTGCAGTAGTTTTCAGCCCTTCATCAATTGGAGTGATAGCAAGTTTAACACTTCCCCAGAGTTCTGAGAAGTTACCAATCTTAGTCCAGTAATCTTCATTGTCAATATCAATTCCAATAGGTACAGGCTGAGTGCTTAAATATCCATCACCATTTACAGTGACAACAACTGTGTTACGAGGATACTGTTTGGTAATATCCCACTGAATAGGGTCTGCATAACTAATAGAGCTGGTTTCAATATACTGCTGCATTACCTCAATAACCTTAGATACCATTTCATAGTAACTAATGCTATCATCATAGGCAACAGGAATTACAGAACGGAAAAGTTTATCCAAAGGATTGTACTTCAAACCTAATCACCTCTTTACCATAAACGCATAAACAGAACTTCCATATCTTTATATAAACAATTATAGATATTCGTGTTTTCTTTCATATAATCGTTCATAATAGATACGAGAGAACGACCACGATAACCTTTTTCTACATGTTCAAGAATCCGGTGCTCATTGCCATCACGATTTTCTTTTGTGTTGTTTTTATCATCCTGAGTGGTATTGCTATTACTGTTAGAGCTGGCATTAGAGCTAAAATTATTGACAGAATTTGCATTGCTATGGTCAGCATCAGACATATACTTACCAGCAAGAAAATTATCAAGACTACCTTGTGGAGTATCAGTGTGGGTATTGGTATTCTCTCCATTGCTGTTAGAATTGGAAGTATAATTGGAATTGTTTGTGCCACCAATATTGACCTTACTATTCTTGGTTCTATCCTCTGTATTCACATCATGATGTTCAGTATTTTCATCACTGGTAATTGAAAAGTCATCAGTTAAGAACATTTCATACTGTTTATCAAGTGCTTCAAAGAGAGGATTGTAATAAGGCATATGGCCGTTCATCCAGTCATCCAGACGCAGCTGCCAAAGACCGAAGGTTTCAGAACCAATTTCATTTGTATAGAAATGTTTAAGAATATTGGTTTCAAGCTCTTTGCGCTTGTTTTCATTCCAGATAGGATAACTAAAATTAAAGATTTTAGGACGAGCACGCTCAATAATTTCTGTATAAGAAATATTGGTGTAAGGTTCAACAATACCTGCTTTTGATTCACAGATAAAGCGTACTTGAGTTGTATATTTACTCATTGTCCTTATCACCATCCTCAATATTAGTATCGCTTAAATTTTCTTCATCTTCGCGTCCTTCCATAATCTTGGTTAATTCAAGCTGTGAACGCATAGATACAGAGATATTAGTATTAAAGAGCCTGTTATAATCCTTACAGAATTTCTGGCGAGAGTACAATGGAGAAAGACGGTCTGCTTCTACCTGACCTAAGGTCATTTGAACTTCAGTAGTAAACTGCCGCTCTGCTTTCATATTGTAGTTACTCTCAATACCTAAATAGGTAAGAGCTTCTGCAAGAGTTTCTTTTTTCTGCTGCTCTAACTGCAAGCCAATGTACTCAACACCTAAATCAAGAACACCAATCATGTTCTTAATATCATCAGTAGAGGGATTGCCTTTAAGATACAGCCAAGGGTCATATTTATCTTGCTGATACACCAAGTTTTGTACAGAAAGTTTTGTATTCTCATTTGCATAAGCAATTCTAGGAGTTTTCTGTGCAGCAAGGTTTAAGTCAATCGTTCTGTCTATATTGGTAAGACGTTGTGCAAACTGTTTAATGACAATAGCATCAGGGGAGCGGCGCATATTACACCAGAGATAAGCACAGTTTTGTTTATTAAGGCCAGTTTTCTGATAATTAGAATTGTAGCCATAAGCACGAAGATATTTAGGGTCGCCAATAATGTCAAAGTTATCACTGGGCATAGCAGGAAGAATTAAGTTGCCCATAACAGGGTCATGATAGCCAGCCATTAAAGGTTGCCAGAACAAGAACTGTTCAATGAATCGTTCATCCAAGAAAGGAGAATCTTCAATACCTTCCCATTTGAATCTTGCAAGTGCTACATCATACAGGCGATTAAACCAGTTAGCATAAGTTGCAACCGTTAAGTCATATGAATCAATCCAAGGCGGCTGTGGTTTTTGTGAACGTTTACTCATTTACTCACCTACTTCTGGAATACGTTTATAGATAGAATTGTCTGCTTCATAATTTCCAACAAGACCGGGATTATGCCAGAATGTAACACCACGATTAAAGATGTCGTTAATCATTGTAGAAACATCCGCAGGAACATCACCTAAGCAACAACAGTTTTGTGTTTTAACATAATTCCAATTTCTTCGAGAGTCAATGTTAGGAACCTGAACTTGGTGAATGGGATAGCCAAACATAGTCCAGTAGTCATCAATAACTTTTGCAAATTCTTTAGTAACATGATGATAACTAGCCATAGCATATGGAGCACTTGCATCCTTTGTCGGTAAAATACCAGAATCAGTAAAACGGAAATAAGGACTTACAGAACCGTGGCTCTGTGGTGGTAATCTGTCCATGTCATCACGTTTTGCAAGCGTGCCAGCAATGTTAAGCATTTGATTTGCTAAGCCTTCAATAGCTCCATAAGTATTATCAGGAAAAAGAGCAGGATGTTTACCGCTCATAGCCTGAACATCCCTTGCTGGGGCAGTCAGCAGGTTAATACCAGCAAACATTGTACCAGCTACCAAACCTGCATTTTCAACTGCCATGGAACTAGAGTTCTGCGCTACATATACCTTATAAATATCAGTGTTATAAGCACAAGTAGGCCAGTTGCTAATTGCAAAAACATCTTCCTGATTATAACCAGTAGAGCCTTTATAATCCTCTGCTGCAAATATTGCTGTAGTCTGCCCAGCATTTGACATTACATTATATCCAATATGCAGACTTTTCTTTCTATCTCCAAGTTCAAAACGAAAAACGTGGTTATCTCCTTGTGTAGAATAATAACGGAGATAAAAATAAGGATATGTGAAAAGTTTATTATTCTTAGGAACATAACCAGCTACATTATTAGGAACTACAAAAGTCTTATCATACTTACCAGTATCAAAGGTAAGAGGAACCATATAAATTCCCAAAATACCGTCAGGAGCTTGCCCTGCTTCTACAGCCTTAGCAATAAAGTCATTAGCAGATTCAGCTGTAGTAAAAAAGTTTTCTTTGCAGCCTGAATAAATTCCAAATCGTAAAGAACCTGATGCAGGGGGAGAGTCTTTTTCAGGCTTATCAAAGGTTGTAACAATGCATATACGCTTATCAAAGTCAATGTACTGTTGAATATCGTCAATATATGGGCCTGTATCTAGTTCATCATTGATGATATTATCGCCAATTTCGTCTGTGTTTGTATGAGAACGCTCAATAAAACAAGGCTGTAATGTTACTTGATTAAACCAAGTCTGCATAACGTCAACAGTAAAATAAATTCTGCTGGTTTCGTTTGCAACATATTCTACACTATCAATAAAGGCGTAATACCATTTATCAGAAAAGTCAGCGTTCTGGAATACAACATAATTACACTGTTCAATCGTTTCAGCATTAACACCAACAGAGAGATAATGCTCTAACCTCTGATAAGTATAATTGGTAAGATGAAGAACGGATTTAGAAGTGAAATAAGCAAAACGGGAAGAATCAGACTGAAACCTAAGCACATGATTATAGGTTTTATCTGTAGGGATACCCTTACAGATATAAAGTTGCATATTTGGCAATTTGCGTTTTCCGCTCCTTTCAAAATCTGTAGGGTGGTTTACACATCATCCAAACTGGAAGTTTACGTTTAGTTGTGGGAGTAGGACTTGGGCCGGGTGGTGTAGGTGGTTCAGGTGGTGTTGGTGGATTTGTAGCATCCCATTCAACATCCCATGTACCTACTTCATTAGGAATACCAAGAATAGCAGAGGGGTCAGTTCTGTAAGCTGTGCCATAACCACCTATCCAGTATTCCCAATGCGTATGAATACCAGTAACATTACCTGTTCGTCCTTGCTCACCAATATATTGACCGCGAGTAATTGTTTCACCAACACTATGAATTTGACTAGTAAAATGAGCTGCAAGCCAATAGCTATTATCGCTCATTTTAACTACAATGTAGTTACCCCAAGAATCATTACCAGTCGTGCCACCTTGCCAAGTATGGGCTGTTTCAACCGTACCTGCCATTGGTGCATAAGATTGATGATTTGTGTGTACTGTGTCAATACCACCATGAACTGAACCATCAGAATAATGTGGATAAGCTGCTGAAACTCTGATTGTGCTTTGGTCAGTAATACATTGTTTATAGGTAGCCATAATCAAAGCAACGCGTGATATCGTATGCGCGTCCCACGTTTTAGGAGGATAAGCCTACATGCTTAAGAAAATGTCAATTATCAAGCCTTAGTAGTAAACTGCACAGCGTTAGCAAACGGAGATGCAGAATAGATACGCCAGATATGATGGAAGTAGTTCCAATCCAAAGTGGAGCCAAGGTCAGTTTCACGCATGGTGTTCAGCTTAGTATAAATCTGGAAGAAGTCACGGTCAACCATAAGTGCCTGAATAGCGGTCATATCTTTATCGTCAGGGGTAACGTGAGTATAAGTCTTATCGCCACCAGTTGCGATAGTTACAGAATCATTGCCAGAGGGGTCATTACCAGTAAGCAGATGTTCCAAGCGTTCAACTTCATACTCATTAAGAGCAAAACTATCAACTTCCAGACGATGCCCCATAAAATCTGCTTTATCCATGTTAAATGCACTTGCCAGAACATCAACATCAATAGAAGCGGAAATATCAACAGGAACAATAGTATACAGACGTGCAGCAGGAGTATTCATAGGAATACCAGCAGCGTTATATTCCTTAGAAATAAACTTCATCTTGCCATAAATCTGACGGAACTTCTTAACCAGGGTCTTGCCAGAAGCTTCATCAGTAACAGCAGAAACAGTTACTTTCTTAAGCTTATTGTTCTTTACCAACTGATACAGCAGGTACTTCTTCATAATAAAAGCATCCATTTCAGCAGGCTTATAAATCTGGTCGATGACGTTCTGTACAAAAGCAGACAAATTAGCTTCACTCATGAAAGCAGTTTCCAGAGCTTCACGGTTTACAGTTACCTTGTACTTAATGCGAGAGTTCACAGCATGATAAGCAGTGTAAACCTCAGCAGGGTCACTACCAAATTCAGCTTTCATAACTTCGTCATTAGTAGCACGGTCAGCAGAAAAGTAAGGGGTTGCTTTCTGCATCATTACATAAATTTCCTGAACAGTAGCGCCAGTGCCCAGAACGCCCTTATCAAAAACCTGCCAAGGATCTTCAAAAGAAATGTAACGCATAACGGTCAGGCCAATACGGTCAACCAGAGCATTACAGAAATAGTTCAAACGCGGTTCATAAGAATTGATAAACGACCATGCAGATTTAATAGATTCAGTGGTATTCTCAATCTTAGGAGCACCACCAAAAGTAGCGTCACTACCAAATACAGCGTTAATAATACCAACAGCAGCAGAAGCCATAGTTTAATTACCTCCTTAAATGTCTTTAAGACAATACCATGTAAATACAAATCTGGGCAAATTAGACGCAGTAGTAATAGCGGTTCGCGTAATCAAGTTACCATCTTTAGTACAAGTAACACCAATACTAGACCCAGAACCACCAGTAAATTTATTAGATACAGAAGCTTGCTGATTGTAAGTTGTCATTCTAGTAAAAATTGCTTGAGGGATACTACAAATAGTCTGACCAACTGTATAAGCATCTCCGCCAATATCAGCATGAACAAAAAGAATGTTTCCAATTACAGTAAAACTTTCATCGTTATAACTAAATGGACGCGACAAATATACCACCTCACTTTCTACCAAACATTTTCTTGACAAAAGCCTGTGCAGCTTCATCAATAGTAATTGTATTGCCGTTAGGTTTCTGATAATCGTCATTAGGCTTATTGTCATCATTTAGAAATGCTTTAACATAATCTTTACGAAGATTATCATAAGCTTCATGCCAGTTAGATGCACCATCTGGACAACCACTGGTAAACTGTTCTGCTTCATTACGACATTCATCAAATTCGTCAAGCACACCAGCAATCAGAGTTCCCTGTTCATCAGGTTTGGCATCGACAAAGCCACCAAGCATTGCAGAAATTTCATCGCGTGTTTTCATTATTTATTACTCCGTTCATAAGTAAGTTTAAGATTCTCACAGAGAGCGATAATAGCTTGCATATCAACGCCAGTTGCATGAATCTTAATAAAATCACCTTTAGTAGATTCTCTAGGAACCGAAGTATAACTACCAAGATGCTTAATTACTGTCTGTGTTGCACAAATGAAATTATTATCCAACCAGTTCAAAGGATTAACACGACAATCATGATAAATTACTTCAAAGTGAAGGTGTGCACCATAGCAATTACCAGTTGCGCCAGAATACCCAATAAGCTGACCCTCGTAAACGTGTTGACCGTTTTTGACGAGACATTCTTTAAGGTGCGCATAGCGCGTTTCCAGCTTAGAACCATTATAATTGCTATGCCTAATTCTAACCATGTTGCCATAAGACTGCATCCCAGTTTTGGTTTTACCATCCCAGCTCTGTACCTGATTTACTACACCACCCTCAGCTGCATAAACAGGTGTGCAAAGAGCGGCACGCAGGTCGATAGCATGGTGGGAAGAACCGTCATTGTAAGTCCATCCAGCTGTGATAATGTGACACTCTAAAGGCCAACAGAAAAGGACATCACCGTTTGCTTTCCTCATTTTCTTCATCTCCTTTAAGTTTTTCAAGATAAGGCTTAAACAGAGCAGAAAGTTCAGGATTTACAGCACACATATTCTCCATAATGCTAATAAGCTCCATAATGCAAATATAAGTAACCACAGCACCTACAAGTGGAATCTGGATACCAATGTCAACATATTGCATTGCGTATTCGACACCATAAGAGCCTACAACAGCAAGAATCTCCATGCACTTGTGATAACCACCCTCACGCATGATAGTGGAATTATAAGAACCATCATGCTTTGCTTTAATCAGCCCTGTTAGAACGTCAAATGTAATAAAGCCCAGAACAATGACAAAAGGCATAAACTCAACTCCTAACATTATACACCTACAATCTTCAAAATATCCATCAGGTATCGCCTAATTATCTCGTCTTCACAGTACAGACCTCCCAACCGATATTGTTTAATTATATATAATAACCATTTAGGGCGTGGAGTGCGTGCAATCAAAATGGTGTTATAATCGTGGTCATCATTTGTCAACGCATAAATCACGCCGCTACCCGGACTGTATTTTCTAGAAAGATAACATTTACCAGAAGAGAAGTCTACCCATAAGCCTAAATAATCATCATGAATCTTAAAACCAAACTGATATTTAGCTTCAGGAGTTTTCTTAGCAATGCCAACTACACTATCAAGATAAAATTCATTGTGAACAGCATATTTGCCAAACTTACTACCTTTCATCAAACGGCCAAAGTCAGTTTTCTCTTTTGCTTCAATATATTCTTCATTATTAACAATTTGGATTAAGACTAGACCCTCTCTAGTTGTAGCAATTTGCTTTTTGTTAATTGGCTTTTTAATATCAAATTCTGTGAAATAGGGGTTTGCCCATGTAACAGCGTTGCCAAAGAAAAACACTACAACTCTGCGCATACGAGCAATAGTTTCATATAGTTCACAGAAAAATGTAACTTCATCTTTAAGATAACCATGATGGGTTTCGTCCATGGAGATAAATTCATCAAAGCAGATTTTATTAACAAGAGGAAGTTCTTCGGATTTAGCAGATGAAATGTATCTGGTTTGACCGGCAAGTTTACCATCTATGTAATAAGCACCTTCAGGCGTTCCCTTTAACTCATGGTCAGGAAATTCATGAGCAACAGCAGCCCAGAAATTTTCTTTAGCTTTTTTATTCATTTCGGTTTTGTAGCGGCGAATATAAATAAATTGATTCCCGTTTTTGATAAAATCTTCAGCAGCCCATTTCTTAAAGCCATAAGTTTTACCACAACCACGAGAACCAACTACAAAATTAAAGAGCGCATTATAAGATAATGTGTTCTTTAAATCCCACCACATTGACATTGTAATACACTCCTTTCATATTTTAATGTTAAGCCGAGGGCTCGCATTCGTTTTATGCTTACTTTTTGTAAGTCTTATTGCCCTTTTGGATGGCGGAGTAGGAGAAATGACAAACCTATATAACCATCAAGCTAACAAGCGTGTTAGCACGGCTGTTTCTCCGACTAATGTGTTTAAGAATCTGCTATAGGCGAGGTACCAAGCCTAACGGTTTTAAGAGTTCTGCTACACAATGTCGGCTTTGGTGGTAGAAATGGGCACAACCCCATTAACGTCCAATGACCAGTTTTCCGTTACTCTTAAAGAGTTCTACCATGTTAAGGGTGACGGAAGGAAATGAGCTAGCAGTCACGCAAACCTATCCGTAACGCTTCACGCGCCTGACCACGGCTTAGGAGCATCATTCGTGCCTTCCGTTCCCTATGATTATATTATAGTTTACAATGTGTATAAAGTCAATAATACAGATTGTACTTTTTGTAAAATTAGGAATGATTATTACATAGTGTATAATGCTAATTATGGGTTGGGTAAGAGGTACGATAAATAGGACTGCAAAAGTTAAAGTACAATAAATAGGACTTCTAGTCTTTGACACTAC
>ENA-OOUV01000341-OOUV01000341.1-human-gut-metagenome-genome-assembly--contig:-NODE-341-length-10133-cov-2.346001_pt1 | contig 10133 bp, 11 predicted proteins | sample MGYA00241551_ERZ501284 | MGnify/ENA primary metagenome ERZ501284 (study PRJEB25962, sample SAMEA2042282) | human gut metagenome | biome: human gut; feature: human-associated habitat; material: faeces... | reverse complement strand
CGGCTTATCGGCTACTCGCAGATAAACCGCAGGTTCTATTACAAGCCAGAGGAGGTGAAGCGGCTGATACCGCTTGTCGGCACGCTCTATCCGCACGGCAGATGATTTGATTTATTCACCCACTGAATCCGAAGTTATGATGAACGAGAACAACGATGTTTTTACGATGGAAGACGAGCCGATAGCCTCTGTGGTGCAGGATATGCGCAAAGGCTCGAAATGGCTGTCCGCATTTCTGGAAAGCTACCGTCCTCCGCTGGACGGGGAACGTTACCTGACGGACGGCGAGGTGTCGGAACTGCTCCGTGTGAGCCGGCGCACCTTGCAGGAATACCGCAACAACCGCGTGTTGCCCTTCATACTTTTGGGAGGGAAGGTGCTTTACCCGGAAACGGGGCTGCGCGGGGTACTGGAAGCGAACTACCGCAAGCCGCTGGAGTGAGGCGGTTTCATGAAAAAGTAAACGGGTGACACCTTTTGTGGTGCTACCCGTTTACTTGTCTTATGGGGTATGTGCAATCAGCAATACCCGGCTTTTCCGTTCTGTATGAACATCACGTATGTCTGCCGTTTCTCTTGTGAGAGTGCCTTTCCCACCAGCCATGTGCGGAACAGGTGGGTGTTGTAGGTATTCACCCTGAAAGCGACCGGGATGATGATTTCAAGGGCGTACACGTCCGCGTGCAGCCCGTTTTCAAGCTGCATGTAGCGGCACACCTCGTAGTCGTTCAGCACGTCCGACTTGCGGACGGCTCTGATGGCGGCGTTCACTGCCGGGACGGTCGTATGGAACAATCCGGCTATTTCGGTGGCGGTCATCCACACGTCGTTACCGGTTACGCTGACTGCCTTGTCCTCGATGATGATTGTGTCACGTTTCATGGCTTTTCTTTTTAGATGGTGCAACCTGCAAATTCCTCGACGCCGTTCAATCTTGCGGCAAGGTTCTCCATGTCCTGATTGAGCTTCTCTTTGGTTATCTTTGCGTAAATCTGCGTCGTCTTTATGCTCTTGTGTCCGAGCATGGAGCTGACCGTTTCGATGGGAACACCGTTGGAGAGGAATATCGTCGTGGCTGCCGTGTGGCGGCTCTGATGCCACGTGATATGCTTGGTGATGCCGCAACGCTTGGCGACGGCACGGATACCGGCAAGGCACGTGTTATAATGCGGAACGGGAAATATCCTGCCGTCCCCGCACAGTCCCCGGTATTTGCCGATTATGCGGTTGGCGATGTCGAGCAGGCGGATGTTGGACACCACGCCCGTTTTCTGGCGGTTGATGTTTATCCACTCGTGTTCGTCGAAGTAGGTGCGGATATTCTCTTCCGTAAGGTTGCGCATATCCGCGAACGACAGCCCCGTGAAGGCGCAGAACAGGTAGAGGTCGCGGTACAATTCCTGTTTGGCGTTTTTCAGTTTCCCCTCCATCAGCAGGCGGATCTCATCTTTGGTCAGGAAACTGCGTGTTGTTTCCTCCTTCTTGATTTCATACTCGCGGAACGGGTCGCGCGTCAGCCACTCGTTGTTGATGGCGATGAATACCATCGTCCGTAACGGGCAGACGTACAGCCACACGGTATTGGTGCAGCAGTGCTTGTCCGTGCGCAGGAACATCTCGAAGTCGGAGATGAAAGCCGGGGTAAGCTCTTTTAGGGCGATGTCCTTCACATGGTAGCGGATGTCGAGGAACTCTTGCATGTGCTTGTAAACGGTGCGGTACTTCAGCAGCGTGCCTTTGGCTTTCATGCCTGCCTCCACCTGCTTCTCGTAGTCCTCGTTGTGCTGGCGGAACACCTGCATCAGCGTGTGGTAGCGGTGTTCCAGTCCGAGAAAGGCGTTCTTCACCTTCTCCGCCGTGACGAAGTTGTCACGCTCCATGATTTCCTGATAATGCCTGTTGATGCGTACCCGCATCTTGTCAAGCATACGGTTCGTTTCGAGTGCCGCCGTGCTTCTGCCCGTGACACGTCCACCTTTGGTGTCCCACAGTTTCGGATCGACAGTCAGTTTGCAGCTGAACTGTGTCTGGCTGCCGTCCACCGTGATGCGTCCCATGACGGGAACTGTCCCGTCCTTTTTCACTACCTGACGCTTGAGGTAGTAGATTACTGAAAATGTACTCTTCATTGTCCTTAATTTTTGGGTTTCAAAATTAGTTGGTGAAGAGTCCGGTGTTGGTACGCAAAACGGGGAGGAACGGCGCAATCTTTTTCCGTAACCTGATTTTTCGCATGAGTTATGGATAACTCACTATTCCTTAGAGCCTTGTTTCGCTATTCGTACCCGTTTGTCGCATTTTCGGGCATGGTTACGAACAAGTAACGTAGCGGCGTCAGGATTTGGCTTCGGCAGGGATTGTAATGGCTTCACGGATTATCGCCACTTCAACCAAAACCCTTGTAACTCAATTCTATCACTATATCTTTCCGCATTTCACTTTTTTGTAGTAACTTTGCAGACAAATTGTTAGATTTCCATTGATAATAACTACATTATTAGAGTTCTCAATCTTTCCAATGTACTGTATTTTATTGTTGTCTAACATATTCAGTTGTTTTTGATTTTTTTTTTACTCTATTGAGTCATGTGGTATATTCACATGCTTCACCAATAGACTTATCTTTTCTCCGAATAAGTTCACTATATTGATACAAGATAACCTTCATCTCTCTTCCTTCTTTTTTCCTTGAATTCTCTTTACTTGTTCCTCTATTTCCTCAATCGAAGGCAGTTGACTTTTAATATCTTCGGGAATCAGCTTAGACAGCTCATACTCTGATATGCCGATAGGCTGATTTGTTGATTCCAGTGCATATTGCGCCATTACTTGGTTTTTTGTCTTGCAGATAAGCAAGCCGATGGTGGGGGTATCGCCAGGTTTACATTTTAGATGGTTTACGGCACTGATATAAGTACCGAGTTGACCTATAAATTCAGGTTTGAACTTCTGCACTTTTAGCTCGATTACGCAATAACAACGCAGTTCCAAGTGGTAAAAAAGCAAGTCGGGATAGATTGTTTCATCGCCTACTTCCAAAGGCATTTGACGTCCTACGAATGCAAATCCTTTACCCAATTCAAGCAGAAAACGAGTGATATTCTGTGTCAAAACCTTTTCTAACTCTAATTCTTGAAAATCTTTGGTAATGGTCAGGAAATCGAAGTTATAGGGGTCTTTGAGTGTCTGTAGAGCTAGGTCACTTTGCGGTTTTGGTAGCAGACGACTGAAATTGTTTACCGCTTTGCCTTGCCGCTCATAGAGATTGGTATCAAGAAAGTTGAGCAAAACGGCACGACTCCAGCCGTTTTCTACAGTTTCATTCAGATAGAATAGAGCCTTATCCACTTCCTTGCATTGGGAGATGATATAGAGATGATGCCCCCAAGGGATGGAGAAAAATTTCTCTTCACCTAATTTGGAAACAACTTGTTGCCAAATTGTATATGGCTCATTATAAAATAGATACCACTGCTTTATACTGCGTATGTTTCTATATGAGAACCCTTTCATATCAGGAAATTCTGCCATCAGCTCACGACTCAACTCTTCGAGAAATCCGCTTCCCCAAGTCATTTCTTTCTGCCGTTCTATAATTTCTGCCCCCAGTTGCCAGTAAAGGTGAAGCAGTTCGCTGTTCACGCGTACAGCCGCTTTAATCTGTGCACTACGAATGTCTTGTTTTAGGTGGTTTACCCAATCCTTGAACGGTTGATTTATAGATAGTGCTGTTTTCATATTTTTATTTTCTTCATCGTCATATTCGATGTTTCTATTTCACAAAGTTAAGAAAAAGAATTTATTTCAACTGTAATCCTTTCCGTCTTTTCTACCTCTCCACTTTTACCACACAATATACCATCTCCCCCTCTCTTTCCTTTACCTCATCCCGTGTTGCTGCAATATCCTCCCGAACACGTTCACCCGTTTTGCAGAGAATAGGTATCGCACTATGTCGCTGTATTTCCTCCTATATTTTCGCAGGCGATAATTATTCCCCTTGTAGGGCTTCAAAAGGGAATCCGTCTGTTTCCCTAAGGAGAACGGTTTGTTTCAATATGGAGAACAGTTTGTTTCATTAGTAGGAAACAGTTTGTTCCGTTAAAGAAAACAGTTTGTTTTATTGAGTGCGAACAGTTTGTTTCATAGTATGTGAACACTTTGTTTCTTACTGTTGTAACAAAGTGTTCACCGTTGTGAACTAAAGTGTTATCTATATTTTCAGTGATAAAATGATATGAAAAGGGGGCTGAAGATTACCTTTCTACCATTTGTATTCCTCGCTGTAAGAGTCGAAAGCCGGTTCTCCCGGAATGTTGTATTGGTGGAAAGTTCTGCGGATATAGTTCTGGTCTTCGGGGGAAAGGTAAGATTCTTCCCGGTAGAAGCGGTAGTATTTTCCGCGGCCGAAATGGGCTATCAACTGGCTTTTCAGAGGTTGGAGATTCTTGTAGGGAACTTCATCGAGCAAGTGGCTGATTCCCCATGCGACATGTATCTTTTGTGTCGATTGGAAATAGGCGCATTGGCTGCTATCCTCTGGAATACACAGTGGATTGATGATGCGGATGGACGGGTACTCGGGGGTATCGCGAAGGGCGGCTAAGCGATGCAGGCAGTTGTCGGCTTTCGGGCATTGGTTGTTGAAACAGCGTGAGTAGTTGGCAGGTGCTAAAGGTTTCTCGGAAGAATGTTTCATGTTTATATATACTTTGATGAAGCGACAAAGATAGCACTAACTTTTTGATATAGCCTTCTGTTCTCTTGTTTGAAATGCCCCCTCATTGAAAAAACAGCAGCCGGAACCACTGAATTCAGTAATTCCGGCTGTACCGTTCTTTCTTATAAGTATGGATGGACTATTTCACCTGGATGATGTCATAATTCAAGTCACTCACTGCTTCCTGCAGGCTGTCGTTGACAAGGCGCAGGGTTGTGTCGTTCACTACTACGAAGTACACCGGAGTGTCCCCGTCGTTCGGGGTCAGCTTGATGGCTGTTTTCTTCTTGTTGTCGACGTCTTTCTGGATAACTTCTTTCTTTCCTTTGGAAGTAAAGCTCTTGTTCTTTCCGGGGCCTTCGGCATCCAGATAAGTTGTTACCAGCGTGTAGCCGCTTTCTCCGTCGGGACCTACACTGTCTACGCTCAATACATACTGGATGCCCGGACCGTCGGCGGCGGGAAGGATTCCTTCGTATACGGCTACGGCAGAAGAATCATTCCCGGCAACTGTCAACACTCCTTCATCTACGGTGGAATCATTGTTCTGGGTTCCTTTTGATTGGCAGGATACCAATGCAGCGGCAAGGGCTGCAATCATCATTACTTTTTTCATTGCTTTAATGGTTTAAGTTAATTATAAAGACGCAATAGCGTTTGTTATTCATCTTCTTCTTTCTTGATGACGAGCAGCTTGTCCACCCGTCCGCGGTCCATATCCACCACTTCGAAGTCCAGGTTTTTGTAGCTGAACAAGTCTCCGGCTTTCGGCACCCGTCCTATCAAGAACATGGCAAGACCGCTCAAGGTGGTGAAGTCTTCTTCTTTCAGGTCATCATAGTTCATAATGCCCATCGCCTCCATAAAGTCATCCAGATTCATGGAAGCTTCCACCAGCATGGAACCGTCTTGACGAACAACGATTTCCTCTTCTTCCGTTTCATTCTCTTCGAGGATGTCTCCGAAGATACTTTCCGTCAAATCGTGCAGGGTGATGATACCTTCTGTATTTCCATACTCGTCTACAACAACTCCGAACTTGTTTTTGTTCTTCTTAAACAGCTCTAAAACTTTCTTTGCATACAAACTTTCCGGAATAAACAAAGCAGGGCGTGCAATACTACGTAAGTTGAAGGGTTGTTCGCCGCCCATCATCAAGATGATGTCCTTTACGGAAACCACACCGATAATCTCGTCCTTTCCCCGCTCCACCAGGAGATATTTGCTGAAGTGTTCTTCGTGGATGATACGCAGCACCTCTTCCGGTGTGTCTGTGGGATGGAGCACGACGATGTCGCGGCGATAGGTCATCAGGTCATTCGCTCTTTTGTCCGAGAAGCGGAACACGTCACGCAACATTTCCGTTTCGTCTTTGTCGATGACGCCTTGTTCCGAGCTTTGGTGCAGAATCATCTTCAGTTCGTCTTGTGTCATTTGGCGTTCTTCGCCGCTGTTCAGTCCGATGAGTTTGTTCATCAGTTTGGTGGAAGCGCTCAGCAGGCATACAAACGGATAGGAAATCTTGGTCAGCACAATCATGAAGGGGCTGAGCATGGTGGCCCATCGTTCCGGGTTGTTCAAGGCGATGGACTTGGGCACCAGTTCGCCTATGATGAGCGACAGATAGGTGATGATGGCTACTACGGTAATCATGGCGAGAGTCTTGGCATAGGCGGCTACTCCCGGAATGAGGGCGAACAGCGGTTCTACGTCATCAGCGATGGTGGCACCACCATAGGCACCGGATACGATACCGATAAGAGTAATACCGATTTGGATGGTGGAGAGGAATTTTTCGGGTTCTTCCAGTTGTTTCAATACTCCTTTGGCTCTTTTGTTCCCTTTTCCGACAAGAGTTTCAAGGCGTGCTTTACTTGAGGAGACTAAAGCGATTTCATACATGGCAAAAATGCCGTTCAGAATAAGTAAAAGTAGAATGATAATAAACTCCATAGTGGATTTTGAATAGTTTGTGAGGCAAAGATAATGATTTTTCAGTATTTATTGTTAATATTGCCATCCGTTAGAAAAAATAAACAATAAATAGATGAAAAAAAGAATTATTGCCTTGGGGCTTTTGTGGTGTCTGTCTGCCGTAATGTTGCAGGCGGCACGTGTAGACACGGTGTTGGTGAGAAGTGCAGCCATGAATAAGGATGTAAAAGTTGTGTATGTATTGCCTGATAAGGCTATCGGCAAGCAGGCTTGTCCGGTGGTTTATCTGTTGCACGGTTATGGCGGCAATGCGCGGAGCTGGGTGCAGCTGAAGCCGGAATTGCCGCAGATGGCGGATGAGAAAGGAATCATATTTGTATGTCCGGACGGCAAGAACAGTTGGTATTGGGACAGTCCGGAGAATCCTGCCTACCGTTATGAGACTTTTGTCACCTCGGAATTGGTGAAGTATACAGACGGGAACTATGCTACCATTCCCGATAGAAAGGCGCGTGCCATCAGTGGATTGAGTATGGGCGGCCACGGTGCTTTGTGGAGTGCTATCCGTCATAAGGATGTGTTCGGTGCAGCGGGCAGTATGAGTGGAGGAGTGGATATACGGCCGTTCCCCCAGAATTGGGAAATGAACAAGCAGTTGGGAGAGTTTGCTGCCAACAAGGCATCTTGGGATGCGCATACGGTGGTCAACCAGCTGGATAAGATTGTAAATGGCGACTTGGCGCTAATCATCGACTGCGGTGAGGCCGATTTCTTTCTTGAAGTGAACAAGGACTTGCACAACCGGCTGCTGGCAAGGAAGATAGACCATGACTTCATCACTCGTCCCGGTGGACATACCGGAACGTATTGGAACAACTCCATAGACTATCACGTCCTTTTCTTCGACAAGTTCTTTAAGAAGTAAGTAACTTATTATTCGATGGTATAGTTCACGGTGCGTGTGTAGTCCTGCTCGTAGCCGTTCCTTATATGCCTGACGACTGCATGGCAGGAAGTGACGATACCCCGGTTATCTAACGTATAAGTATAGGTGGTGGTCTCTTCACTTTCTCCGTTGCTGTCCGGGATGAGTTGGGTAATCAGATAGTTTGCAGGTTCTCCCAATATCTTCCCGTATATGGCAACCGCATGCATGGAAAGCGGATACATGTCCGTAATGAATAGGCTTGGTATTTCGGAGATATTTGCAATTTCATTGCCTGATGGTGTGGTAGCCGTACTGTTGTGCTCAAAAGTGTCAACCTTTTGCTGTATGCGCAATGCCCGGAAGTTGCTGTAGTCTATTGTAATGAATGAGTATTCTTTTCCGTCGTCCAGCTTTTCTGTGATGTTTTCCAGATAGTATTTGTCTTCGGTGTTGATGAGGTAGGAGAAGGTGTAAGTACGGGTATTTCCTGCCATATCCTGACTGGTACAAGTGGTGGCATAACCTTTGTCATTCAGCGTGTAGGTTGATACTGTACCTGCTTCGTCGGTTATCACGGCTTGATGGTCCTTGTATTCGACAGTAGTGGTATTCTCTATCTCGAAGAGTTCGTCTCCTGCTGTAAAGCTCTGTTTGCCGGTGTAGCCGGTCAGCCTGCCTGCACTGTTGTAAAGGTAGGTGTGGGTGGCAGTAACCGGTTGCGCATCGCTCTCTATCACTTCTTTGAGTTCGATTTTGGAGAAAGGAGTGGTGGGGTAGGTTGACGGCTCCGGTTCTGGCGTATCACTGCCATTGTTATCATCGCTGCAAGCTGCCAGTCCGCCGAGCAACAGCAGGCTGAACATGATTCCCGAAAATCGGGTGATGATTGTAACTCTTCTGTTTAGTTTCATCCTATTTGTCTTTTTATTTGATGCGTACGGCATGGCTTGCCCGACGTTCAATGGAGTTTGCGAGAGTGGTCACTCTTAAAGAACGGGTATCTTCTTGTGCGGGCGGTTGTATGCTTCCGTCGATGGCGCCGAGTGCAGTGCTCAATAAGGCTTCGTTGGTATCTCCAAAGGGCAGGAAACGTGACATGTCGCTCATCTCATTCACTACATATCCCGAGTAGGCCGGTTGGAATCCGGATTCATAATCAGATTTCCCTTCCGAATTGTATATCTTGCAGACGATGGGATTCATCGTTATCATCAGTTCGGGGCTGGAGAAATTCCTGGAACCTACATTCTTGCCTACGGTAGTACCGCCGATTATGACAACATCCATATACGGGTCGAGGCAGTTAATCACCATTTCGGAGGCGGAGGCAGTCTGGCTGCTGGTAAGTACGTAGAGAGTATTCAGGTTTAGGTTTGCTCCGTTTCCGATGAGTCCGGAGTTCAGGGTGAACGGTACTATCTGCGGATTGAAGTGGTTGTTGAATTCCAGGTACCCCAACTCTTGTCCCAAGGCGGAGGAAGGTGCAAGCATGGTACACAGCAATTCTGCGCAACTCAGTAATCCACCGTTGTTGTAGCGCAAGTCAAGGATGAATTCGTTGACTTGCTGTGATGCGAAATATTGGAATGCGCTGCGCAGGTCGTTGTCATATTCATTACTGTTGTCCGTGGGGCCGGAACTGAAGTGGTTGTAGACCAGATAACCTATTTTCTTGCTGCCTGATGTATATACATTCTTATAGTGCACCGGGTTGTCGTTGACGGGACGCGCCGATGCTATCTGTCTGGGTTTGTCGTAAGCAACGATGGCATTTTTCTCCACGTCGTAATAACCTACTGTAAGTTCCATGGCACTACTTCCATACAGTTTCTTATAATTCTGTTCAGTAATAAAGTTCCCGTCCATCTTCATAATCCAGTCACCCCGTTTCAGCCCGATTTCCGAGGCCGGGCTTCCGTCGGCAACGTAAAGAATCTGTGCAACAATGGCATTCTCTTCTCCTTCTACTTCTATCTGGTTGGTAGTGAACTGGAATCCGTAGCTGTAATCCGTATAGGGGATGCTGCGGGTAGTGGTGACGCTGACCAGACTGTCGATGGTGGAGAATTTGTCTTCTTCGGATTTGAGCGAGGCAAAGAAAGTGAAAGGGGCTTGAAAATAGTTCAGGTCGTTGGTATGGGGGATAGCGTCTACCCAATAGTACCACACACGCATGGTATCGTCAATCCAGCGGTCTGTCTGGGTCTGTCCGGCATACTCTTTCCAGCGGTCCACCCCGCAGGAAGTCAGATAAATGGGAAGAATCAGGGTTCCCAATATGAGTATCAGTATATTTCTTGCTTTCATGGGGGCAAAGATAGTGCAAATTGAGTGCAGAACTTTCATGCTTGCATGAAAAAGTTTTGCCGAAATGCAGTCTATCTTATCTAAAGATAGAAAATAGCTTGCTTATCTACCACAATTGTGGTATAAAATTCCCTAATCTGTGTCATTGTCTGCCCCGGCTTATCGCTCTATCTTTGCAACATCCGAATGAGAAACGGTTTATTCACCTAAAATACAAACGACAATGGAAACAAAGAAATTGCA
>ENA-OOUV01000340-OOUV01000340.1-human-gut-metagenome-genome-assembly--contig:-NODE-340-length-10139-cov-1.852241_pt1 | contig 10139 bp, 8 predicted proteins | sample MGYA00241551_ERZ501284 | MGnify/ENA primary metagenome ERZ501284 (study PRJEB25962, sample SAMEA2042282) | human gut metagenome | biome: human gut; feature: human-associated habitat; material: faeces... | reverse complement strand
TTCATTCATCTCATAAGGTGCATGTGCCCCTACCATATGATACAGTGTAAATGTTTTATTTCCAGCATCAACTGTTATACCGCCATTATTATTAAAATCAGCATACAACTGTGAATCATCCAGTTCATATTGAATAATATTGTTATTCTTTGGAGCCTGACATGCTGCAAAATCATCACCATAAAACCAGAAATACTGTTTTATAATCTGTGGAAATGCATAAAATGCCGACATTTTATATATATTCTTAAAGAATTGAACTTTGTCTGATATTCTGTATTTCTGTCCACCTGCAGTATTGGCTACTGCCTCCTGATTAACTCCATTAAGATACTCACTTGAAGTATACAACTTAACATCATATCCGTTATCTGACATATCCTGAATAAGAGTACCTTCTTCATATGCTTTCTTTCTGTAATCAGCCAGAGAATGTGTTGTATCATACTGATAACCTGTAAGCATAAGTGGAACTCCTAGAGCTGTTGGTGCACCTCCGCCTATCATATTATCAAAATAAGTAAAATCTTTTAATTCTTCACAGTATCTGTCGATAACATAATTCTGTGCGTCCTCATTATCCAGTGTATCCACAATGAATACCACTACATTGCCCTGCGAAGATAACGCAAACTCATCATTCTTAGTAACTACATATGAATAATCAACACTTCTTTTTGAAGATACAATAAGAACCACAAGTGTCACAACCTGTATGCTTGAAAGAAACAGGCTGCCCCACTTTATTATATTTGTCATTATATCTTTCTTAAAGCATACAATAACTGGCGGAACAACAATAAGTACTATCCATACAACTGTACTTATAATTCCATTAACCTTAAACTGGCTCCACTGAATCTGCCTTCCATTAAGGACTCCGAAATCAGGGTTAAGGAAATTTCCCTGCACATAAGCAGCAAGTGCACCGCCAAATATGACCGCTGCGTATATGTTACATATCTTCTTTGGCACAATCAGACCTATCAGTATAACAACTGCTGCCGTAATTAACGACGCTGCCATAAGAAGCGGTATAAGTGCCGCGAATCCCACTGCAAATTGATCAATATTGCCAAGAAATAAAGATGATGGCATAAATATACAGAATGTCACAATCAAAAATATAAGCTGTGGACACAGCAGTTTTATCTTTTGTTTCATTATCTTCAGCTTCTTCCAATAATTCATGGAGCTGCTCGAAGCAGTTTATGAAATCCTCAGAATTCTCCGGTGCATCTTCTTCTAACAAATCATTGTCGTCGGAATCGGCATCATCCGATGGGCCAAACATGGAGAAACGCTCATCCAATTCATCCGGATTATCAACTTTATTAATAAGTAGAATGATGGAATCCCGTGAAGTCGGGATTGCCTCAATCATAAGTGGAATATCATCCGCATCAAAACCTAAGTCTATATTCGCTTGCTCCATTATATCACGAAAAAGTTCTTTAGCTTTATCGGAGCCGTAAGCCAATTCACTGATTTTGAGCTGACGTTCCATCAAATCATGTTTGTTTAAGGTACAACGGATTTGATTTTCACTCGTTCGTTCAATCTTCACAAGCACACATCCTTTCATATTTTCTATTGTAGAAAAGTATAAGTTATCTTATCTATAAAGTCAACACTAAGTGAAAAAAAACAAGGGGGAAAGTCGTTTAGTCGTTTGGGATGAGCTGAAACGGATAGACGACACTTGTTTTGGCAAAATCACCTCTTATATAATAGAAGCAGGTAAGTCAAAGCGATACGATGGGAGGTGCAGGAAAATAATCTATGACTTGCCGGGATGGAACGAAAAATGGCACTTTCATATGATAATATCACGGAAAAGTATTATGAGGGGGAAACTATGCAGCAGAATCAATGGATTGTAGACGAGATGAATCAGGTTTACAAACAAGGAATACGAGTCGATGTAAATGGGCTTTCGTATAATCCGAAAACCTCAGCAAATTTAATGCGTGTATTGGAAAATGGTTCCTATATGCTAGACTATGAAGGAGACATGTTGGGGCGTATTGTGGCTCTGCACGTGGATTCTGTCGGGCCATCGGAACAGCCATCCTATAAGACGCTGCGCTGTAAAAAAACAAAAAACAGGCCGGAAAAAAAGAGGCGCAGCGAAAAAAATAAAAAAAAATAAATTTTTTGCAACTTTTCCTCTCTTTGAATCGTCTTATTGGTATAAAGGGGTAAGAAAAAGCCCAAAACAATAAACTTAGTAAAAGGGAGGTTTTTTTATGAAAAAACAAATTTTATTTGCAGCGACAGCATTGATGCTCACCGCAGGCGTAGTGGCAGGATCAAATGAGTCGGCAGCAAAAGCCCCGAAAAAGATTGCGATTAACAAGAAGAATTTTCCGGATCAGGTCTTTCGTGAACTTGTAAAATCCAATTATGACAAGAACAAAGACAAAAAGCTCTCAAAGGGCGAGATTAAGAAAGCAAAGAAGTTTGGTACATCCAGTACCAAAAACTCGATTAAGATTAAGAAGTCCAAGTATGGAAAGTATACCAAAAAGTATATTAAGGACATTAAGAACTTTAAGGGAATCGAGAAACTGACAAATCTTCAGAAGTTTGTTGCGAACGAGACGTCAGTAAAAACCATTAACTTAAAGAAGAACAAGAACTTAACATATCTTGAGATGCAGGATGGCAATCTGCGCAAGATTGATTTGAATAGTAACAAAAAATTGAAATATGTCTATCTGGCGTATAACAAAATTTCTTCCCTCAAGATGAACAAATGTAAAAAATTACTGATTGTAAATATTCAGGGACATATGGTTAAGAAAGTAAAAATCAACCGTAACAAAGCAACCGTTGTATACGGTGAAGATTATTATGCACCATATGCAGTTACAAAAGTAAAAGAAAATTTCAGCAATTTGAATAAAGCAGGACAGATGGATGGCGATGGAACGTTCTGTGTATATGAGTGGGCAGCAGACCATTCCAACTGTCTTCGTAAAATGGTAAATGGCGCTGCTATGGCGAGTCAGCCGGTAGCCTTAGATGCAGATGCTGCAGCAAAGGCAAAGGGCATGCAGCAGATTACGGCGCAGTGGAAAGATGCGAAAGGCAACTTCTACTTCTTAGCAGATAAAGATGGTGATATGGTAGCTAAGACGGCATATTATCTGGTAAAGGTGAATGCGCAGGGTAAAATCGAGGCTGAACTTGCAGTCAACGACCAGTTGATTCCAAATATGACCGGTCTTCAGGAAAAATACAGTATGGAACTTTTGGCAGTTCAGAACAATACTGCCGTACTCAGTATTTTGACTGCCGGAAATAATGGTGTTGTAACGGTTGACTTAGATAAATTGACGATTACAAAAGAGGCTGTTTGCAGTTTTATTCCGAAAACAGCAGAGGGGGATGTAATTGCCGGCGTTGAACAGGATGGATTTGAGTTTCATGATGTAGTAGTCAGCAAATTGGTTTCTTCCGGTGTGCAGAAAGCAGCGGATGGAAAAACAGACGTAGAAAAATGTCTGTTGTCAAACGGCCACGTTATGAGTATTCCGCTTCGCGAATCCTATGGTATGTACGGCAGTGCGGTACAGATTTACGGACAGAACATTTATGTGATTTCCGGCGAAGGATTTTTCAAAGCAAAACTGACCGCTAAGAAATTTACACAGCTTTATGGAATCAGTAACTTTGATGGCATGCAGGAAAGTGAAGTAACCTTTAGTCTGGCAATGAAGAATGAAAAAGAGATTTATCTTATGAGTGAAAAGCAGGACGATGATGATAAGGTGACATACCAGTTGCAGGCTGGTAAAATCGGATAAAGAGACTCGGGAGTAGTACGAAGTAATAAAGTAAGAGCCGCCAGTCGTTTATGTCCCCTCAAAACGGCTGGCGGCTTTGGTTGCAGAAATGGCGCAGATAGGCTATAATAAGGCAATATCAATAGATAATATTACGAAGACAGGAGTAAACGAATGAGAGAACAACGATGGAAGAGATTGCGAACCGGACTATTGATTATTGCCTTTTCGGCGATTGGAATGCTTGAATATGTGCAGTTAGTACAGGCATTTGATTTACCACAGATGATGTTAGTCGTTCCGGTGGTGTCCGTGATTGCCATGCTTTTACTTGGAAAATACAGTTTTTTTGTGCCGGTCTGCACGATTGTACTTGCGAGTGCATATCAGATTTTGGCGGGAAGTGAAAATGCGGTAGCAGAGCTTCAGACCAGTGCAAGAAGTATCGCAATTATTTTATTTGAATGTCTGCTTGTGCTTATGATCGCACAGTTTATCGGATTGGGACTTGGGGCAGCTGCCCGCACATTAGGAAAGAAGAATAAAAAAAGAGTGGTAAAGATTGTTATCGGCGTAGTCTTTGCGGTTGTTTCGCTTGTGCCGTATCTGCTTTTATTCCATAATCCGCTGTATCCTATGACAGCAAGACACCGTTTAAAATCATTTGCGGACAAGACTATTACCGACTATCCGATTGCGGATAAAAAAGTGTATTATTCTTTGAATGATTCGCGGTACATGTGCCGTGTTATTATGTCTGACGGACAGGTTCGCGTGCTGTATTTAGATGAGAACGGAGAAGCAAAGCGGCAGTAGTTTACAGGACTCCGAAACTCTTTAAAACAAAAATCCAAAGCGTCAGAGTCAGTGAGGACAAAAGTGTCGTCAGGACAATGATGCTGGATGTCAATATGCCATCGTTTCCGGTGTTTTTTGCCATAATGTAGCTGGAAACCGTAGTCGGTGAGCCAAGCATAACAAGCAGTGCCATGAGTTCCTGATTGCGGTAGCCAAAGAAGACGGCAAGCGGTAAAAACAGACCGACAAGCAGAATCAGTTTGATAAAAGAAGCAAGAAGGGTTGGTTTCATTTTTTTCAATGCTTTTTTTCCTTCAAAGCTGGCACCGATGGAAATCAATGCGAGAGGGGTTGCAGTGTTTGCCACACTTCCAATGGCTTTATTGACAAAGGATGGAAAGTGCAGGTTCAATAAAGCGAATGGAAGTGCGATCAGAATACTAAGTAAAATCGGATTCTTCATCACATTGATAAAAGTTTCTTTCATATTTGGCTTTTTACCGCCGTTGTCACCTTTTAACGTAAGGATGATGACGGCGAAAATATTATATAAAGGAACGCAGCCGATAATCATTAAAGGAGCCATGCCGACGCTGTCATACATATTGTTGATGAAAGCAAGTCCTAAAATGGCGGCGCTGCTGCGGTAAGAGCCCTGAATAAAGGCACCTTTTTGCTCTTCATTTTTCATGAATTTCTCGGTAAGTCCCCACAAAACGGCGATGGAAAAAATAGTGACAGAAAAACAGAATAACACATATTTTCCGTCAAAGGCAGAACCTACATTATTTTCTGTCAAATCTGAAAATAAAAGAGCCGGCAGTGCGATGCGGAATACGTAGCGGTCCGCTGTTTTGGTAAATTCATCGTTGATAATTTTTGTTGTTTTCAAAACCTTTCCTAAGATGATAAGTAAAAAAATAGGAAGTGTGGCGTTAATACTGTAAATTAAGTTTGACATAATAATTCCCCTTCTTAGGCCATCTCTAGAGTAGACCTACAAAACTATTTTACCATGTTTGTCAAGAGTATCGTGACAAATGGCGGTCTTTGTGGTACGATAAAACTATCCATAGTTTAAAAATTTTGATGGAGGTAATTAAGTATGTTAGAACAGTTAAAAAAAGAAGTATACGAAGCAAACATGGAGCTTCAGAAAAAAGGACTTGTCATCTACACTTGGGGAAATGTAAGCGGAATTGACCGCGAAAACAATTATGTTGTTATTAAGCCAAGTGGTGTTGAATACGATGAATTGACGCCGGATGATATGGTTGTTGTTGATTTTGACCAGAATGTAATCGAAGGAAAATACCGTCCGTCTTCGGATACGGCAACACATATTGAATTGTACCGTGCATATCCTTCTTTAGCAGGTGTTGTCCACACGCATTCAACGTGGGCAGTAACATTTGCGCAGGCAGGAATGTCGATTCCGGCACTGGGAACGACACATGCGGATTATTTTTACGGAGATATTCCGTGCACAAGAGATTTGACCGCAGAGGAAATTAACTTGGATTATGAGAGAAATACGGGACTTGTCATTATCGAGACAATTGGGGATAAAGACCCGATGGAAGTTCCGGGAATCGTTGTAAAGAACCACGGACCATTTGCGTGGGGAACAAGCCCGGCAAATGCCGTTTACAATGCGGTTGTTTTGGACAAAGTAGCAGAAATGGCGCACCATACACTGACATTAAATCCTCGTGTAAAACGCGCGCCACAGTATTTGATGGATAAGCATTATTTCCGCAAACACGGAGCCAATGCTTATTATGGACAGGATAACTAATTTTCGTTATTTCTTCTCCGCGAGAGGGACAGGGCATCCTGTAAGACTTCCTGTTTGCCATCACGAAAACGAATAACAAGAGAATAGGTACCGCTGTACATTTCCGTTAGAGGAACGGTAAGTGTGTAGCGGTATTTTTCGTACAAAGATTCATCAAGCGGCGGATTCGTCAAATCAAGCTGATAAATGCGGTCCGGATGACTAAATACAATTTCCTGAATCAAGTCACCGGTTGTGTTTACTAACAAACTGTCACCGTTTATGGAAAATGTAATGCCGTAAGTATTTTTCATAAATTCTAAATCAGTGGCAGAAGATGTCTCTACGGAGGCTGCCTTGTAAAAGACCGGTGCTTTGAGCCAGCCGACGACCGGAAATTCAATTTTTTCCAGACATTCTCCAAAATGCGAAAACTGCTCTAACGAGTCGCTGATGACGGATTCGAAAAATTCCTGCTTCAGATGTGTGGCAGGAGAAGTTACTTCTCTTTCATAAGGGGAGTAGATATGCTGGATTGCACCGGTTTCCCGATTGATTTCCAATAATAACTTGTCTCCTTTTTTGGCATCTGAAGAAAGCACTAACAAGTTTTTGTTTTCCGCAGAAATTTCGCCATATACGTCAAAAATGCCATCACCCACATAGTAGGTGCGGTAACATCTGCCAAGCAAATCCACCTCATATATGTGTGTTGGTAAAAGCCCCTGTTCGGTTTTTACCAGATAGTCCGGATGGACAATCAGAAAGTGCCCGTCCGAGAGAGGAATTAAATTATCATCTTTTGCCGGAAGCGATAAGAAATAACGATACATTCCCTGTTTGTCCTGCACGCATGGATAATGGTTTGTTTCGCTCAATGTGCCGGTATGCAATGTGATTTCACGGTTTTTAATAGGCTGGTTTGACTCGTCATATAATGTCAAAGTAATGATATTATCCGTGTTCTCGCATAAGCCGAAAACAGGAAGCACGTGATTGGTTGTGTACGTCATGGAATCGTAGTGCCAGGGCACACAAAAATCGCTCACAACCGTGTAAGATAAACGGCATCTTGTGTCGGTGTGAAACATGCAAAGTGCAGTGAGCGGTGTGATGCCATAGGGATTTAACAAAAGTTCCATCGACTCAAATGAAGTCGAGGCATCGTGGCTTCTTGCCCATAAAAGATTTTCTGCCATCCTTGTTTTCTCAGTCAGAGAAATTGTCACCGGAATCTGGCCGGATACCGTTTGATTTAAGCGCAGACGGTTAAGGCTCATAAAATCAATTTTATATTGTGTGACATGGCTTTTCAGCCATGAAGTGATTTTGTTTGGCATAAGATAAAATCTCCTTTGTACTTTTTACCCATTTTACCTATATAGTGTAATTATAGCAAAAAAAATATGTAAAAAGTATGTTTTTTTGTATAAATCACTCTTTTTTTACATATTTGCGGCACCGGACAAGCAGGTAAATGTTTGGAAGAAGGAGGAAAAGGTTAATAAAATCGGTCATTTCCCAGACAAGAGCAAGTGGCATAATGCCTCCGGAAAAAATCATAATGAGGTAAAGAGTTTGGTAAAAACGCTCATATTTTCCCTGAAACAAATAGTCAAATCCCTGCTTGCCAAGGTAACTCCAGCCAATTAAGGTGGCAAGAGCAAAACTGATAATGGCAATAGATAAAATTTCATCACCGAAAAATGGAAGTTTTCCAAATGCGGCGGTCGTTAAGGCGGAGGCGGGAAGCGTCTGCCATTCGGACGGAAATTCCAACTGATAGCAGACAAGTACAAGTCCGGTGATGGCGCAGAGAACGACGGTGTCCCAAAAGGTAGCGGACATGGAAATGGCGGCCTGTTTGACGGAATCATCTTCTGAGCAGTGGCCGGCAATCAGGCCGGTTGTGCCAAGCCCGGATTCGTTTGTAAAAAGACCCCTTGCCACGCCATAGCGGATGGCTTTTGCCATCGTGTATCCGGCAAAACCGCCACCGACGGAAGGCAGTGCAAAAGCGGAGGAAAAAATTAATTTCAGAGAGGGCAGAAGATAATCTGCGTGCAGAATGAGATAGAGAAGACATCCGCCAAAGAAAAAAATAGCCATAGTCGGCACAATGGCGATGGAGACATTTTCAATCCATTTGCGTCCCTGCATTAAAATTAATCCCACAAAAAAAGCGGTTATAATCGCACAAGTGGCAGGCGGAAGCGAAAAGACCTGATGACAGGTTTCGGTTATTGCGTTGCTTTGTGTGGTGCATCCGATAAAAAATGCAGATAGCGTGAGGGCGGCACTGTAAAGAAGTGCAAGCGTTTTTTTGTGCAGTAAAAAATGAAGAATATACATGGGTCCACCGTGTCCCTGATAGCGGAAATGGTGGCACAAAAACGTTTCGGCGTAAGTGGTTGCCATGCCCAAAAGCCCGGTGAGCCAGCACCAAAACACAGCACCCGGTCCGCCTAAGAAAACGGCGGTGGAAATGCCTATAATATTTCCGGTTCCAAGCGTAGCAGCGAGCGTTGTTGTGAGCGAACCAAAACGCCCAAACCCCTTTTTGTTTTTGCTGCCATCGGAAAGAGAAAGGGAGATGCCATATCCGATTTTTCGCTGCACAAGCCGTAAACGCAGGGTGAAGTAAACATGTGTGCCAAAAAGCATAACAAGAATAGGACCATTCCATAAAAGCTGATTTACATCAATTAAAAGTTTCAATCACAGACTCCTTTGGTTTCCTTTAGTTCATTGTATGAAAAATTTTGGCAAGTCATACTTTTGACAAGACCGTTTGCTAATCTCGTGGACAAATGAGATTTGGAGGAAGCTATGAAGAAACAATTCACATTCATCGAATCGATGATAAAGGTGGGAGTGATTGGTTTCGGCGGTGGGAATGCACTGATTCCGGTATTGGAGCAGGAAGTGGTAAACGAAAAAAAACTGGTAAGTAAAGATGAGTATGACAAGTCGGTTATTGCCGCAACGCTGACACCGGGGGCACTTCCGGTTGAAATTGCATCGGGGATTGGTCTGCATGTCGGCGGCATCGGTGGGATGCTCGCGGGCGGTGTATTGATGGCTCTTCCGGGAGTTGTGTTTACGGTATTGTATTTAATGCTGCTTAGCGGTGCGGATTCTAATATTTTACAGCAGATTCAGTATGCTTCCATCGGCATTACAGCGTTTATTTTGTGCCTTTTGACGCAATACATTGTGCAGACATTAAAGTCGTACCGCCACTCTAAATTCCGGGTGGCCGCATGGTTCGTAATTCTATTTGTGTTTATTGCAACGGGTGGAAATTATCTTTGCCGTATTTTTGGGTTAGGAATCCGGTTTCCTAAATTCTCGACAATCCAGATACTTTTGCTTACACTTTTAGGAAGTGTTGTTGTAGGATTATTGTACCAGAAAAAGACGAAAAAGAAGGACAAAAAGCCAAAACTGGCAGCCGGAAAACTGGGGGGCAGACTTTTGTTATGGGTTTTATTTCTGCTTTTGTTTTGTCTGCCGGCACTTTTTATGATGTGGCGTGAAGCGGCGGGCTTTGTAGGGCAGGGCGCTGTGTCTTCCTTTTTGTCATTTGGTGGCGGAGATGCCTATTTATCCATTGCCGACGGTCTTTTTGTGCCGGAATATATTTCAGAAAGTGACTTTTATAATCATCTGGTTGTAATTGTAAATGTGCTGCCGGGGTCTATTTTGTGCAAGACTTTGGCAGGAATCGGTTATTTGTACGGAGAGGCGGTGGGTGGGGAGGCAGCGGGGGG
>ENA-OOUV01000310-OOUV01000310.1-human-gut-metagenome-genome-assembly--contig:-NODE-310-length-10418-cov-2.434816_pt1 | contig 10418 bp, 9 predicted proteins | sample MGYA00241551_ERZ501284 | MGnify/ENA primary metagenome ERZ501284 (study PRJEB25962, sample SAMEA2042282) | human gut metagenome | biome: human gut; feature: human-associated habitat; material: faeces... | reverse complement strand
AAGAGAAATTTGGAAAACAGCCGAAAAAAATAATAAAGAATCATGACTGGGGATGCAAAATTGGAAATACCAAGATGTATTATCATGAAGAGGGCTTTTTTTCAACAGAACCTTCATGGTTGGATTATGCAGGAACCTCAACGGGAAATTTTACGTTGGATGATGTGAAATCTAATTATCAGGCAGAAATAAAGCAAGAGAAGATTAATCGAACTTTACTTGTGAAGGAAATAGGGCAATGTGGTATTTCAAACCCGAATTATTTAATAGTCGAATATCAAATGGGAGATAAAATTTATGGTGTTTGCAACGTGTTACGGGAGTATATTCCAGCATATCCGATTGAGTCAAAGGATGTGGTTATGGCGTGCTGTTATAAAATTAGTAAAAAAAATAATAAGTTGAAGATATTGAAAAAGCAAAGTTCCAGTATTGCAATAATAGCAGAAAATGATGAATTTGTTTATCAAACCGACAATAAAATTATCAAGAATAATTTAAAAACAGGGGATACACAAACAATATTTACATTTAGCAAGTATTTTTCTGCAAATATAGATGTGCAAGGGGATTATTTGCATATTTATGAGGAAGATAGGAGCAGCTACATAAAGTGGACGTAGAAGGAGGTAGATTGTTGTCAATGAAAACAATGAGAATGTGGCGGAAACGTATACCTATAATCTTTTGTTGTGAAAAATCAAAAAAGAACTTCCGCAGAACAATACAGATGGCAGTGCTAGTTACTAGATCGTAGTAAACGAATATGATAAGTCTGGCAAACTTGTGGAAACAAAAAGCAAACAGTCTGTATTGGTGAAGGAGAGTAGAAATTATATATGAAAAAAAGCATGTGTGCTAAGTGGTTTGAAATAAAATTATGGAAGAAACTAATAATTCTTTTCCCTATAACTTTTATAATTATTTTTGTTGTTCTTTTTGAGACAGCACCCGTTAATTTGAATGCTTCTAATATTTCAAAAATATATATTGGCATGCATAGTATGATGACGGATGACATTATTACTGGAAAAGCGTCGATTAAAGGGAGAGAAGATGTTGAAAATGTTGTTTGTAGTTTGAATCGAATAAAAGCAATTCGTGGAAAATATTCTGCTGAAGAATTAAGTGGTGAACCACCACAGGCAATGATTACTTGTTACGGTGAAAGCGGTAAAGAGATTTATACAGTTAAATTTTATGATGGTTTTATGATGGTAGACAATGAATTATATAGGATTACTGGCAAAGTATATAAAGAATTAGCCGAGTTGTGTGACAAGTATGGAGAGTGCCAAATTAATTGAGTAAGTCAGGGAGAATTGTGAAATATTAGGAAAAGTAAATTGACAAAATCTGTGTTTATTAATATAATAGACACAGATTTTTGAATTTTGCCGAAGCGTTATATCAACAGATATGAATTAATGAGGAGGGGATGTAAATGAAAAAGAGGAAAATAATGTATACAGTCTTTTTAATATTTCTTATTACAATTACATGCATTATAGTGGATATAAATAGGAAAGGCATAAAAAACAAAAGAGAAAAAGTATTGTCTGGTGAAAAAAATTCAATAACAGAAGCGCCTGACATCAAATCGGAGGAGCAACAACATAATTATTATTTTAAAGCAATGAAGAATGAACAAGAAGAAATAAATTATGTTAAAGGGAATGGCAAGTTTGCATATAAGTATTGTTTTTATGATATTGATAAAAACGGAATTGATGAGTTAATTGTTCAGGGAGATTATTATAATTATGCAATATATACTTTGAATGGCGACAAAGTTGAAGGATTAGCATGGAATAAATATGGTGGTAACTTGAAGATTTATCCAACGAAAGGAATTTTTTGTTGGGAGGGAGGACATAACAATAGTGAGTACATAGAGTATATTGGTATTAAAGGTACACAAGCCAAAGAAGCAGCGTCAAAATCGTGGTTGTATAAGTTTACAGAAGATTCTATGCACCCGTACCATTATGTTTACAAGATAAACGGAAAGAAAGTAACAAAAAAGAAATACCAAAAGTATGTTGATGCGTTAAAAAAAGAAAAAGCTATAACAGCAAGTAAATTAAAATGGCGTCAGTAGGTTACTAAAAAAATATTCCAAGATAACAGCACTAAGAAAATAGAAATATTGAGAAAGGGAGGCAATATATAATGAAAAGAGTATATATTATAGCAGGGGTAATATTTATATTAGTGTTTATGGTGTGGGAGCTGGGAAGAATTTGCTATAATGTGGATTTGGATTCATTATTAAAAAAGACGGAAAATAGTTTATTAGATACATCGCAGGAAAAAAATCAATATCTTAATTATCAGATTATAAATGGTAATTTGTATTCACAAAAGGAAGATGGGTTATATCAATATAATTATGAGAATGGTGAAGAAGAAAAAATATTAGAAAACTCGATGGAAGATTTCATGATTATAGGAGATAAAATTTATTATACTAAAGTGAATAATAATGCAATTGAACGTTACAATTGTTTGAGTTTGTTTTGTGGAAATATAGGAAAAGATAACAGTAAAAAGCTTGTCGGCGATATAGAAAATTGTATTTTTAATAAAAGTTTTGCGCTTTTCTCTAGAAAAAAAGAAAATGAACTGAATGTATATCGTTATGATATAGCAACAAAGAATTGTAAAATTATTGTTTCTTTGTCAAAGAATATTATAAATAAGGAAATGATGTTTGTGATACAAGATAACATTATTTTTGGAGAAAATGATAGGAGCAAGATATATTCTTACAATATGAGAACGAAAGAGTGGGGGGAAATCTTTTCTATACCGTTAGATGGACAAGATTTGTTTTTTTATGTAACAGGTGTTCAAGTAATGAATCATTATTTGTATGTTCAGGGGGAGGTGTGTGATAGCACAAAATCAGATATTGCAGGACCTCATGTTGTTACAGATAATAAGTCAAATGGAATTTGGAAAATAGACATAGAAACGAAACAGCGGCAGCATATTTCAAAGAATATATGTGCAGGTGGAATTTATGTTTTGAACAACAAATTGTTCGGTATTAATAATGGAAAGTATGTGAATCTTTCATAATGGAGAAAGTGTATTGCAACATTTTTGAAGGTTAAATCGTTGTATTAAAGAAATTGATTTATATACAAGGGGGGATTCGGATGAAGAAACTCATTTTAAACAGCATATGCATTTTAGGAATAGTATTACTTTGCTCGTGCAGCAATACGTCGGTATCCGTAGCACCGAGAAGCGAAAAAACACCTCATGCGACGGAAGAAAAATCAAAATCACATGAAACGAAAACGGAAAATGTTAATACCGATAAAATGCAAGGGGTTTATCTACGCAGCTGCAAACCGGTTTGGCAATATTCTCAGGTGTATGACGGAGATTACTATTATTTAGTAACGGATGGTAATTGGAACTATACGGTAATGAAAAATAAAGAACCCATTGGAAAGTTTTCAATTCCCAAAGGCGGAATCATGGGGACTTTTGCGGTAGAAGGTGATAAGGCGTATACTATCATATATTCAAATGATGAGGATGAATTATACCCTACATATTTAGCGCAGATAGATTATAAGAAATCCAGTATTAAGAAAATAGATATTGATTTTACTATATTAGACCGTGTGTATGGTGATGATAGGCTTGATTACATGCAGATACAAGATGAAAAAATATTTTTTGATAATCGTGAGAAGTATCCGGACGATATTTATCATTTGAATCCATATAAAAGTGGACAGTTTAGCATGTATGATATAAAAAAAGAAAAAATGACAGCACTCAATATACCAAAAGAGATGCAGAAGGCATTGCCTCATGTAAATTTAGTTGGAAATGTTTTTTGGTATGCAAATGAAATCAAGGGGAAAGTTGCTATCTATACTTACAATTGGCAGACAGGGGAGCAAAAGAAAGCTGCATCGAGTAAAATAGATAAAAAAGCAAAAGGAAATTTGATGATATATGTGGATGAGGATTACATATATTGTAGTGAGCTGGCAATTCCAAGACATGGTGGAAAAGCGAAAAAGGTTTTGAAAAATGCAGTAGTGTGTCCCGAGTATTGGTATGGCAATAGGTCGGGCAGCAGGTTTTTTTCGTCAAATTCTAAATATCTTTACTATTTAGATAAAAACTATCATTTGAAGAGATATGACAAAAGAACCGGAACGGTGAAAGGGTATGGGAAAGAGAAGTACATGAGTGTGGATTGTACAGAAAAGGGAGTGTATGTAAAAAAATATAAAAAAGTTATGTTTCCGGGCTATACCGGGTCGGGGTGGTATTACGATGATGATATCGAGGATCCTGATGTAAAAGAAAGAACAAAACTAAGATTCTTTAAGGAATAAATAAGGAGAGTTAAACATGCTTTGATGCTAATACTGGAAGATATTGCAACTTTTTTGAAGGGTGAATCGTTGTATTATATAAAAGGAAAAGAATTGACAGAACAAAAAGAGAGGGAGGAACAAAAGGGATGGCAATTCGGTACAATAAAAAGTTAGTTATAATAATGATTATGTTAATATTGTTTAGTTGTACAAGCTGTGGAGTGAAGCAAAATACGGATAAACAAGAGGTAAAGAAAAAGATAACGTGGGAGGGGGATTATCCCTATGCAAATTCTACGGATATATTTTGTGTGGAGAAAAATAATTTATTTTCATATGACATAAACGGAGAAAACAAGAGAAAGTTAAAGGCAACAATGGGGGAAGGGTGCTTGATTCGAGTAACGGATGAATGGTTGTATTTTAAGAAGGAGATTAAAAAAAATACCCAATATGGGATAGAAATTGAAGCAGTATGCCGCATTCCTTTAAAGAAGGGGAGAGGTGGGAGAAGTGTATTAGCAGGCAAAGAGCAAAACGTTGTGGAGCATTTGGATGGAGTAACGGAAGCAATAGTCGTAGATAAGTATCTTGTTTATTTACGCTCTGCATCATGTGTAAACTATAATAATTCTTTAGTGGGGAGTTATATTATACAACAAGAAGATGAGATTTTTTTAGTTGATCTGAAAAATAATAAAACAAAAAAGTGCATCGTTCCAAAAGAAATAACAAGTCTAAAAATACTGGAGTGGCAAGTGTTTGGAAGTTCGTCGAAAGGAATTGTATGGGGAGAAGAGGCTTTGTTTTATTATGATATTAAACAAAACAAAGTTAGTTTGATTAACGAAAAACAGACAAGTAATGTGGCATTTGACCCATTAAAGGATGAAGTTTATTATTGTAAAGAAAATTGCTCTCAAATAATAGAGAAATATAGTATTAAAACGGGTGAAAAGAGTGCGATAATAACCAAAAAAGAAGTTTTACCGGTGCTTGTTAATTGCCTGTGTGTTTCTATGGATGATATAAAAAAATTTAGCATAGAGGAATTGTATTATAGTAAAGAAAAGATTTATTTTTCGGTAAAAACAAAAGTGAAGGGCGGTTACAATAGAGAGGTATTGTTATCCTATCAAGTAAATAAAAATTTAGTGCTTTATGAGCCGGAGTTGGATAATGCAAAACATTTATATTTGCCGTGGAATGAGAAAAATGTATTTATGATATTGTTAGGTTGTGTTCAAGGCAAGTGGTTTTGGCAGGACGAAAATGGATTGCTAAAATATGATAGCAAAACAGGAGTTGTCCGGTTATGTGATAGAGATGGAATGGATAATGAAATTTATGCGATTAAGAGTATGAAGGAGTTGAGAAAGTGGGATGAGTAAGATTAAAAAAATTGGTTTGGCAGGAGTGGTACTTGCAATTGTTTTTGTAGTAGCTTTTATCTGCTTTAATAGAAAAGAGAAAAAAATAGATAGGAAACAAGATTTGCCGGCATCAACTGAAACGATATCTGAATATTCATTTGCAAATTCGTACCATTTGTATACAATGGATTGTCAATATAATCTAGATGGTGGGCAAGTCAAGGCGTTAAATATTAGCAATACGGATTCACCATATGATATGATGTTTTTATGTGTAAATGATATGTGGTATTACTGTTATGAAAAACAGGACGAAATAACGGGGAAGTTGTGGAGAATACCAATTCAGTCAGGTGAATTGAGACAAGAGAAAAAAGAGGCTGTTATTGATACGGAACAAAATGGCAGTTTTACTGTTGCAGGCAATAATTATGTGGAAGTAACCAAAGGTAATAGGATAAGAGTATATGATATGGTACGGAAAAAGTATTCGGATTATAAAGTTCCAAAAGAGATGGCATATACAAAGAAAACCGAATGGGAAAACAGAACATGGGATGTTCTTGCGCAAGGAAATGATTGGATTGTGTGGGAAGGTGAAAATGGCTTTTTTGCACAGGATATTGCAAAGGAAAAGATAACAATTCTTGGAGAAGATGCGTCTGGATTGGCGATTGCCAGTGCAGGTCAAAGAAAAATGTATTTTGCTCCGGATAAAAGGGAAAAAGGGGTGTTATGCTATCAATATGACTTGATAGAAAATAGAAAAGAGAAAATTGTGGATGAGGATGTTAGGGGGTGTATCACGAATTACTTGAAGAAAAAAGATATTAGAGATATCGTTTTGGAAAAATTTTTAAATAATGGAAGTGAAGTCTTTTTTGAGGTAAAAGTGGTAACGAATCGTGAAAAATTTAATATGGTGCTCAAAAAAGAAAATAATAAATTCGTGGTGGATACTCAGCTATCTGACATTCTTCAAACGGAAAAAAACATAGAATTGGTTGATTGTTTTCAATCCAAATGGTTTTTTGAAGGGGAACAGATATATTGTTATGATTCGAAAAATAATGAATATAAAGAAATATCTGACAATAGTAAAGAAATGAATATATATCGAGTATTGGAAGAGGGGAGCTGGTGAAAGGTGAGTAAAATTTTGAAAAAAATTATGATATTAGGCGGAACGATATTGGGAACTTTTATTGTTTCCCTGATTGTGTTTGGTGTAGTGACGATTTTTTCTAACTTATCAAGTGCAAATAACATGCAGCTGTGCTATGGTGATTTACATTATGTGTTAGCTGAAAATGATGAATATATTTCATATCAGGAGAGAAATAGAGTAATAATTAAAGACCGAAATGGTGGGCAGGTTGTATCTTTTGATCCACAGAAAAAAGAAATATGGCCAGACCAGATGGTGTTAGGAAAAGAGCATTTTTATATGTTGGAATGGGATGACACGACGACAGAAACATTCAGAGATGCTATCATTATGCAGTTTGATTATAATGCAAATGTGAAAAAGAGGATAAAAGTGCAAAAGGCCTCCTGTATCGCCTGTAAAGATGGTTATTTGTTTTTGGGGAAAATAGAAAAAACGCTTGAAACGGAACCAAATTATTTGAAAGGGTTTTGGGCACAATATTATATTGAGGAAGAAAAGTTTGGAGATAAATGGAATATAATTGAAAATCAATCGGATAAAAAAACAAAAATAGGAAATACATCTTTATACTATCATGATGCCGGCTATTTTAGTACAGAGCCGGATTTAAATGGGTATTGTGGAACTGTTTTGGAAGATTTTAGTGTAAAAGACAGAGAAAAATATTTGATTAGTATTGAAAATAAAAGAGCTAAGGAAAATCTTCAATTATTATTAAAGAAAGTAAACTGGGGAAATGCGGATCGGTGTCAATGGCAGGAATATCAAAAGGGCACAAATATTTATGGAATTTGTAATTTATATAATTCCAATACAGAACTGGAAAAATTACCGATTGATGAAGTTAAACAAGCGGTTTTTTATCGGATTGATTGTGTAGATAATACAATTAAGATTTTGAAGCAATGTAATGATACTTGTGCGGTTTTATGTACAGAAAAATACATTTTGTATGAGACAGAAAACGCTTTGATAAAATATGATGTTATATCCGGGAAGAGTAAAAATGTATTATCAATCGAAAAGCCAATGGAACAAATGATATATGTAGATGATGATTTTTTGGAAATAACGAACATAAATCCTGAATATGTACTACGATTAGATGAAACTGATTGTGAAATATTAGAAGAAATTAATAACAAACCTATAAATCAGGATTGTTCCCGGCTTAATACAATTGATACAGGTGTGTATTTTTATGATACTACATGGATAACAAATTATTCTCAGGTAGAAGGAATCCACTATTATTGGTTAAGGTATGATGCAAATGAGGGCAAGTATATTATTTATCAAGATAACAGAGTAAAAATAGGAAAGTTTGAATTGCCGTACCAGTTTGAGGATGACATTCCTTATTTTCTTGATGGATTTACAAAGTATGGTAGTGATTTTTATGCAATCATTAGTTCTATGGATACAGAAAAGGATGATGACGACAATCAAATACAGCAATTGGCAAAGGTGAATTTGAAAAAAGAAAACTTAGAAATTATATATGATGTCTCCAACGAACATATTGCAGGGGACGGAGAGAAATTGTTTTGTTGTATTTACAAGGATTATTTTTATCTTGACAGCCGCACGAAGTGGCAGTCTTATGATAAACGTGCCGGTAAACCTGTTCGGATAGACATTAAAGGAAAAACAATGGAGAAACTGTCAACAACGACAAATATGAAAAAAGCATCACCATATTTATCTTATATAAATGACAAGATATTTTATGCAGTAAATGAAGGGGAAAAAACAAGTCTATTTTCTTATGATTTAAAAGAGAAAAAAGAACAGTGTTTTTTGAAATTGCCAGCCGGGGAAAATAATAAAACGGAATTTGTGAGGTTTGACAAGGATTTTATATATTATGGAAAATATATAATTTCGAGAAAAGATAAAAAGACTTTTCATGTGCTTAAGTCAGGTGACAAGAATGTTATTTCAAATGAAAAGTATGTGTTTTATTTAGATAAAACAAACAAGATTCATAGACTGGATAAACAGAATAAGCACGATATCATAATAAGAAAGAAACCTGCAACTGAAATATCATGTACGGAAAAGAAGTTATTTGCAAGAGTTCGAAATAAGAAAGCTTATACGAAATGTGTGAGGGATGCCGCTGATGCTGATGAGTTTGCAGATAGCGGTGAAGACTTTTATTCGGATAATCTGTATTGTTTGGATTTGCGGGGAAGAGAAGAAAATAAAATTTGGAAAGGCAGCTATAAATGGACAAACTAGAATGCCGATTTATTTGGATGCCGGTTCTTTGTTTCCCGGGATGGCACGATATCTTATAAAGAGTGGGAATAAACAGAAATGAGGTGAATTGTGGATGAAAAAATATATTATGATACTAATAATAATTTGGGGGGTTATTTGTTGTGATTTGGCATTTTGTCAATTGGATAAATCAGTTTTAATTATACATTATGGAGACGTGAATTATTATGCTGAAAATGAAAATTATTGGGCAGAAACAAATGGAAGAAATGTAGAATTTACAGATAAGAAAAGTGAGAATAAAAAAATAATTAAACTGGATTTTGTTCCAAACCAGATTGCACTTGGTATGAACCATGTGTTTATATTAAAATGTGGAGATAATTATTCAAGTGATGATGCAGTAATATATAGTTATGATTTTGAGGGGCATTACATAGAGGCAAGGCATGAGAAAAAGTGTAATTACATGGCAATGGATAAAGATGTTCTTTATTTACAATACTGGCAGGATGAAGAACAAAATATGCCGTATGTAAATTATAATGGAATTGTGGCAAATGCATGGATTAAGGAAGATAAGTTTGCTGGTAAGGTAAATACTATGAAAGAAAACAAAAAAGGAGTATGTAAGGTCGGAGAACGAACTTTTTATGCTAATTCCAATGGTTGTTTTTCTACTGAAAAAGAGTATTCCAATATTCCGGCTATGAGTGCATACATATGGGATGAAATGAAAACTGAAAAACAAAAAAATGCTAACTATCAGAAGGTGTTAGAAAAGAAAATTGGATATGATAGCGACTTTCTTTATGGTTTTAACGAGTACCAAAAAGGTAAATATATCTACGGAGTTGTTAATATATGGGAAGAAGATGTACGATTGCGTAATATGGAAATACCTATAAATAATGTCGTTAAGTCCTATGCTTATAAAGTAAATCTGCTAACAAATGATGTGGAAATTCTTTTTCAGAGGGGTAAGGGATGTGTGCAAATTGCGTCCAATGAAACGAATGCGATTTGTTATGAAAAAAATATGATTAAACGAATAAATTTAAAAACGGAAAAGAGCGATATATTATATAATAGGATCCAAAATAAGACGGAGAATATTTATTTACAAGGACCATATTTGCTTGTGGCTGGGGAAAATAAATATATCCAATACGATGCAGCATATTGAGGGCTAAATCGTTCTCTTTGAGAAAAACATAAATTGACAAATAAAAACAGAAAAAGGAGTCACCCCTTACGGACTGACTCCTCTCCATCGGCTAGCGCCTTTCTTTAAGA
>ENA-OOUV01000277-OOUV01000277.1-human-gut-metagenome-genome-assembly--contig:-NODE-277-length-11061-cov-1.938852_pt1 | contig 11061 bp, 9 predicted proteins | sample MGYA00241551_ERZ501284 | MGnify/ENA primary metagenome ERZ501284 (study PRJEB25962, sample SAMEA2042282) | human gut metagenome | biome: human gut; feature: human-associated habitat; material: faeces... | reverse complement strand
CAAAATCGCCCCTGCCAGTGAACGCAAACGCTATCGGAAGAATTAATTCACCGATACCAGTCACTTCTTGCATAAAATCTGTTTCTTCATACACTTCCATCCTACAAAGCACGAAAAAAGATATATTTTTATCGTTTTTCGATATTTTTTTTTCGTTTTTCTTTTGTAGTATCAAAATAAGATATACATTTGCATATCGATAAACGATAAATGAATATCGAGAAACAAGAAAGAATAAACACAAACATTAAAACACGAAGTAAAAATGAAAAAGTCAGTATTAAAATCAGTTTTAGCAGCAATTGCAGTAGTAATGATGAGTTGTACAACAACAGCAAACGCACAAACAGGAAACACAAAGTACATCTACGGTCAGAATGACACAAACACAACCGTGTACACACTGAATGAAGACGGCAAAACATTGACACGCAAACTGAAGTATGAGTACAAACACGATGAAAATGGTCAGGTAATTGAGAAAAAAGCTTATCGCTGGGATGCTTACCGGGAACTGTGGAAGCCGGCCTATCTGCTTACCGTAACTCCCGGAGTCTATGAAATCAAACTCAACTACGCTGAATGGAACGCCAAAGAGAGCACTTTCAACCATAACAAACAAGAAAGTATTTACCGTGAAGGCAACAACGCAAACTTGTTGGCCGACACACAAAACAAAAAGTAATGGAAACTTTGAATGAAACACAAACCCAAAATAAGAATGCGACCAGCCTGTGGCAAACCATAGGAATGTACATAGGAATGATGGTCGGATTTTTATATCCGCAAATAGGATTAGGCTTGGGTATGCTTTTGGGAATAGCTTTGGGAAGACTGGTCCTGACCAAGATTCCTGTCAACACCCCACTGGCCCAAAGAGCACAACAAAAAAGCGCAATTATCCTTATTTTAGCATTTCTTATCCTATTCATGAACCATTGGTACGTTCCATGCAAACATGCCATTGCTCACTTGATGAACTAAAAACAAATCAACCAAATTTAAAAGACAACCAGATGAAAACAACCATGATTTTGATCGCACCAAGGAGAAACCCAAGGATGCTTACTTAAAGAAACAGATACCCTCAGGACGGATGCGGAAGTCCGTCCTACCCCTTAATTCAAATCCATTTTAAACCAATAAACATTCTATTATGGGACGCGCAATTAAATTAGTACTTTATTACTTCGCCTATCAGTTAGCTTTCACCTTCCTGGTAGGACTTCCGGCGGGAATTATTAAAGTGATGAACGAAATTTCAGAAAATGATAATCTGGCTTATGCCGCAGGTAAGAATACAGCCTCTATGACAGGACTCGTTATGGTACTGGCAGGAATAGCCATGATCTGGCACCTGATCTACTTTAAATACGTTCAATTCAACAAGACAAGCTGGACTGAAGTACCTGCAAAAACCATTTTATTGAGTATTCCCTTCATTATAGCAGCCATGTTCATCTGCAATGTAGCCAGCGAATTCATAGAACTGCCCAACCTAGTGGAAGACACATTCATAGGAATGAGCCGCAATGTATTCGGCATCATCGCCATTGCCGTCATGGCACCTCTGGTAGAAGAGTTGCTGTTCCGTGGAGCCATTGAAGGGCATTTCCTGCAAACCGGAAAAAGACCCGGTATGGCAATCCTCCTGTCAGCACTCATTTTCGGTCTCATCCATGTCAATCCGGCACAAGTACCTTTCGCCTTCTGTTTGGGATTGGTATTCGGATGGCTTTATTACCGCACAGGAAGCATTATACCGGGAATGATAGGGCATTTTCTAAATAACTCCCTGGCTACCATTGCCATGGCTACATCAACCCAAGAAGAGTTGAATGAAAAAACGGTTGATATGATTGGCGCCACACCTACTTACATCCTTTTGGCAGCCGCCATAATCATCCTAGTCGGCATGTATTTCTATCTGAACAAACATTTGCCACAGCCGGGAACACCCTCTGAAATTACTAACACACAAGCATAAATGTAACAATGAAAACAAAACTCAACCTCTTTTGCGTCTGCGTACTTATCGCCTTGCTCCTTTCCACCTCAACGACAGTGAGCATCATGTTCCATTCTTTCACAAGTGCCTTTAAAGCCGGATACGAAAGTGTAGAAAAAGGAAAGGATATCCACATTTCCGATTATAAGATGATTTGCACCCTTCCTACCGATCTACTTGAAAAGACAGGAAGTGTAACCAATGTCAGGACAGGAGAACAGGCATCTATCATACCGATTATAAGCATGGTAGAGGCGCCAACGAAAGAAAATGATACCTTCCATGCACTAAACAGGATTGCCTCATTCATTTCGGTAATAGCGGGAATTTTCTGCCTGTTGCAGTTCTTTTATTTGATCAGAAATATCAATCGCGGTGATATCTTCAGCTGGAAGAATGTGAAGTTTCTGCGCAAGTTAGGATGGGCATTGATACTTTTGTTTATCTGCACGCTGGCTAGCATCGTGATTGGAAATTATGAAGCTTCGCAAGTGTTGCAACTCAACGGATGCGAGTTCTCCTATACCTTTGCTTTTTCCGATGCGACTCTCATTCTGGGATTCATTTCATTGCTGGTAGCCGAAGTATTTGCCATCGGACTGAAGATGAAAGAAGAACAAGATTTAACCATTTAAAAAAACAGAGCAGACTATGAACAAGTTCAGAATATTAGGTGTCATAGCCATTATAGCCATCATTGCAAACTTCTTTGGAGGATTGGATGAAAATTGGAGAGATTTCAAGAAAGGATTTGAAGATGGACATAACAGTGCAATGGAAATATATGAGCCTGGACGCCACATTATACCCCATCATGCAACCTCAGTCAAACTGAATGTAGAGCCGTTACCTGAAACTACTGTCGATTCACTGAGCAACAACCGCGTGGACTGGACACTCCCCTACACAGTGACTGAAATAGAAACGTATGCCAAGCCATCGGCCTGGCACATCCTTGTCATGGGACTTGCCATACCCGGAATATTCCTTTTTCTCATCGGTTTCTGCTCATTGATCCGGTTGCTCATTTCCATCTCACGCCGCGAAGTATTTACATCTGCCAATGTACGGCGCCTCCGTTGGTTTGCATACACCAGTGCAAGCTTGGAAATCCTCATAGCTGTTGACGAATGGATTGTAGGAAACGCAGCAGTTGAGCAAATCAGTCTGCCGGGCTACAAAATCATCAGCTACGCCGGTTATTCTCCCGACTGGGTAGCTGTGATAATTCCCATTCTTTTTGCCGAGATATTTGCTATCGGGGCAAAAATGAAAGAAGAACAGGATTTAACCATTTAAGAAAAATGCCATGAAAGAAAAAAATACTTTCCCCTCAAAAAGAAAAAGCATCTTTTATTTGATACTTTGCCTGATAGCTACTCTGTTTGTAAGTTCATTCATCTATTTCCTTGTGTTACATCCATTGTTGGACAACAAAATAGTGAGGATATCGATCAACATTGGATGGACTTGCTTCTGTCTGTATGCCTTTAAGAAACTGACGCAACGCCACACCCTTTGGTGGCGCGCAGTAGATGAGAACCCGAATAAACCCAAAATGAATTGATCTATGCCAATTATAGTAAATTTAGACGTAATGATGGCGAAACGAAAAATTTCGCTGGGAGATTTAGCCGAGAAGATAGACCTGACTCCTGCTAACCTTTCCATATTGAAAACCGGGAAAGCGAAAGCCATCCGTTTCTCTACCCTTGAGGCTATTTGCAGGGAACTAGATTGCCAGCCCGGAGATATTTTAGAATATAGAGAAGAAGGTGAATAATATAAACAGCCACATATACAAACACTCTGATACCATAAAATTCTCATATCTTTAATCCGGATACTCTGACCGATAAAGCATTTCAATTGCCATACCGGCAGAGTATTTTCACCTTATACCTAAAATTTTCTTATCACTTCCCGACACGCTTTAGCCAATATTCCCTAAAAATACACTACTGATAAAAACAAATATTGCATAAGCACCATATAATCCCATGATTATCCGTATCTTTGCAGCGAATTAGATATTTGAAAATAAATGAAGACATTTGAAGAGTTAGGCGTTTCCCCGGAAATACTAAAAGCGATTAAAGAAATGGGATATGAGAATCCCATGCCGGTACAAGAAGAAGTAATACCGTATTTATTGGGAAACGGCAACGATGTAGTAGCCCTAGCACAAACAGGGACTGGAAAAACAGCCGCATTTGGTCTGCCGCTTATCCAAAAAGTTGACGTAAAACACCGTGCACCTCAAGCACTAATTTTATGCCCCACACGCGAATTGTGCTTGCAGATTGCAGGCGATCTGAACGATTACTCCAAGTACATTGACGGGCTGAAAATCCTTCCCGTATATGGTGGTTCATCCATCGAAAGCCAAATACGCATGTTGAAAACAGGCGTACATATTATTGTGGCTACTCCCGGACGACTGATTGATCTAATAGAAAGAAAGGTTGCCAAACTAGAAACAATTACAGATGTAGTAATGGACGAAGCCGATGAAATGCTGAATATGGGATTTACTGATAGCATAAATGCTATCCTTGAAAAAGTTCCTGAAGATCGGAATACCTTGATGTTCTCGGCTACCATGAGTCCGGAAATCTCACGCATCGCCAAAAAATATCTGCATGACGCAAAAGAAATCACTATCGGTACCAAAAATGAGGGCAGTAAAAACGTCAATCACATAGCCTATTTAGTACACGCTAAAGACAAATATGCCGCATTGAAACGTATCGCGGATTATTATCCACAGATTTATGGCATCATTTTCTGTCGTACCCGTAAAGAAACTCAGGAAATTGCAGATAAATTAATACAAGACGGTTATAACGCAGACTCTTTGCACGGTGAGCTCTCACAAGCCCAGCGCGACTTAGTGATGCAAAAATTCCGCCAACGCCATTTACAGCTTTTAGTTGCTACCGACGTAGCAGCCCGTGGCCTAGATGTAAATGACCTTACTCATGTCATTAATTATGGCTTGCCCGATGATATAGAAAGCTATACTCATCGTAGTGGTCGTACAGGACGTGCCGGAAAAACAGGTATTTCTATTGCCATCATCAACCTGCGCGAAAAAGGCAAGATGCGTGAGATAGAACGAATCATCAACAAAAAATTTATCATGGGTGAGATGCCCAGTGGTAAACAAATTTGCGAGCAGCAATTGATTAAATTGATAGATGACATAGAAAAGGTAAAAGTAAACGATGAAGAAATTGAATCCTTCCTACCCGGAATCTATCGTAAACTGGAATGGCTTTCAAAGGAAGATCTGATAAAGCGCGTGGTGTCAATGGAATTTAACCGCTTCTTGGAATACTATAGTAACGCTCCGGAAATAGAAATTCCCAGCACAAATGACCGTCGCAGCGAACGTGGCTCCAAAGAACGCAAGGATCATGGCAGTGCTCGTGAAAAGACAGAGCGTAAAGCAGAAAAAGGATACACCCGTCTATTCCTGAATGTAGGAAAGACAGACGGTTTCTATGCCAACCAAATCATAGAACTGATTAACCGCAACATGAAGAAGCAACGTACTACCATCGGACGAATAGACCTGATGCAGAATTTCTCTTTCTTCGAAGTAGCAGAAAATCAGGCACAGGACGTGATTAAAGCATTGAACAAGGTTAATCTGAATGGCGGCCGGAAAATTGTAGTAGAAGTTGCCGGTGACAATAATGGCAAAAACGACAATGGCGAACGCAGAAGCAGTGCAGCAAGGAATGCTTCATTCGGCAAAAAAAGTGACAGGTCCAATAAAAAAACGACCTCAAAAGAAGGAAGACCCAGCCGTGCGGAACGTGGCTACATTGAAGAACGCGGTCCCAAAACGAAAGACGACTGGAAACAATTCTTTAACAGCGATAACAATAAGAAAAAGAAATCCAAGAAATGAGGAAGCCAACTTCATGAAAGAGAATTGAGCATAGTAGAAATATGCAAATAACATCCACTTCTCTCGAATAATAGCGGAGCAGGCAGAATTGAAACAACCTGTCATTTCAAGGACATTCCGCAAATAATACGATAAATCCAACTGACTCATAATGAATCAGTTGGATTTATCGTATTATTCAAAAAAAGATTTGCCGAATATCCTTGTTTACATCGAATTAATATTAACAGTTTTTTTGCCATCTTTCCGGATGAAAGATTATATGACAAACTATCGGAACTTTGACATACCCAAGCTTCCTGTCATTTCATATTTTTCTTTTAGCCTGTCAATTTCAGTTCATCGACCAAACGGGAAGCTTTCCCATATTTTTCAATCATGTAAAGAACATAGCGGATATCCACCCCGATACAACGCTGCAAATTAGGTTCAAAAACAATATCTCCACTCATTGCTTCCCAATTCCCGTCAAAAGCAAGACCTATTAATTCCCCTTTTCCATTAAACATTCCACTACCGGAATTCCCTCCCGTAATATCATTATCCGAAATAAAGCAAACATTCATATTACCATCTCCGGTAGCATAACGTCCGAAATCCTTCCTTCTCAAGCATTCGACTACAGAAGGAAGCACATCGAAATCACTATCTCCCTTATACTGCCTTATCTTGTCAAAAATACCTTTTGTCGTCGTAAAGTAAGAATATTCAATAGCATCTTTCGGTGAGTAACCACCCACCATGCCAAAACTCAGACGCATAGTAGAATTAGCATCCGGATAAAACACCCTATCTGCCTCCATCTCACGCATTGCTTCATTCAGCAAACGTTCATTTTTCTCAATATTCATACTAGCTTCTTCCACCGACTGATTGAATTCATAAAATTTCACCAACATATCAATAGCAAAAGAAGCCGCAGGGTCATCAAACAAGACATAAGTGGTATCTCCCTTCACCACCTGTTCAAACCCATGCGGTGTCTTTAAAGAGGAACGAGCATACAAATCATCTACATAAGCTTGGTAATCACCTTTAAAATCTTTCTCTATCAATGGATAAACATCAGGTAAAAACTCCTTGCCTACCTCAGCCGCATATTCTTTCAACATAGCCACAAAGACTTGTTTATCCACACTTATATCCATATTGGCATAAATCTCCAACAATTGCCGCATATTACGCTCCAAATCACTCTCCTCTGCCTCAAAATCAAAATTCAGTACAGCCAAGGCTGCCGTAATCAACTCCGGTCCATTAGCAAATGTTTCTCCAAAATATGCCATAGCCCGCGCCGCATTTCTACGATTACGATAATTCAGCTCCAGTTCAGTCAGAACCCTTGCATATTTGCTTCGCTTATCAGGTTCCCGACGGATCCATTCTTGCAACTGGCGCTCCAAAGCTTGTTTTTTCTCTATCACTTTCAACTCTTTTACCGCTTGATTCATGCCTATACTATTCTTCCAATAGTTAGAGCTTTGTGCATACTTGGAAGCATATTTAATGCGGATATCATCACTTTTTTCCATTGCATTTTTCCAGATAGCCTGCTTGATGGTACGGACATTAATCATAGCGGCATTATCCGTATTAATCCTTTCGTCTATCCCAAATGAAGACAAATACCTGCTGGTAGAACCGGGATATCCCATAGTCATGCAAAATGAACCTTGTTCATACCCGCCCAAAGAAACAGGAGCAAAATAATCCGGATGATAAGGCACATTCTCCGGAGAATAAGCTGCCGGTTGATTATTCTGATCAGCATAAATACGAAAAACAGAGAAATCCCCGGTATGGCGGGGCCATACCCAATTATCTGTATCCCCGCCAAACTTGCCTACAGAAGAGGGAGGAGCAAACACCAGACGAACATCATAATAATCTTTATACACAGACAGATAAAACTCATTACCACCATAAAAAGGAGTTATCTCAGCACGCAGCAACGTATCATTCGCCACAGCTTCCTGAGCAAGCAATGTGGAAATAGAATCCACAATCAGCGCACGGTCATTTTCCTTTGTCCCGACTGGAATAGCTTGCAACACACGCTCCGTCACATCCTCTGTGCGTATCAGGAAACTGACAAATAAATCCGGATTAGGAAGCTCCTTACTTAAGGAGTCGGCTACAAAACCATCTCGCAAATAATCATGCTCCACAGAACTATGCTGCTGAATGGCATCATACCCACAATGGTGGTTAGTAAAAACCAAGCCATCCGGAGATACAACAACCCCCGAGCAAAAACCTCCAAAACTAACAACAGCATTAGCCAATGCTTTTCCTCCGGGATTATACAATTGTTCAGATGAAAGTTCCAATCCCATTTCTTTCATCACTTGTTGAGTTTGTTTGCTAAGGCAACAAGGAAGCCACATTCCCTCATTACCCCATATACATAAAGGCAGGAAAGACAGCAGCAATAGTAGTTTTTTCATGGTTTTATTCTACAATTAATTTAAGTTTTTTCGCCCCGACACGTGCCTTCAACCATTCGGAAATCTTTTCCTGTTCTTTTCCTACAGGTTTTTTACTGAATTTCATCAAGACTATTGTCAATGTGTCCGTTTGGGTTGAGTCTACCTGCAATTCCACAGTCTTCGCCATGGCTATAGCTTCTGCTGCAGGATAAAGTACTTTAAGTTCGGGAATTATCTTTTTATCTACGGTATTGTATGCGGCATATACATTAAGTTCGTTTTCCAAAGACTTAATCTTTTCCTGCTGCTCCAGCAAACGTTTCTCACTATTCTTATAAAAGTCCTCCATCACTTGCGCCTTTATACTGCCAATATCCATCGCATCATTATTCATTCCTTGAAGAACAACCAGTTTGGTTCCTGCCAGATTAAAAAGTTTCAAGTTATCCCTTGCGGTTGCTATTTCTGTTTCCGAAACCTCATTGCCTATTAGCACAACACGTATTTCCTTCTTCTCGAAAGAAATCTTCCGGTCTATTACTTGGGTATTATTAAAATTCAGCTCCTCGTTGATAAAGTTGTTGGCAGAAGCTTCATAAATAGTACTTTTTACAATGCCATAAGTCAGATAAACAGCAGGACACATCGTAGCCAAAGTAATAAAAATAATATATTTCTTTACCAATTTCTCACGCTCCTTATCCACAAACTCCTTACGTTGGAAATGCATGACACGCACCCCGATAAAAGTAGCCAGACTGATAAATACTGAATTGATAAAATACAAATAGAACGCACCTAAAAAATAAAGTAAATTTCCGGTAGCAAGCCCGAATCCGGCAGTACACAAAGGCGGCATCAAAGCCGTAGCAATAGCTACCCCCGGAATAACATTCCCCTTCTCCTTTGTAGACAAGGCGATAATACCGGCCAAGCCACCGCATAAAGCTATAAGCACATCATATATAGTAGGAGAAGTACGTGCCAGCAACTCCGATTGCACTTCATCCAACGGAGTCAGCGAAAAATAAATCGTGGATGTAATCACACTAAATACAGTCGCCACCAAATAACTTTTCAGAGAACGTTTCAACAGTTCAAAATCATTCTGTCCGATAGCCAGCCCCACTCCCATAATCGGCCCCATCAGCGGAGATATCAACATAGCACCGATAATCACTGCCGTAGAATTCACATTCAAGCCCAATGAAGCAATAAAAATTGCGAATATAAGAATCCACAAATTAGTTCCTTTGAACTCAACACCGTTACGAATACTTTCTACAATCAAGGCTTCATTATCCTTATCCTTGCGCAAATCAAGATATTCACCAAAGAACTGCTTTATATAAGGCACATTCTTCAAATCATTCTTCAGGTCACTCATAGCTATTTCTTTATGTATCGGTTTATAACAGGTATCTGCTGCAAGGGGAAGTCCGTTTTCACAATATATGCCACAAACAATAACAACAGTAATGTACGAACACCCAACAACAAGAATATATTTTGAATAGGAAGATAAACTGAAACAATGTAAAGTACCAGCGCTAACGCCACATAGTTACCTATCGCTTTCAAATCATAATTAATAGGATATTTTTTCTGCCCTACAAAATAAGAGAGAAGCATAGCTACTCCATATCCGGCAAAACCTGCCCACGCACACGCCATATAGCCAAACACCGGAATAAGGAAAATATTTATCAGGATAATGATACTGCATCCCACCAATGAAAAATAAGCTCCCCATTTTGTTTCATCAATCAGCTTATACCAAAAAGAAAGATTGAAATAAATACCCATAAACATTTCGGCAGCCATGACAATAGGTACAACTTTAAGCCCTACCCAATAATCACGTCCTAAAATATAACGCAATATATCAAGGTAAAACATAACAGCCAAAAAGGCCAGCAAAGTGAAGATAATGAAAAACTTCATCGCTTTGGCATACATTTCCCGACTATCCTTTTCTTTACTCTTACTAAAAACAAACGGCTCGTATGCAAACCGGAAAGCCTGTGTCAGCATGGCCATTATCATAGCTATTTTACTGGCAGCCCCATAAATACCCAACTGGATGGTCGCCTCCGCCTTATCAGGATAAACAAACGGAAAAATAATTTTATCGGCTACCTGATTTAAGATTCCGGCAATACCCAGAATCAATATCGGGAAAGAATAATGCAGCATACGCCGCAACAACTCCCTGTCCAGCACATACCTGAAGCCCACCAATTCTTTCCACATACATAGCATCACCAAAGAAGTACAAGCCAAATTTATAGCAAAAGCCACTCCGACATTCTCTCCTTTCATACCTACAAAATAAGCGATATTCAAGGCAATGCTGGCAAAAATGAACAACAATTTCAATGCAGCGAACTTAACAGGGCGTTTCTTATATCGCAAATAAGCAAAAGGAATAGCTTGGAAAGCGTCCATTGCGACTACAATCAGCATCATCCCCATATACCACGGATGCTCTCCATATCCCAAGAAACCTGCTATGGGATGCAGAAAAGAAAGACAAACGATTAAAAACAAGAGCGCAGTCGCCCCTACCGAAAGCAAAGTAGTGGAATAGACGCGCATCGGATCATCCACCCCCTTATTGGCAAACCGGAAAAATCCGGTTTCCATACCATATGTTAAAAGCACCATCAGCAAGGCAGTTATAGCATACATATTAGTAATGATAC
>ENA-OOUV01000276-OOUV01000276.1-human-gut-metagenome-genome-assembly--contig:-NODE-276-length-11096-cov-4.947469_pt1 | contig 11096 bp, 10 predicted proteins | sample MGYA00241551_ERZ501284 | MGnify/ENA primary metagenome ERZ501284 (study PRJEB25962, sample SAMEA2042282) | human gut metagenome | biome: human gut; feature: human-associated habitat; material: faeces... | reverse complement strand
CTCTTCCGATGGGTAGCGGTACAATTGCTGATGCTATCGTTGAACGTAGCGGTATCACTGGTGAAAAGACTGAATTGGATGGCTATTTCTTCGTTTCTGGTGCTTGCACAGCTGTTTACAACCACATGAACAAAAATCAGCTTTGTACAATTGTTGCTTTCAATAAAGTTTGTGACGAAAAGATTGCTCACGAAATCTGTATGCAGATTGCAGCTATGAACCCGATCGCAATCGACGAAGCAGGTGTTCCTGAAGCTGTTAAACAAGAAGAAATCAATGTCGCTATCGAAAAGACTAAAGCAGAACAGGTACAGAAAGCTGTTGAAGCTGCTTTGAAGAAAGCTGGTATCAATCCTGCTCATGTTGATAGCGAGGAGCACATGGAAAGCAACATGGCTAAGGGATGGATTACTGCTGAAGATGTAGCTAAGGCTAAAGAAATCAAGGAAACTGTAGCTGCTGAAAAGGCTGCTCACCTGCCTCAGGCTATGATTGAAAATATTGCTAAAGGTCGTCTGGGCAAATTCTTGAAAGAAGTTTGTCTGTTGAACCAGGAAAGCATTATGGAACCGAAGAAGAGCGTTGCTGATGTTTTGAAGGCTGCTGATCCTGAATTGGCTATTACAGACTTCAAACGCTTCACTTTGCGTGCTGAATAATTCTACTGTTTTGTAGAAAATAATTTATAAAATAGATAAGCCAGCTGACTTCCTGATGGAAGTGGCTGGCTTTTCTTATTATATCCCAATTGTTTGCTGGTTGAATACATCAATGACGTGCGCAATATAATGGAGGTTTCTTTGAGAATAAGTTTTTGATATGATTCTCTATAAACCTCTGTTTTAAATAAAAAAATTACCCTTTTATGCCCTTCACGCCCTTCACGCCCTTCACACGTGATAGCCATAAAAGGGTTTTATCTTTTGTCAGTTTGTCTAAAGAAAAACATTTTAAAGAACGGTATTCTGCGAAAAAACGTCGGGACGTTTTTTGAAAATTTGTACAAAAAATCAGAGAATTTGTACAAAAAACTCAAGAGTCTTGCTGGCAGTGATGTGAAATGCCGAGATAGGATATGCGGAATGTCATTTGGTCTGCGTATAACCTTCCGCTTTCAGTAAATCGATGATGCGCTGACGAAACTCTCCTTGGATGAGGATTTCCCCGTCCTTTATCGATCCGCCCACACCACATTTAGTCTTTAGCTGTTTGCCAAGTTCTTTCAAGTCTTCTTCGCTGCCCGTAAAGCCGGTTATGATAGTTACAGTCTTGCCCCCGCGTCCTTTTTTCTCTATTGAAACGCGAAGTTTCTGCTGCTTTTTATCCAGCGTTTCCACTTCTTCCTCTTCTCCGTTGTCGTACTGAAAGTCCGGATTAGTGGAGTATACGATGTTCAGTCGGTCTTTCCAATCATTATTTTTCATGTGAATTAATTTTAATCCGGTTCAAAGATAGGTACATTTTTCTACATTCTGGTGTGCGTTTCCGAATAAATAGCTTAATTTTGCAAAAGGCATAATTTTACAGAAGCGTGAAAAATGGCAATACGTACTCGTAAAAATACGGATAAAATACCGGAGCCTACCCTGCGTAGACTGCCGTGGTATCTTTCGAATGCAAAGCTGATGAAAGAGAAAGGGGAGAAGTATGTTTCTTCCACACAGATATCCAAGCAGATCAATATCGACGCTTCACAGATTGCCAAAGACCTTTCGTATGTAGATATTGCCGGACGTACACGTGTAGGATATGACATTGATTTGCTGATTCAGGTACTTGAGGATTTTCTGGGATTTACCAATATGCACAGGGCGTATCTTTTCGGGGTTGGTAGCCTGGGGGGGGCGTTACTGCGCGACTCAGGTCTTTCGCACTTCGGACTTCAGATTGTAGGGGCTTTCGATATCAATCCGGAGCTGGTAGGTACAAAGATAAACGGAATTCCTATTTATCATTCCGATGACTTTGAGCAGCGCATGAAACAAGACGGGGTAAACATCGGCGTACTGACTGTGCCCATTACCATTGCCCAGGAGATTTCCGATAAGATGATTGCAGGAGGCATCAAGGCTATCTGGAATTTTACTCCTTTCCGCATTCGGGTTCCCGAAAACATTGTAGTACAGAATACATCACTATATGCGCATCTGGCGGTGATGTTCAATCGTTTGAATGAAACCATAAAGAAATAAATTCTCCATGAAAATTATAGCTATCGGCATGAACTATCCGTTGCATTGCAAGGAATTGCATGCAGACGAGCCATTGCCACAAGAGCCGGTTATCTTTATGAAACCGGATTCTGCCTTGCTGAAGGACAGCAAGCCATTCTTTATTCCTGATTTCTGCCAGCAGGTGGATTATGAAACCGAACTGGTGGTACGTATCAACCGCCTTGGAAAGAATATTTCCGAGCGTTTCGCACATCGCTATTACGATGCCGTTACGGTAGGTATCGACTTTACTGCACGCGATTTGCAGCGCAAGTTCCGTGCCGAAGGGAAACCTTGGGAGTTGTGCAAGGGATTCGATAACTCGGCTGCCATAGGCGACTGGGTTCCTGTAGAGAAGTTTGCGGATATTCAGCATATCAATTTCCATCTGGATATTGACGGAAAGACTGTGCAGCAGGGAAATACACAGGACATGCTTTTCCGTGTAGATCAGATTATCGCATACGTCAGCCAGTTCTGTACGCTGAAGATTGGCGACATGCTGTTTACCGGTACGCCGGTAGGAGTGGGTCCGGTACAGATAAACAATCACCTGGAAGGATATTTGGAAAACGAAAAAGTTCTTGATTTTTACGTAAGATGAAAATACGTGTAGGATTTGGTTTCGACGTCCATCGGCTGGTCGTTGGACGTGAACTCTGGCTGGGAGGCATCAAGCTGGAGCACGAATTGGGATTATTGGGACATTCCGATGCCGATGTGTTGATTCATGCCATTTGTGATGCGTTGCTGGGAGCAGCCAACATGCGTGATATCGGCTATCATTTCCCCGACAATGCCGGTGAGTTTAAAGGTATCGACAGTAAGATTCTGCTGGCACGTACAGTCGATCTGATTGCTACGAAAGGTTATCGGGTAGGCAATATCGATGCGACGGTTTGTGCCGAGCGTCCGAAACTGAAGGCTCGTATACCCGAAATGCAGGAAGTGCTGGCTCATGTCATGAATATAGATGCGGAAGACGTGTCGATTAAGGCCACTACAACCGAAAAACTAGGCTTTACCGGTCGGGAAGAAGGTATTTCGGCATACGCCACTGTACTGATAGAACGTGATTAGTCGGCTGGAGGATAGGGAGGAAGCATCCGCTTCTTTCCTAAAAAATAAGGCGAGATATGCAGGCGGTCGAGTACATACGTCATCCCGAAACATCCGCAGATAACGAAAATCACCGAGACAATCATAAAACAGATGCCCGTTGCATCGAAGGCAAAAAGTGGCAGATAGGCTTTCGATAAAATGGTAAACACGGGTGAAAAAAGAAGAATCACCAGCGTGTTGCTGCCTATATAAAGAGAGAGTCTTTTAACTTTTTCCGGTAAATAAGTGTATGTAGCAAGCAACAGGCTGATTACCAAATAGGTTATGGCTATACCAGCCAGTGTGCCGCGGTTCAGGTTCTCCGGGAAACAGCATAAGATGACGAGGGGGACTACCGACAGAAAGCTAGGCTGAAACACACGGATAATAGGAAGGCCACTTTGCCGGATAGCCACTCCTGCCAGGAAGTAAATGGCATTGGCAAACGTCAATAACCGTAGTTCGGAAAGAATATACAGAAATATTCCCAAGATGATAAAACGGATGATGCCTTTCCACTTATCTGTCACCTTATAGATCAGGAAATAACTGGCATTGCAGAGTATCAGTGTATGCAGATACCAGTAGGGGCCCATGGGAGCAATGAGAGCTTTGTACAGCAGAACCCCAGCAGAGAGTTCGTCTACCTTCTCCCGCACGGGAAGAACTGCCGACATGACTACGTAGCCTGCTTCCATGATGACATACGGAATGAATATCCAGAGCAGACTCCTGCCGACAGCCTTTGTTTCCTTGTTTATATTGTTCAAGTAACCCGAAATAATGAGAAATGCCGACATGTGAAATGTATAAACCACTTGCTTGGCATAGGGGTACGAGTCGCCGATGTATACCAGGTGGAAAATAATCATCAGAATGATGAATACGCATTTTAAAAAATCGAGTTCCTTGATTCTACTGTTCATAAAGTAAAAAGATAAATGATCATCAGACGGTAATCAACAGTCCGGCTGTAAGCAGTATGCCGAATAGCAACATGTTTCGCGAAGTTTCTCCCAAAATGGCGTTAAGCTCCTTGCCGCGGTTGATGCGTGCCATCTTTACGGTGGTAAAGATATGGAGCAACAAATAAATCTGCGGCAGGATAGCTGCCCACAGCCTGCCTTCGCTTACGAAATAGAAACAACTCCAGCATGCAGCCAGTCCCAGCAGAAAATACAGAATCAGTCCTGCACGGGCACCCAGTCGCACTACGATTGTTTTCTTGCCGCTGATGGCATCCTGCTCTCTGTCGCGGAAATTATTGACCATCAGCAAGGTATCGATGACCAAGCCACAGGCAAGCGAAGCCATGGTAACAGACGTGTTCCAGCTGTGTGCCATGATATAAAAAGTACATCCTACAGGTACGAATCCGAAGAAAACCAGCACCAGTACGTCTCCCCATCCGTGGTAAGCCAGCGGATAAGGTCCCGTCGTATACAGAAAGGCAAAAATAATACAGGCAATGCCTACCGGAATCATTTCCCAACCACCGTACCAAAGCAGGCAGAGGCCGTCTAAAGCTGCTAAGAAAGTAGTGATGACGATACCCTTTTTCATGCCCGACGGCGAAATCCAGCCTTGTGCACAGGCACGTTCCGGTCCCAGTCTGTCTTCCCGGTCGGTACCTTTCAGGTAATCATACAAATCATTGATAAAGTTTGCGCCTATCTGCATCAGAAAGGCGAATAAGAAACACAATATAGCGGGAATCAGTTGAAAATGTCCGTACATTGAGGCCAGTGCACATCCCAGCATCACTGGAATGGAGGCGGCTGTCAGCGTTTTGGGACGGCTGGCAAGCAACCAGGCTTTTGTAGAGTTTTGTTTTACCATAAATCCGATTTATTTGCTGGTGCAAAGTTAGGAAATTCTGCCGAGACTTTGCCGGACCAGGAGAAAAGTGTTATTTTCGTTTGAAAAATCAAGTGGTATAGTCATGAAAAAAATGATTTATTTTATCGTTCTTGCACTCACGATTGTGCTTTCGTCGTGTGCTACGGCTTCTTTGTCGAAATATCATGGGATAGGGCGTGTCAAAAAATACGATATCTACAGCAAGCAGCTTCCCGATTCTTTTGACGGATTCCGGATTGCCTTTGCTTCCGATTTTCATTATGAAAGCCGTTTCGACCGGAAAAGACTTCCTGCCTTGTTGAAAGCCTTACAGGCTACTCGTGCCGATATCCTGCTATTAGGAGGCGATTATCGGGGACGGAACGGGGGAAATCTGTCGGAATTATTTGATGTACTTCAGCAGTTTCATACCTCTTATGGTGCCTATGGGGTAATGGGGAACCATGAGAATAATGCCAATTATGAAGTCGTAAAGCGAGAGATGGAGCGGACAGGTGTTCGTCTGCTCGAGCATCAGGTTGATACGTTGTGGAAAGGAAATCAGTATATTTTGATTTGTGGAATTCGCAATCCGTTTGATTTGACAAAAAACGGAGTTTCGCCGACCTCATCTCTCCGGGCAGAAGATTATGTCGTAATGCTGACTCATACCCCTGATTATGTAGAGGATGTGGATATCAGTAACACCGACTTGGCACTGGCAGGGCATACACATGGAGGACAAGTCAGTTTCTTCCGTAAATATACTCCGGCACATTTTTCAAAATATGGTAATCGTTTCCTTACTGGTCTGAAACATAATAGCCAGGGGATTCCCGTCATTATCAGTAACGGGATAGGTACGTCGCGCAAAGATATCCGCCTGTTTACCCCCAGTGAGGTGGTTCTGGTAATACTTCATAAGGACTGATTTTGGTTAAAAACCAATTTTTACTACTAAAAAAACACTTTTTATCAATTCATTCGATGGTATGTTTCTAATTTTGAGACGTTGTGATTCGATGAGAAATATTAACCTTATTTATTATCTAAAACTAAAAACACGTATGAACAGACTACTACTTTTGAAAAGAGTGTATTCTATATTTTTGCTGAGTATGCTCTGTGTACTGGCATTTGCGCAAGGTAAACAAATTTCTGGTATCATCAAGGATAGTGCCGGTGAACCTATGATTGGTGTGAATGTGTTGGTAAAAGGTACTACTAACGGAACCATTACAGATTTTGACGGAAAGTTTGTCATTCAGGATGTGAAAGATTCCGATGTACTTACTGTTACTTATGTAGGTTATGTATCCCAGTCTATTGCGGTTGGGAACAAATCTTCTTTTAATATTATCTTGAAAGAAGATACCGAGGCCTTGGATGAAGTCGTTGTTATCGGTTATGGTACGGTAAAGAAACGTGATTTGACCGGTTCTGTATCATCTGTAAATAATGAAACCTTGACCGCTAATCCGGTTTCCGACGTATCTCAGGCTTTGCAAGGTAAGCTGGCTGGTGTATCGGTTGTTTCACAGGATGGTCGTCCGGGCGCGGAAGTTTCTATCCGTGTGCGTGGTGGAGGCTCTATCACGCAGAGCAATGACCCGCTGTTTATTGTCGATGGTTTTCCGGTAAGTTCTATTTCTGATGTTCCGGCCGACCAGATTGAGTCTATCGATGTCTTGAAGGATGCATCGTCTACTGCTATTTATGGTGCTCGTGGTGCGAACGGAGTTATATTGGTTACAACCAAAGGAGCGAAGACCGACAGACTTTCTGTAACTTATAATGGATATATCCAGACAAAGAGTGCTGCGAAAACATTGGAGCCACTCGGGGCACAGGATTATGTGAAATACCAGTGGGCTTATGCCGATGCTTTGGAGAGAACCGGTGGTGCAGTAAGTGCTGATGGAGTTGCTCAGTATTTCGGATTAGGTAGTGCTTATGGTAACCATTATGCTGATTATGCTAATGTGGGCGTACACGACTGGACAGACGATTTGTTGCGCAACGCGATTGCTCATACGCATAACCTTTCAATTTCAGGAGGTAGCGAGAAGACTAAGTTTGTATTAAATGTAAACTATCTGAATGATGAAGGTATTAAAATTAATTCGGGTTATAACCGTTTCAATACTTCATTGAAATTGAATCAGGAGCTGTTGAAGAATTTGAAACTGGATGTGGATATTCGCTATTCGGAAGATCAGACTACAGGTAAGGAATCGTCTACAAATGGTAAAGGTTCGTTGCTGTCGGGTGCTTATCGCTGGCGTCCGATTGATAATCCGCTGGGTGATGCTAACGCTTTCGGTGGATTTGGTTTGGGTGCCGATAACATTGATATGGGCTATGGTACTCCGGTCGACTGGACGAACGATATGCAGAATATTGCAAGAAAACAACGACTGAGAGGTATTGCTGCTCTTTCATGGGATATTATCGACGGCTTGACATTGCGTGCCGAAGTAGGTGGCGGACGTAACTGGGGTGAAACCAAGTATTATGAAAACGGCTTGACACAAGGTCATAAGGTAGCTAAGTTAACTCGTAGCGAAGGCTATAACCTGCGTAACGTGAATACATTGAATTATCAGGTTCAGGGATTGGGTGAGGATCATGACTTGTCGTTCCTGTTTGGTCAGGAAACAATCGTGTCGAAATCGAATTCTACAGAAATTGAAGGTCACGGATATCCTGACGGATTTGATTTTGACCAGACCTTTGGTATGATTGACCAGACTGACAAAACTTTGGCAAAAGATAAATTCAGCAATACGATCGGTACTCCCGACAAGACTGTTTCATTCTTTGCTCGAGCTAATTATTCGTTGCTGGATCGTTATTTGCTTACAGTGACATTCCGTGCCGATGGTTCTTCTAAGTTCGCTCCGAATCACCGTTGGGGATACTTCCCGGCAGGTGCACTTGCATGGCGTATTTCTGATGAGGCATTTATGGAAGGTACTCGCAACTGGTTGGATAACCTGAAACTCCGTTTATCTTATGGTATGGCGGGTGCTGACAACATTGACTCCAGTCTTTGGAGAGAAACGTGGGAGTCTACTACCGTTACATTCAACGGTCAGAACTATTCCGGTTACAAACCCAATGGTATGTTGTCTAATCCGGACTTGAAATGGGAAACAACCATTTCACGTAACATTGGTTTGGATTTCGGCTTCTTTGGCAATCGCCTTTCGGGTACCATCGATGCATATTGGAATACGACCAAGGACTTGCTGATGTGTATTCCTATCGACGAAACAACTGGTTATTCATATCAGTATCAGAACATCGGACAGACTTCCAATAAGGGTATTGAAATCGCTTTGAACTACGATATTGTTCGTACTAAAGATTTTACATTCGGTATTTCTGCAACTTACAACTATAACCATAATAACATTGATGAGCTGGCCGATAATATCATTGCACAATACGGTTCTCAGTGGGCTTCTACTTCAACAACTCCGAACTACGATTATGAATTCCGTGAAGGAAAGCCGGTCGGTTTGATCCGTGGTTATATCTGTGACGGTTTCTATACAACAGCTGATTTCAATTATGATCCGGCAACTCAGATGTATACGTTGAAACCAGGTGTAGCCGATTTGGGTAATCAGGTAGGTAACTATCCTAGTCATTATAATTTGCCGGAAGGGCAAAAGGCATTCCCGGGAGCTATCAAGTTGCGAGATCTGGATGGAAATGGTGTAGCCGATACGGATGATGTTGCCGATTTGGGAGAAATTACTCATCCTCATACTGGTGGCGTGAATTTGAACATGACATGGAAGAACATCGATTTCAGTGCTGGATTTGCGTGGGCAGCAGGTGGTCATGTCTACAATGTCAATTCTTTGATAAACATGTATGGAAATAAAGATACCGGTGCTGGTGCCAACAAACTGGCATTTGTCAGAGATTGCTATCAGATATATGACATTCAGAACGGTGAACTGGTTCCTGTTGTAGATCCAGATGCTTTGGATGCTTTGAATGCCGGTGCAAAATACGGTGTGCCTTATATGGAAAACGGTACTGTATTGTCTACTTTCGTAGAAGATGCTTCCTTCTTGCGCTTGAATACATTGACTATCGGTTATACTTTCCCGAAAGCATGGACTCAGAAAATTGGTATGCAGCGTGCACGTATTTATGCTACTGCCGGAAATCTGTTTACCATCACCGGCTATTCTGGTATTGACCCGGAAGTCAATGCGGATCCGGAAAAGAGTACTACTTACGCTAATACAGGAAATTATCCGTTGTTGGGTATGGACTATGGTACTTATCCTCGTGCGAGAACATTTACATTTGGTGTAAACATAGCATTTTAATCATTTATCTGTTAACTAATCAATTAAAAGACAATGAAAAAGTTATTATATACATATATAGGTGTTGGGCTCTTCATGCTCAATATGACTTCATGCGAGGATTTTCTGGATACGTCTTCACCTTCTGAAGCAACTCCGGAGTTTGTTTTTGGAGATGTTTCGACGGCTCGTGGTGCCTTAATGGAAGCTTATGAAAAGTGGCGTGCAAAAGCCTATGTTCATGCCAACGGTTTGTTTTACGATTTGGTAGTCTGTGGCTCCGATTCGGAACGTCATCCTGAAGGTTACGATGCACAGGCACGTCATATCCCGGAGAATCTGTATTATGGCGGAACTTCCAGTTTCGATATCAACTCGGCTGGTAATAATGGTATCAATGCATGGCCGGCATTGTATAGCATCATTGCTACATGTAATACACTTTGTAACGCAATTGAAGGAACGGAAACCTATCAAGCTATAGAGGCGGGAACGGGATCGGTTACCGAAATGACCGACCTCTACGGACAGGCTGTTGCCTTGCGTGCGACCGCTTATCATGAACTGCTCCGTTTCTGGGGAGATGTACCTCATAACCTGGTTCCTGGTGTGGTAGCAGAAGGTTTGACTCCACGTGACCAGATTTATGAATATCATATCAACAAACTGATTCAGGTGGAACCTTACATGTATTATTTGGGTGAAACGGCTACGGCTGATGCCAGTATGATGACTCGTAACTATGTAGACGCTTTGATCGGACGTATGTGTTTGTATGCTGGTGGTTATTCTACTCGTCGTACCGATCTGGGTTCCGATTTTTATAAAGATCTGGATGGAAATGTGTTGAGCTTTGAAAAATTGAATACGGTGGATGCAAACAATGCATTTTACGGAAGACGTACAGATTACAAGAAGTTCTACGAAATAGCCGAAACGTATTTGCAGAATTGTGTAGACCATCCGGGTACAGCTGCATTGTGTACAGTCGATCCTCGTTCGGCTGGTTCCAATGGTCAGGCATTTGGCAATCCTTATCAGTACATATTCCAGCAGAACAACGATCTGGTTCTTTCTTCTGAAAGTATTTACGAAATACCTGAAACAAGAGGTGTGCAGAGTGAACGTCCTTATGCTTTCGGACGTCCAAGTTCAGCAGGTAGCTCAAACAACTATCCATGTAAGAACTATGGTCAGAGCCGTTTCCACCCTACTTATTATTATGGTGATTTCGATCCGAACGACATGCGTCGTGATGTGACTTGTACAGTAACAGGTTCTGATGGAAAGAATGGTGTAGAAAAGCTGTTGCCGTTTACTCCGGGCTCACAGGCTAACGGTGGAGGCATTGCCAATAATAAATGGGATGAAAATCGCCAGCCTTCACCACGCTGGGAAAAACAGCGTCAGTCTGGTATTAATAATCCGTTTGTACGTATGTCGGATGTTATCCTGATGTTGGCCGAGGTAAAGGCCGAACTGGGTGACGAGATGACTGCTAAACAGTATTTGTCGGAAGTACATAACCGTGCGTTTGCAACTCCTGAACTGGCTAATCTTGACGGTTTCATCTCGAAGTGGGGTGGTGTCAAAGAAGCTATTTAGCAGGAAC
>ENA-OOUV01000257-OOUV01000257.1-human-gut-metagenome-genome-assembly--contig:-NODE-257-length-11494-cov-5.067488_pt1 | contig 11494 bp, 7 predicted proteins | sample MGYA00241551_ERZ501284 | MGnify/ENA primary metagenome ERZ501284 (study PRJEB25962, sample SAMEA2042282) | human gut metagenome | biome: human gut; feature: human-associated habitat; material: faeces... | reverse complement strand
AAGGACCGGCCATGTGGAGCCCCCGTGCACAGTGCGACCGTGGCAAATTTATCTGGGCATGGCGTGAAGTACTGGAAAATATTCCTAACCTTCATATCTGGCAGGATACCGTAGAAGAATTACTCGTTGAGAACGGTGAAGTTACCGGACTGGTCACTTGCTGGGGAGTAACCTTTCATGCAAAGTGTATCGTTCTGACAGCAGGTACCTTCTTAAACGGACTGATGCATATCGGTCACAAAATGCTTGCCGGAGGTCGCTGTGCAGAACCCGCTTCTTATCATTTGACAGAATCCATCACCCGGCATGGAATCACAGCCGGTAGAATGAAAACAGGTACCCCTGTCCGTATTGATGCACGAAGCGTAGACTTCAGTCTGATGGAAACGCAGGATGGAGAAAACGACTTTCACCGCTTTTCGTTTATCAGCGAGCCCAGACAACTGAAGCAATTGCAGTGCTGGACATGTTATACCAACGAAGAAGTACATGAGGTATTACGCAGCGGACTGGCAGACTCTCCCCTTTTCAACGGGCAGATTCAAAGTATCGGTCCCCGCTATTGTCCAAGCATCGAAACAAAGATTGTAACATTCCCCGACAAGCCGCAACATCAGCTATTCCTCGAGCCGGAGGGAGAAACAACCAGAGAGCTTTATCTGAATGGATTCTCTTCATCGCTGCCTATGGAAATTCAGTTTGCAGCCCTGAAAAAGATCCCTTGCTTCAGAAATATCGTAGCTTACCGTCCGGGATATGCCATCGAATATGATTATTTTGACCCTACCCAACTAAAGCACACACTGGAGTCGAAAATCATAAAGAACCTATTCTTTGCCGGACAGGTCAACGGAACGACCGGATACGAAGAAGCAGGAGGACAAGGAATCATTGCAGGCATCAATGCTCACATCAACTGCCACGGAGGTGAACCTTTCGTATTAGGCCGTGATGAAGCATATATCGGCGTACTGATTGATGACCTGGTAACAAAAGGAGTAGACGAGCCTTATAGAATGTTCACGTCTCGCGCCGAATATCGTATCCTGCTTCGCCAGGATGATGCCGACATGCGACTGACAGAACGCTCCTATAAATTGGGACTGGCAAGCAAGGAACGTTACGACAGACTTTGCCAGAAGCGTGAAGAAATACAACGGTTAGTTGAATTTGCAAAGACTTACTCGATCAAGGCTGATAAGATAAACGACGCACTGGAAGAGCTCGGGACTGCCCGACTCACCCATGGCTGCAAGTTGATAGAGTTACTTAGCCGCCCGCAAATCACGATCGAAAACATAGCGCCACACGTACCCGCATTTCAGGCTGCGCTCGACAAAGTGACCGACCGTAAAGAAGAGACAATCGAAGCCGCAGAAGTATTGATCAAGTATCAAGGATACATTGATCGGGAACGAATGATAGCAGACAAGATACATCGTCTGGAAGCTATCCGCATCAAAGGGAAATTCGACTATGCCAGTCTGAATTCACTTTCAACGGAAGCCCGCCAAAAGCTGATAAAGATAGATCCCGAAACATTGGCACAAGCCAGCCGAATACCGGGCATATCACCTAGCGACATCAATGTCTTACTAGTCCTGTTAGGACGATAAGCAAGCGTGTTTCACGTGAAACAACTAGTTTAAGAAACGAATATAAATCACTGGATATGAATAAAGAAACATTAAAGAAAAACCTTCGTGAAATACCCGATTTCCCAATACCAGGAATTCTGTTTTACGATGTCACTACCCTGTTTAAAAATCCCGAGTGTCTGCAAGGCATGATAGACGAGCTCTATGAGATGTACAAGGACAGAGGGATTACCAAAGTAGTCGGAATCGAGTCGAGAGGCTTTATCTTAGGAGGAGCACTGGCTGCTCGCTTGGGAGCCGGTTTTATCATGGCAAGAAAGCCGGGCAAACTGCCCGCAGAAGTTGTGGAAGAAACCTACGCCAAAGAATATGGAACTGACACGATACAAATCCATAAAGATGCGATCAATGAAAACGACGTAGTTCTGTTACACGATGACTTGCTGGCAACCGGAGGAACAATGGCAGCTACTTACCGCCTGGTAAAAAGATGCGGAGCCAAACAGGCATTCGTAAACTTTGTAATTGAGCTGGGAGCATTAAACGGAAGAAAAGCATTTGCCGACGATGTAGAAGTAACAACGCTATTGCAGCTTTAAGAAAAACTCTTTTACCCGTTGGGTAGAATCACAAAACAGAATCCGGTACATACGAAAAGCGTCTACCGGATTCTTTATTTTATAACCTCTATTCATAAGCATTGCTAATATGGAAGAACTGAGCACAAACGAATATCTCCGAGGAATTGTATTAAACCTGCCAAGCAGTCCGGGTATTTATCAATACCTGAACAAAGAAGGTGTGATTATCTATGTAGGCAAAGCAAAGAATCTGAAACGACGTGTATACTCCTATTTTTCGAAAGAGCACCAATCAGCCAAGACTCGTGTGCTCGTCAGCAAGATTGCAGACATCCGATACATTGTCGTCAATACAGAAGAAGATGCCCTGCTGCTGGAAAATAATCTTATCAAGAAATACAAGCCTCGCTATAATGTGTTGCTGAAAGACGACAAGAGTTACCCTTCCATCTGCGTAAGCAACGAATATTTTCCACGGGTATTCAAGACAAGGCAGATCATTCGAAACGGTTCAACTTACTATGGTCCCTACAGCCACATTCCTTCCATGCAAGCCGTACTCGACCTGATAAAGAAACTCTACCCTCTTCGTACCTGTCATCTGGCCCTTACTCCCGAAAACATCCGGCAAGGGAAGTTTAATGTCTGTCTGGAATATCATATCAAAAACTGCAAAGGCCCCTGTATCGGCATGCAGTCTCACGATGAATACATGGAGAATATCGCTCAAGTAAAAGAGATTCTCAAAGGAAATACGCAAGCTATCAGCGATGCCTTGATGAAAGAAATGATGACATTGGCTGAAGATATGAAATTCGAAGAAGCGCAAAAGATAAAGGAGAAATACGAGCTGATAGAGAGTTACCGTTCAAAGAGCGAGGTTGTCAGCTCTGTCCTTCATAACATCGATGTATTTTCAATCGAAATGGACGACAACACAGCCTACATTAACTATCTTCATATTACCAACGGTTGCATCAATCAGGCTTTCACGTTCGAGTATAAGAAACGGCTGAACGAGACCAAAGAAGAATTGCTTCAGCTGGGAATAATCGAAATGCGCGAACGGTACAAAAGTTGTTCACGCGAAATCATCGTACCGTTTGAACTGGATATGGAACTGAATAATGTCACTTTTACAATTCCTCAGCGTGGTGATAAAAAGCACCTGCTGGAACTGTCCCTACTCAACGTAAAACAATATAAAGTAGACCGTCTGAAACAAGCGGAGAAGCTGAATCCAGAACAGCGGAGTGTACGACTATTGAAAGAGATTCAAGAGCAGTTGCAAATGGATAAAATGCCCGTCCATATCGAATGCTTCGATAACTCCAATATACAAGGATCGGATGCCGTTGCAGCCTGCGTAGTTTTCAAGAAGGCACGCCCTAGCAAAAAGGATTACCGGAAATACAATATCAAGACGGTTGTCGGACCAGACGATTATGCCTCCATGCAAGAGGTGGTACGCCGTCGCTATACACGTATCTTGGAAGAACACGGAGAATTGCCCGACCTGATCCTAACCGATGGTGGTAAAGGACAAATGGAAGTCGTACGCCAGGTTATCGAGGACGAACTGAAACTGCATATTCCGATTGCCGGTCTTGCCAAAAACAGCAAACACCGTACATCAGAAGTTCTTTTCGGCTTTCCACCCATGACGATTGGTATAAAGCAGGGCACTCCCCTGTTCCATCTTCTGGAGAACATACAAGATGAGGTACACCGTTTTGCCATCACGTTCCACCGTGACAAGCGCAGCAAAAGCCAAATTGCATCTGCCTTGGATAACATAAAAGGGATTGGTGAAAAGCGTAAGACAGCTCTACTGAAAGAATTCAAAAGTGTAGCTCGAATCAAGAAAGCGACACTCGAAGAACTGGCGGCAGTAGTAGGCGAAAGTGCAGCACAAAGCATAAAAGAATCGCTCTAAGTTTCTTTTCTGATAAATTATCTTTCTGTTCCCCGACTGAAAAGCCAAAAGAAGATTTTCCCATCGTCAACAAGCAACGTTTTCAGCCGTTATTCGGACTGGAAAGAGCCTCCTGCCGATGGGCTACAGATAAAGAAACATGCCATTGGAATCAAGTCTGGTTAGAAATAGAAAAGCTCTGCAAAAAGATAAGCCAAATCTTTCCGCAGAGCCATTGCCACTATTATCAATACCACTCATTTCATCACCCAAACTCCTCTAATTCCGATACCACAAAGATACAATTAATTTCGGCTAGACTTTTGTCATTCTTTCAATTTTATTCTAATATTGTACTGAATATTTCCTATCTTTGTAGAAAGTATATACCACATGAGAGTAGTAATTCAACGTGTAAGCCATGCATCCGTTACCATAAACGGGACATGCAAGTCCGCCATAAAAGAAGGCTTTCTGGTTCTGGTAGGTATAGAGGAAGCAGACAACCAGGAGGATGCCGACTGGCTATGTAAGAAAATCATCGGATTGAGAGTTTTCGACGATGAAAACGGAGTAATGAACAAATCCATCCTCGATACTGGAGGAGATATATTAGTCGTAAGTCAGTTTACCCTGATGGCTTCAACCAAAAAGGGCAATCGTCCTTCGTATATTCGTGCCGCCCGCCATGAAACAGCCATTCCATTATACGAATATTTCTGCAATGAGCTGAGCATCGGCTTAGGAAAACAAGTAGGCACCGGAGAATTTGGAGCCGATATGAAAGTAGAACTATTGAACAACGGCCCCGTAACCATCTGCATGGGCACCAAAAACAAAGAATAATATGACACTGGAAGAAGCACAAAAAACAGTAGACAACTGGATTAAGACATACGGCGTGCGTTACTTCAGCGAGCTGACCAATATGGCAGTACTGACAGAAGAAGTAGGAGAACTGGCACGTGTCATGTCACGCAAATATGGTGACCAGTCATTTAAACCAGGAGAAAAGGATAATCTCGACGACGAGATGGCCGATGTATTATGGGTACTGATTTGCCTGGCCAATCAGACGGGTGTAGATCTGACGGAGGCATTCCGGAAAAATCTGGAAAAGAAAACCAGCCGAGATAAGGAAAGACATAAAAACAATCCCAAATTATAAACATTATGAAGTATAATCACGATCATGAATGTGGATGTGGCAACGAACATCATCACCACAGCCACGAATGTAACTGCGAGAACGAACATCATCACGACCACGAATGTGAATGCAACTGCGACGATGACGCTTGCGACTGCGGATGTGAAGAAGAAGAGGATAAAGAACATCTGCATCAACCAAGCAAATACGATGAAGCATTGAGCAAATACAACACCAATCTGAAAGATGAAGAAGTAGCTGCTCAAACTGCCCATATCATCGAAAAATACGTAAAGGAAAACGATACGCCGGAAGTTAAGAAATTCCTTCTCCATTGCATCGACCTGACTACACTGAAATGTACAGACAGCGAACCTAGCGTCATGCAGTTCACACAGCATGTCAATGACTTCGTAGATGCCTATCCCGAACTTGATAATGTAGCAGCCATTTGCGTATATCCCAACATGGCCGAAATCGTAAACGATACCCTGGAAGCCGACAATGTAAACATTGCCTGTGTTTCGGGAGGATTTCCTTCTTCACAAACGTTCATCGAAGTAAAGGTTGCTGAAACAGCGATGGCAATTCATGCTGGAGCCGATGAAATAGACATTGTAATTTCTGTAGGGAAATTCTTGAGCGGTGATTACGAAGGTATGTGCGACGAAGTAGAAGAGCTGAAGGAAGTATGCGGAGACAAGCACTTGAAAGTAATTCTGGAAACCGGTGCACTGGGTAGTGCCTCAAACATCAAGAAAGCCTCTATCCTGTCAATGTATTCGGGAGCCGACTTCATCAAGACTTCTACCGGAAAAGAAAATCCGGCAGCTACTCCCGAGGCAGCATACGTTATGTGCCATGCCATCAAGGAGTACTTCCTTGAAACCGGCCGTAAAGTAGGTTTTAAGCCCGCTGGAGGCATTAACACCGTGCATGACGCACTGGTATACTATACGATCGTAAAAGAGGTCTTAGGCAAAGAATGGCTGACCAACGAGCTGTTCCGTTTGGGAACAAGCCGCCTCGCCAACCTGCTGTTGTCGGATATCATAGGCAAAGAAACCAAGTTTTTCTAATTTAAACTGGTGTTTTTACCCTTCACGTCCTTCACCGGGCGGAGGGATTTAATAAAAGGGCACGAAGATTCATATTGGATATGTTTCTCCGTGCCCTCGATCTTTATGTAACCTCAAGCTTTAATTTGCCACAAGTCGTCCGTTCTCCCAATGCTGATTCAAGACAACAGGAGGAGCTGTCGGTTTATATTTTACCTGAGACGGTACACTGCGCGAACGCCCCTGCCGGCTCAAATCCCAGCTGACGAACGTTTCATAATCAAACTGCCAGCTTTCACCGTACGCCAACTTATGAATACGATTGTAAATTGCTTCCCGCGAAGGAGCATTGAAGCCTCCCACATTGCCCACCATGATGCTGGTTTCTGTAGGACGATACGCTCCCTTATAGTACGTACAAGCACCTTCATAAACGCCGAGACCTTCGTTCGCATAACGAGGATCGGATATAAACTTACTCCATACCACACTGTTCGGATCACTCGTATAGTCTACATTCCTTCCCCATCCGTAACGATTACGTGAGTCAATATTATCAGCTATTTCACTCGAAGGAATCGTTCCTTTGCTCTCATAATAATATTCATCCAGTAATTTAGCGAATCCATGTCCTCCAGCTTCATGATGAAGCACACTTGCCAAGTCTTCATCACTCGTTCCTATCGGGAAATATGCAATACCATATCCCCTGCCATAATCTCCCTGATAAGCTGTACTTGTTCCATAATAGCAAGTACCTGCATACGTAGGCGAATTCATCATCACAATAATCAATACCTCATTCATCAGCGGATCGGTCATCCCCGGACAAGTAGCTGCGTATTGCATACACTTGTTGTGCTCTCCTCCTACGTGAGTTCCCTCACCGAAATAGCCAGAAAACGCCGTACTTCCACCGTCTATATATCCTTCATTTTTGGAAACAGCCGTCACATAATACACGTTAAACAAGTTCCGGAAGGAAGTATAAGGCTCTTCGCTGAAGAAAGCATCGGCTGCTGTCCGCATAACCTCCTCATAGGTACCATCGGCAATCTGTCTGTCGGAAAAAGCATCCCCCATCAAAATCACATTGATACCGTTTCCCTCTGAAGCTTGCTGCAAGGTATACACCTTTCCGTCTTCTGAATAATCGGAGGATTCATAAGGTAAATCTCCCTCACCCAAAATTCCTTTCAGAAAATCAGGAAGCAAATCTCTCGACGTTACACTGCTATGAAATATCAGCTTACCCGTTTCATCGAAAGCCATAATAGTAGGAAAACCGCTATATGAAATACTTCCCGGATCGGACATCAGCGTAGGCCATTCCATATTGTTACTCTCTATTGTATTGGCCGCATCTACAGGGTTCTCCGTTCCATCGCTACAGAGCCCGATGATTTCCAGTGAATGGTTCTTGTAACGCTGATAAATTGACGATACTGTAGGATGAAAAGCCTTGCTAAAGCTACACCATGATGCCCAGATATAATACAACGTCACTTTATGAGAAGCAACGATAGAACTGGAATTTATCGTATTTCCTCTATAATCAGTTGCGGTAAAATCGGGCATATACAAGTTAAATGTATCGAAGTTAAATCCACCCGGTGAATTTTGTTCGATACAAACCCAGCCACTCTTCTGCCACCAGGAAGAGGATGTAACAGCCTGCGGCAGATCGCCTGACAACATATTCCCTCCAAAATTCATATATTCCAGTTCTGTCAAGTTTCCAAGGGTTTCGGGTACAGTACCCGTCAACTGATTATCATCCAAGTAGCAATAGGCCAATTGCTTCATATTCCCCAATTCAGGTGGTATACTACCCGTCAATTGATTTCGGTACAGATGTAAGCTCCAAAGGTTTGTCAGCTTACCTATGGAAGCAGGAATTTCTCCTGTCAGCTGATTATAGGGCACATTCAAGGTCCATAACGCTTCAAGATTTCCAATCTCATCCGGTATAGTTCCGGTCAGATTGTTTGAAGACAGACTAATCGAACTTACCTTACCATTATTGTCCGTATAAATACCATACCATTCCGACAAATCAGCATCCGTACACCAGTTCGTATTATTCGTCCATGCATCACCGTTTGTCGCATCGTACAGTGCAATCAGAGCATCTCTCTCTGTCATTTCATCCTGTTCCAGCAGATTGTCGGTATCAACAGCCGAGAAACTGGTAATCACAGAACGTCCTACGGTAATGCTACGCTCTGTGGCCTTGGTAAGCGTCCGCTGCTGACCGTTTACATATCCAGTAATCTTAAATGTCATACCGTTACTGAATACCTGAGGAGGAACTACAAAATAAAATGAGGTAGCCTGCGAAGGAGATAAGGTTCTGGTGCCTCGAAGTACGATTTCACTGGCACTCTCCTGCCCTCCTCCCGAAACACGGAATTCAGGCGCATCGGAGGCTATATCTACCGAACCCCAGCCGGCAACAGCTTCCCCGTTATTACCCGACAATGAAATAGATGACACCTGCATGTTTCCTTTCAAGTTCAGGCGTACCAGTCCGCAAATCTGTAAAAAGCGGAAAGAGTTTGTAGTACTCTGAGCCACCATCGGACATATACCGGAAGCAAAGCTATCGAAACCGAACGGCTGTTCTTCCGACAGACGGAACGAAACGCTCGCACCAGATACTACAGCATCAGCCGCATACGGATAAAAGGCATAAAACGTATTACCTCTGACAGGCTTGTCGCTTTCAAACTGTGCCTCGTCGCCTGAGATTTCAGTCAGGTCGTAACGGGCAACCGAATCGGATGTATTGCTGAAAATACCGATGGCATCTCCCGTACTCCATACCACAGAATTACCGGAAAGAGAAGTACGACTCTTTACAATTGCCGATGTCGTAGCACGAACCGATTTCAAACTATTATCCTGACTGCCGGAAGGTACCACTTCATCTTGCTGACACCCTACAAGCAACAACAAAAATATGCCTAAAAAAAGAGTTATATGCTTCATAATTTACTGTGTTTTTCAAGATTATTACCAGTCTTCTTCATTCTCTATAAAGTCTTCTATGCTGCCGCCTGCCGAAGGAGTTTCTTCTTTTTTACCGTCTTGAGTAATCTCAATAACACGAACAAGCTCCTCTGCCCGAACCGTCACACTCCCCTTTCGCTGGGAAGTAGAAGTATTGGCTGCAACAATGATGATATTTCCCTCTATATTGATCCAGTCAGTATCGCTGCTGGTCAATGTATACTGGGTATTACTGTTTACAGTGAAGGCAAATCGCCCCCCTTCGGATGCTGCGGAGATGCTCGAAGGAGAGACTTCCAAATACACAGCTTTACCCTCTTGAACCACACGTACCGTACGGACCAGACTACCGTCTTCCGAAGTAACCGTGATGGTTCCCTCACGCGATGTGGTCGATTCGTTGGGTAATACCGTAAACACAACCTCTTCTTCCGCAGCCCCCGACAACGTCCGAGTCATCCAGTCTACTCCTGCACTCACCTGATAAGGTACATTTCCTTTCACCATAAAACGAACCGTACCACCTTCTGCCTGAATATCGAAATAATCCTGCGAAACAATCAGATAAGGAGCTTCTTCCTTTCCTTTTTGCAATACCTTCATCATACGTTCAACCCCATTGCCTGTCACGATAATATTGCCTTCACGCATCACCGATTCGGTATTCTCTTCCACACTAAAATATAAAGTTGACTGTTCCAGTCCCCTGCCAGCTACCTGCTTCAGCCAACTGACATCCGTCTTTACCGTATAACTGATATTGGCACTGACCTCGATGGAAAAGGTTCCACCCACAGCCTCACAGATGACAGGATCTGAAGGAACCAGAATCTCATCGACGGCATACTGACGAATGGTAAGCGTATCCGATACAGCTTCCGTTTCATCAACGAAAATAAAACGTGCCTCACGCATATCGTATGTATCATTAGGCTGTACCTCGAAATGCAGCGTATGGGTAGAAACTGCTCTCGAAGCCGGTTCACTCACCCACGTATACTCTGCTTCGGGCTTACAGATATACGAAACATTCGACTGTAACTGTACGTCTACCGTACCACCTCCGGCACCAACTTCAATCAAGTCATCTGAAAGAAGCAATACCTCCTTTTCCTTACCTTCCTGATAAATATGTACCGCTTCTCGCAGCTCTCCGCTACTAATTACGATACTTCCACTTCGTTTGTCGTAACCGTCGTTAGCCAATATACGAAAAGCCAGCACCGATTTTTCCAGACTCCGTGTAGAGATTTGCTCAATCCATGTATCCGAGGTTTCTACTTCGAAAGCAACATTCGCCTCCACTTCCACTTCTATCTCCGACTCACCGGCAGGAAGCTGATAGCTTTGCTGCGAAACAATCAATGCATCTTTCTGCTTTTGTGAAACGACAATCGTTTTCCTATTGTCTCCACACTCCAGGAAAACGGAAGCGCTGCGTTCATCCGTACCTTCGTTGGCTGCTACCGAAATGGTAACCGATGCCTCTCCCTGTTTTCCGGAAACTGGAGAAACTGTAACCCATCCTGTAGCACGCACGTTACCTATTGTAGCCGTCCAGTCGGCCGTAGCCGTAAAATGTACTGTAACCGCTCCACCAGAAGCATCCAGTAATGGATTCGTATCAGTTCCTTCGGCTAGCGTAATCTTGGCTTCAGGAGTTTCAGGTTCATCGGGTATCGTCGCTTTCTCTTCTCCAGTACAAGCCGACAATACCAACAAGAGTACAAACAGAGCTTTCTGCATCATTTGCATCTTACTCCAACGGAAAGAATCGTTCATAGATTTAAGATATTAAAAATGTGAAAACTTTTTCAGTAAAAACAAGATAGCCTATCGTCGCTTAAATTATACATTTTTTATCAAACATCAAAGTTTTTTATCACATTTTCTTTACATATAATAAAAATAGTATACATTAATTATAAAGTACTAATAGATATATTTCATTTTATATAAAAGAAATACAAGAAACGAAAGGCAGGCTAAAGAGAGGAAGAAGTATTAGCAAGAAAATTGACACATCATCTATGATATTTACCAAAGATAGGCAGAAGAAATAATGTAACAGAAAATTATCTTCAAGTAAAATATTGGTGAAAATATCAGGATATTTTTTCCAAGTTAGGGATATTCAGTAAATGTCCCCAAAATAAGATGGCATATGAAATGATTATGGT
>ENA-OOUV01000248-OOUV01000248.1-human-gut-metagenome-genome-assembly--contig:-NODE-248-length-11681-cov-1.765095_pt1 | contig 11681 bp, 10 predicted proteins | sample MGYA00241551_ERZ501284 | MGnify/ENA primary metagenome ERZ501284 (study PRJEB25962, sample SAMEA2042282) | human gut metagenome | biome: human gut; feature: human-associated habitat; material: faeces... | reverse complement strand
CAGAAAGCCCCGCTTTGACAGCGACAGAAAGCCTTTCGAGTCAGACTTCTTTGAAGATGAAGTACTTGATGTTGAATTCAATGCATTTCCTTCTCCCGAAATCGTTGAAAATGACGAGCAGGAGCGTGATCTGCCCAGCATAATCATGGGCAGAAATCCCGTCAAGGAAGCAATCAAAAGCGGACGAAGCATCGACCGTATCCTTGTAACAAAGGAACACGATGGTTCTTTGGGCGAAATCATCGGTCTTGCCCGTGACGAGAATCTTGTTATTCGAGAAGTAGATCGTTCCAAGCTGGACGAAATCTGCATGCCCTTCGGCCATAACGGCAAACCCGGAAACCATCAGGGCATCGTTGCAGAAATCCCGGGTGTTGAATATGCCGAACTCGAGGATATACTTGACTATGCCCGCGTTCGCGATGAAAAACCCTTTGTTATTCTTCTTGACGGCGTTGAAGATCCGCATAATCTCGGCTCAATCATCCGCAGTGCGGAGTGCGCCGGCGCACACGGAGTTGTTATAACAAAGCGTCGCAGTGCACCCGTAACGGCAACGGTTGTGAAGACCTCTGCCGGAGCGGCGGAACACATGCGAATCGCCCGTGTTGTGAACCTTGTTTCTGCAATTGAAACACTGAAAAAGGAAGGCCTTTGGATTGCCGGCGCGGACATGGCGGGCAACAGTATGTATGAAGCGGACATGAAGGGCGGCTTTGCACTCGTTATCGGCAGTGAAGGCAGCGGGCTCAGCAAACTTGTAAAGGAAAAATGTGATTTCCTTGTTTCCGTACCGATAAAAGGCAAGATCGATTCTCTTAATGCATCGGTTGCGGCAGCTATCATCATGTTTGAAAAGAACAGACAGGACAGCGTGAATTAAAAATGAAAACTCTCCCGAGCGACGGAGTTTCCGCCAATATTGAGAATCTTGACAGCCTGAACGATGAGGCATTGGCTCGACTTGCCCAGAACGGCAGCAGTGATGCCGAGCATACACTTGTTGTTCGTTTTATGCCTCTTGTGCGTATAAAGGCGCGTCCCTATTTTCTTATCGGTGCGGATCATTCCGATCTTGTTCAGGAAGGTTCAATCGGCCTGTTCAGCGCGATTCGTGATTATGACTGCGAAAAGCATACAAGCTTCCGAACCTATGCAGAGGTTTGTATAGGCAACAACATTATTGCTGCAATAAAACGCGCAACACGCAAAAAGCACTTTCCGCTGAACAGCTATATTTCGCTCGACAAGCCGGTTTTTTTCGATAATCCCGATGACGAGGCGCGCTGTCTCGGCGACTCGATCCTGCTTGCTGCCACAATCGACCCGGAGGAGCTTGCCATTGACCGCGAGGCGGAACTTCACATCCTGCACGGGCTCAAAGCAGAGCTTACGGAACTTGAGTTGAGTGTTTTACGGCTTTATATCTCCGGAAAAAGCTATGCGCAGATCGCCGAAAGCATTGGCAGAAGCACAAAAACAGTTGACAATGCATTAACGCGAATAAAGAAAAAGGTATCAAAGCTTATTCGGGCAAATAACCCCGAACAGTCATAGAGCATTGGATACAGTTCAAGCCGACTTCCGATTTTTGTCTCGGGAGTCGGCTTTTTGTTTTGCGTGCAATCAACAGCCCACAACAAAATGTGATTCGCCGCGTCTGCTCAGTTTCTGTCGCTTTTTAAACGCCCGAGCATTACAAGATCACAGAAAACTCCCCTTGACGAGCGAAAACTCTCCCGCATTATTCCTTCGGGTATAAAGCCGCATTTCTGCGCCACTTTTCCTGAAGCAGGGTTTTCGGTTGCATGACGGATTTCAAGCCTGTTGAATCCAACCTCATCAAAGAGGTAGTTGCAAACCGCTTCAAGTGCTTCGGTTGTTATGCCTTTGTTCCAGCAATCCCGTGCAATGCAATAACCGATTTCAGTGCGTTCATCGCGCTCCGTTATGCTTGGTGCACCGATACTTCCGATCAGTCTGCCGTTGTATTCAATGGCCCAGCTGTAATAATCGGGTTTTTCGTACTCCTCAACCCATTTGCCGAGAAGTTCGCGGGTTAAATCGGGTGTCGAATGCGGAAGCCAGCTCACGAATTTCGTTACCTCCGCATCACTCGCCCAATTGTTGAACATATCCTGCACATCATCAACGGTGAATCTGCGAAGTTTTAAGCGTTTTGTTGTCAATTCTTTTGTTCCTTTGTGCGTAAGCATTTTTTTTGAATTCTCCTTTGCTGCTGATGCGTTATATATGCAAACAAGCGGTACAGATTCTCCTCTGCACCGCTTGAATTCATCCTTATAAGGTTAACCGCTGCTCAGTGAGCTTTGCAGCGATATTGAAGAGGCGATGCTTGACTGTGCAAAAGTTCGGGTACGGCAAAAACCATTCCGATGACTGCTTTAAGCACGGAATTGATGAGAGTATTCTGCTGCTTTTTGATGCGCTTTTGCATCGCTTTATCTCCTTTTCTGATATTTCCGAGATTATATACCTTCATGTATGTATTGTCAATACAATTCGGACGGTTGTAGGTAATATATTTGTGTTTTTTCTGTTTAAAGCTCGCTGTTAATTCTCACCGCAGGCTACAGAATACATCCAAAACGCATAAACACCGTAACCTCTGTTAGGTTCATTAACAAAAACATGGGTTACAACGGCCGCAATCCTGCCGTCTTGGACGATCGGGCTTCCGCTCATCCCCTGCACGATCCCACCTGTTTTGTTAAGCAGTCGATCATCGGTTATTTCAATAACAAGCCCTTTCTGACTCGGCACGGATTGCGCTGCATTTTTTATAATTTTGCAACTGTACGGCTGAGGTTTCTCACCGTCAATCTGAGTTATAATATAAGCTTCTCCCTTATGCACTTCGTTCGGAAAAGCTATCGGCAAGGTCTCTCCCGCTTCGCATGTATAATCCGCAGAATCCGCAATGCCGAAAATTCCGAGTTCCGTATTAACATCAATGCTTCCTATGCGCAGGCTTTTCGCACCGAATGCCCCGCGCAGCTCGCCCGGAAAACCGCTCGAACCCTTTGTAACTCCGAGAACATCCGCTTCGACCATTTCACCTTTCCTGACATTCAGCAAACTGCCGGTATCCGCATCCAAAACCGCATGGCCGAGTGCAGCCGAAGCTTTTTCTTTTTCCGTAACAAACGACAGCGTTCCGATGCCGACCGTGCTGTCGCGCACCCATGCGCCGATTTTCGCCTTGCCGTCTGTACCCATTTCGGGTTTTACGGTTAATGTCTGCCGTCGGTTGTTTCGTTCAAAAACTATTTGTGCACTGTCCGGATTTGCGTTCAATGCAAGCTGCATCTCTTCGCTTGTTGACACCGCAGTGCCGTTAATGCTTAAAATAACGTCACCTGCACGAAATCCCGCCCGTTTTGCCGGGCAGCATTCCCGTCCGTCTCTGTTTCGGAACGAACCGCTGCCGACAATAAGCAGTCCCCGAAGATTAATCGATATCCCGACAGCACGTCCGCCGGGATACAGCATTGCACGTTCTTGGTTATATATCGGCACGTTTGCGAGTTCGAACAGATTAAACAAACGCACCGAGATCCGTTTTGCTCCGAGTGTTTCGTCCCCCGATTCCGTGACATTCAGTGCGCCTTCCTTCCCATGCGCCGTTGATTCCGATTCAAATATTGAAAGAGTGCTTTTTAAATAATCCAAGCATTGAGCTCCCCCCTTTTCAGCATCATTCAATGTGCTTACGCTGTTTATGAAAACAGCCTTCGGCAGAGCCCTCACCGCACGCATACGCGGAGAATAGTTAAAAAAAACAACCAGCGCAGAAAGTATGATGCCGAAAATTTTAATGCCGATATTCCCCCGCGGCCCTATATCCGTATTGCTGCGCACGGAATTATTTTCGCCTGTTCTGTGTGCGCAGCAGTTCTTCACCATGATATTATCTAAACATTCTTCTTTTTTCGATATCTCTATTCCTTTAATTATAGAACAATGCCTTCTTTCCTTACCCATACGTACAACACCCCAATTTATCATTTGCCGAACATCAGCAGGGTTATTGTTTGTATGTTGGTTGTCGATTATTCGCGGAGAACCGTGCGCTTGGTGCAGGCTTCGGAACAATATGTGCCGCATAAATGAGGCTTTGTTCACAAAAACCGACATGATATTCTCATGTCGGTTTTTGTTTTAAGATGAATTGCAGGCGTCGTCAGTCAAGCTCACTGACTTTTAATTTGAACCTGTTGGCAGATTCGATAAGTTCACTTGCGTACTTCTGTGCGGATTCATCCGCCGCCGATGCACCCATAATTCGTGCAAGTTCTGCGCTGCGTTCCGCATCGTTCAATTCACGGAGCGATGTTTTCGTTTTTTCGCTGTCGGAATGCTTTTCAACAAACAAATGGCAATCGGCAAAAGCCGCGATTTGCGGAAGATGAGTGATTGAAAGCACCTGCCTTGAACGCGCAACGCTGTACAGCCGTTCGCCGACAATCACGGCCGTTCTTCCGCTTATGCCCGTATCAACTTCATCGAATATCAGTGTAGGCGTTCCGTCCGCGCCGGCACAAACAGTTTTGATCGCCAGCATCACGCGGGAAAGTTCGCCGCCGGAAGCCACCTTTGAAAGAGGCTTAAGCGGTTCTCCCTTGTTTGCAGACAGCATGAATTCAACATCATCATTGCCGTTTGCGTGGAGTTTTCCATCTTCCGGCAGGAATACAATGCCGAACGCAGCCTTTGCCATTCCAAGTTCCTGCAGCTGTTCGGTTATTCTTCGGCACAGATCTTCAGCGGCTTCTTTGCGTTTTTCAGTCAGTTTCGCTGCTGTTTTGCAGTAATCCGCTGCAAGCCTGTTCCGCTCCGCAGTCAGCTTATCCCTCAGTTCCTGTGAACCGGTGAGCTCGGCCAACTCGGCCGAAGCTTCGCTGCGGTATTTAAGGATATCTTCAATAGTCCTTCCGTATTTTCTTTTCAACGAATTGATAAGATCGAGCCTTGTCTCCAGTTCGTCAAGCCGTTCCGGAGAATACTCATATCCCAGCCGCAATTCGCGAAGCTGATATGCTCCATCCTCAAGCTCATAATAGGTATTATTCAAAAGTTCATACAGCTCAGCGTATTTTGAAGAAATTTCAGCAATCTGAGCAAGCGAATTCACGGCAGAGCCGAGTTTTTCCAATGCGCCGCCGTCGCCCGATATGTTTTCACCGCTGTTTTCGAGAGCTGAATTAATCTTTTCGGCATTGGAAAGCATGTTCAGTTCCTCTTGAATCGTCGCTTCCTCTCCGACAGTCAGCGCAGCTGCGTCTATTTCGTTTATTTGATATGAAAGTATATCGATTCTTCTTTCACGCTCCGCCTCTGACAGGAAGCCCGAATTCAGCTTGTGAACGACCTCAGAATGCTGTCGATAAAGATTTTCCGTTTTTTCTTTGAGCTCCGCAACCGGCAAACCCGCATAATTGTCAAGCATTCCTATATGTTTCTTTTGCGAAAGAAGCGACTGATGTTCGTGCTGGCCGTGAACATCAACAAGCGTATCCGTCACGGTTTTCAGTGTTGCAAGCGGAACTATTTCACCGTTCAGTCTGCAAGTGCTTTTTCCCGAAGCGGTTATCTCACGCATCACAACAAGCGTATCATCTTCATATTCGATGCCGAGCGCGTCAAGTTGTTTTTTTACTCCATCCTGTCCGTTAATGTTGAAGAAGGCTTCCACTCTTGCCTTTTGGCTGCCTGATGAAATCAGCTCGCGATTTGCCCTTTCACCGAGAATAAGGTTAACACTGTCAACAATAATCGACTTTCCCGCACCGGTCTCACCTGTTAAGACGTTCAGTCCGGCACCGAGCTCAAAGTCAAGATGCTCAATAAGCGCAATATTTCGAATTATCAACCGTTCCAGCATATTGCCTTCCTCCCGAGCCGGTTCAATTCAGCCTCTCTCTGATGAGGCGAAAAACATTTCTCTTTTTTGTTCTGATGAATCCAACTTGTTTATTGCATCCGGACACAGTGAACCCCGTTCCCGCCGGAACCTGAACAGTGCTGATTCCGTCTGCATACATAACACAGTCGCTTTGCGCATTGATTTCAATTACGGAATCAAATGCAGCTGCAATCGGACGGACAGTCAGCGAATGCGGACAAACGGGGGTTACGAGAATCACATCAAGATTCGGCGCAACCACGGGACCTCCGGCAGAAATTGAATAGCCGGTTGAGCCGAGACGTGAGGAAACAATTATGCCATCCCCGTGTATCATTCCGACATCCGCGCCGTCAACTCCGAGTTCAATATGCGATACGGACGAAAATCCGCTTTTATATGCAAGAAAATCATTTAATGCAAAGAACTCTCTGCCATCCTTAAAACTTGCCTTGAGCATTCTGTCCGTTTCTATTGTATAGTCTCCCTCCGAAAACTGCTTCAAGGTCTCTTCAAAGCCCTCGATGCTGGTTTCACTGAAAAACCCAATTTTGCCAAGGTTGATTCCAAGAATCGGAGTAATGATTTCGATCCCCTGATTCACCGCATGGGACACGGCGCGGAGGGTCGTTCCGTCACCGCCTATTGTAACTATACAGGCGGGTTCATCCTCATCTTCTTCAATGCAGTCGGCAAACATGCACGATGCATCTTCATATACTTTGCACTGATACCCGCTGCGTGCAGCAATTTCAGTCGCCTTCCGCAGAACACCGTCAGAACCTGTTTTTGTAACATTTACATAGAAAAAAATTCTGTGATTCATTTTTTATCCTCCGCCGCACCGTCAAGCTTATGCAAAGTTATTTAAGAGTCGTATGCGCATCGCTTACCGTTTTTTCAACCGCTTCCGCAAGCTCTGTTTCGCCCATGCCGCATTCGGCCGCATTCTCCTCATGGCCGAGATACAAGAGAAATTCGATATTACCTTTCGGTCCTGTGATTGGTGAAAACTCAATTCCGTGAACGCTGAAGCCGTTGCTCCGCACATGTTCGATTGCATTCGTCAGAACCTCAATATGTGTTTTTTTGTCACGCACAACGCCGTTTTTGCCGATTTTATCGCGTCCTGCTTCAAACTGCGGTTTAACAAGAACAGCCGCAGCTCCGCCTGTGGAAAGGCATTCGTTAAGGCGCGGAATAATAAGACCGATAGAGATGAAGGATACATCTATCGAAGCAAAACTCGGCTGCTCATCGAACCAATCCAAATTCATGAATCTTGCATTATGGCGTTCCATGCAAACAACGCGCTCATCATTGCGCAATTTCCAGTCAAGCTGCCCATAACCGACATCAACTGCAAAAACTTTCTTTGCGCCGTGCATCAGCATACAATCCGTAAATCCGCCGGTAGATGCCCCTATGTCAACGCAGACGCGGTCTTTAAGCGAAATTTGATAAGTATCGATAGCTTTCTGCAATTTCAACCCGCCGCGGCTGACAAACGGAATCGGATTCTCTTTCAGTGAAAGAATTTGCCCGTCGCGAATCGTATCACTCGGCTTCATAACGCGAACACCGTCCAAAAGCACAACGCCCTCGATAATCAGTGCGCGCGCTCTTTCGCGGCTTTGTGCAAGCCCTAATTCAACCATTTTGCTGTCAACTCTGTTTGCCAATTCATTTCTCCATCCACATAAATATTTCACTAATCAATCACCGCGAACCGATTCAACAGCCTCAAGAATAACCTTGCGCAGTTTCTCAGTTGTCAGTCCGCAAAAATCATCCTGTTCGGCAATACTTGCCGCCTCTATCGGGATGTTCGGAACGCCGAGATTAACAACACGCATCTTCCCGTGTGCTGCTGCAAGCCTTGACATTTGTGCGCCGAAACCGGTGTCGGCATTGCCATCTTCAACAGTAATCAGGCATCGTGTGTTTTCGAATAATTCGATATGTTTTTCTTCGATCGGACACAGAAGTCTTGCGTTCACAAGACCGACGTCCAATCCCTCACATGCTGCCGCTGCATTCTGAAGCAGTCTTCCCGTCGCTGCAACAGTGACGCATTTCGGCCGTTTTATAATCTCCCAATCCTCAAGAGAAGTACCGTGGCTGCATTCCCTGCTCGGCAAAAGTCCTCGATTATAGCGAATTGCGCACGGCATATCAAGGGTCAATGCGTAATCAAGCATTGCACAAAGCTCGTTCGTTGAAGATGGTGAAAACAGCTTAATTCCTCGCGGTAATGTCGAAAAATAAGCAATGTCGTAAACGCCTTGATGCGTCTCCCCGTCCGCACCGACCAGCCCTGCCCTGTCGATTCCAAACACGACGGGAAGTTTTTGAAGGCATACATCATGCAGCAGCTGATCATAACCGCGTTGAAGGAATGTTGAGTACACCGCAAAAACAGGTTTCAACCCCTCTGCAGCCATGCCTGCGGACATTGTGACCCCGTGCTGCTCTGCGATACCGACATCAAAAAATCTTTCAGGAAAACGTTTTTTAAACTCCGTCAGCCCTGTTCCGGAAGTCATTGCAGCAGTGACAGCAACAATGCGGGAATCCTTTTCGGCAAGTCGGCAAAGCTCGTTCGCAAACACAAGCGAATTGTTATTCCCGCTTTTTGTTGCGCCGTCTGCAACATTAAATTTTCCGACACCGTGAAATTTTTCTGGATTCTTCTCAGCCGGCGCATATCCCCTGCCCTTCTGCGTTACAACATGGATAAGGATCGGTTTATCCTGAACATTATGCTTTGCATGTTCAAAGATCTCAATGAGGTCTTCGATTTTATGTCCATCGAACGGTCCTGCATATGTAAAACCGATTTCTTCAAACAGCACATTCGGAAGCACAAAATACTTAATCCTGTTTTTAAATCGTTCAAGCGTGTCGCTTATGCATTTGCCGACAAGAGGGATTTTTTTAAGTCTTCCCGAGAACTTGCGTTTGAAGCGTTTATAGCTTTTGCTTGTCCGCAGTTTTGAAAGATGTGCACTCATGCCTCCGACGTTTCCTGCAATGCTCATTTTGTTATCATTTAAAACAACAATAAGCGGCAGTTCTTTTTCGCCTGCATCATCCATTGCTTCGTAAGCGAGACCGCCTGTCAGAGCACCGTCACCGACGAGTGCAACCGCTCTGCTTTCAAAATCGCCTTTCAATCGCATTGCACGGAGCATTCCGAGTGCAGCAGAAATCGCTGTGCTTGAATGGCCGACATTAAATGCATCGTATTCACTCTCACTGCGTTTCGGAAAACCGGATATTCCACCCTTTGTTCGAAGAGTCGGGAACTGCGGAGCGCGTCCCGTCAGCAATTTGTGAACATAGCTCTGATGACCAACGTCAAAAACAAGCCTGTCCTTTGAGAAATCGAAGCAATAATGCAGCGCGATCGTAAGCTCAACAACGCCGAGATTTGACGAAAGATGTCCGCCGTTCTGCGAAACAACCGAAATGATATAGCTGCGTATATTTGACGCAAGCTCGTTCAGCTGTTCAATACTCATCTTTTGCAGCTCTTGCGGTGACTCAAGCCCAACTATTGTTCCCGTCTGCGCTGCTGTTTCACTGTGTTGCACCATTATTACTTGTTCCTATTCAATATATAGTAGATTACATCGTAAAGATATTTGCAGTTTTCACCGAAAGTTGTAAAGAGGAGCCGTTCGGCTTCCTGCGCAATCTGCTGTGCCATATTTTTGGAGCGTTCCACACCGTAAAGGCTCACATATGTAAGCTTTTTATCCGTTTCGTCCTTGTGCAAAGTCTTTCCGACAAGTGTTTCATCGCCCTCTGCATCAAGGATATCATCCGTGATCTGAAAAAGAATTCCAATTTTCTCCGCATAGCCTTCAAGCGTCTTAAGCTGTATATCTGTCGGATTTGCGCATAGTGCGCCTGCAATTACACTTGCAATAAGCAGATCGGCAGTCTTGTGCCGATGGATATAGTTCAGCTCGTCTTCATTCTTAATGCCTTCGGTTTGGCTGATAAGGTCAATGGATTGTCCGGCAACCATGCCGGAAACGCCTGCACGTTTAGCGATTTCCGCAACTGCACGATAATAATTAAGATTATTGAATCCAATTCCCGCCTCAAGCATCCATTCAAAAGCATACGTTAGGAGTCCGTCACCCGCAAGCAATGCCTGGGCTTCCCCGAAAACCATGTGATTCGAAGGTTTTCCGCGCCGCATGTCATCGTTGTCCATACAGGGCAGATCATCGTGAATCAAAGAATACGTATGAATCATTTCAATGCCGCTGCCGAGCCGAATTGCATATTTTCTGTTGCCGCCCAGAATATCGCACACGCCGAGCGTCAGGCACGGGCGAATGCGTTTCCCGCCCGCGTCAATACTGTATTTCATTGCGTCATGCAGTAATTTGGGTGTATTTGTCATTATAAAAGCATCATTCAGTGTGTTGTTAATAATGTTTGAATACTTTTTTGTTCGTGCATCAAAATCCATCATGTGTCCCTCCACCGGTTTTGTGTCGCACCGACAGTTAAATCGTCAGTTGCCGATTAGGTTTTTGAACCTGTTGTTCAGTCAGCTGTATTTAACCCTCGGTCCTCGTGTTACGCAAGAAAAGCCTATTCTTGTGTTGCAGTCAGGGCAGCATATACGCTGTCGAGAATTCATTTTTAAATATCTTTTTCCTATTCGCCGCAGTTTTCATCAGTGCTGCGGGAAACTTTTTCAATTCTGCCGTCATAATCCGCAAGCAGTTTCATGCAGTAATCCGAGAGCGCGATTCCCTGTTCATATAGTTTTACCGTCTCGCCGAGAGGTGTTTCTCCGGAATCCAGTTTTTCAACTATCTCTTCAAGTTTTGATGCCGCTTGTTCAAATGTCAGTTCTCCAAACACTTCTGCGGCACCGCAGTTTTTATTCGTATTATCGATATCGTTCATGTTGTTGCCTTTTTAATTCTTAACCATTTTCTGTTGTATGCTTTTCATTTAAGACAGGCTGAATACCCGTTACGGCAACCTTTAACACTCCTCCGAAAAGTGCAACCGTAAGTTCCTGTCCGATACTGACATTTTTAATACTGTCCACCGTTTTGCCGTCAGCGTCATTAAGAATTGCATAGCCGCGCCGTAAAATTCCGTTTGGGTTCAGTGAGGACAAACGCTGTGCAGCCGAATCGATACGCATTCCCGCATTATTCACAATTCCCGAAACAATACGTCGCAGCAAATCCGTTTTCTCCTGCACAGAACGGCGTTTCAGTTCCGTTACACGCAGTGGAGATGTCAGAGCGCGGCTGTTCCGGCAAGCATCAATGCGCATTTTTGCTGCCGTTAACATATCATCTGACGCTTTGTGCATCGTCTCACGCTGCCGCAGAAGCATGTTTTTCAGTGAATCAAATTCCGGAACACAAATTTCGGCAGCTGCCGAAGGAGTTGCTGCCCTGCAATCCGCAACGAAATCAGCAATTGTATAATCAATTTCATGTCCGACCGCACTCACAACCGGGATCTCGCTTGAATAAATCGCACGGGCAAGGCCTTCGTCATTAAAGCAATTCAAATCTTCAAAGCTTCCTCCGCCCCTGCCGATTATGATAACATCACAGGCGTTGTATTTATCAAGTTTCTGTACGGCGTCAATAAGTTGGGCGGGAGCATTCTCGCCCTGAACAAGTACGGGACACATAATTATGTCGGCAGACGGAAATCTTCTTGAAAGAATGTTGCGGATATCCTGAACTGCCGCACCTGTGGG
>ENA-OOUV01000238-OOUV01000238.1-human-gut-metagenome-genome-assembly--contig:-NODE-238-length-11863-cov-2.054878_pt1 | contig 11863 bp, 10 predicted proteins | sample MGYA00241551_ERZ501284 | MGnify/ENA primary metagenome ERZ501284 (study PRJEB25962, sample SAMEA2042282) | human gut metagenome | biome: human gut; feature: human-associated habitat; material: faeces... | reverse complement strand
GCTTCCTGACAGATGGGAAAAGGCTAATGACTAAAAAGGGATCATTAGACTTTTTGTTTTAATATACTATATAGAATCGCGGAGACGCTTACAGATGAATCAATGTTTATAATGTTATTATATTTTGTCATGGATATAATATCTATGCTCATATTTGTTTCTGTTAAATCATTACAAGAATAAGATGTTAGTAATAATAGGAATAAGTATATTTTTCTATAAGAGGTTTTCATAGTCATTAGATATAAATATATTAGTAAAAAATAGTGCTGATTGTTAATACTTATCAAATAACAATCAGCACATGGAATATTAGATCTTAATTTGGGAAATGAACATGGAGTTATCGGCTGCATTAGCACCAGAGAAAGAAATAGGGACTCCATATATTTCTTTACTATATACTCCTCCTTTTATTATAAAATCTTGAAATGCAGGAAATCCAGTAACAACTTTAGCTGCGTCCTCTCCGTTACCACCTATAATATAAATATAGATCTGAGCACGTTTTAGCATTTCTTTTGTCTTTGAGTCTAGTGATAGTTCTCCGTTTACTATTCCTGCATTGAATGCTGCTCGAATTGATACAGAAATTTCACTATATGATTCTTCAGATTCTACTATCATTACTCCTTTTCGTCCCATATTCACAGAATTCACATATACAGGTTTTTGATTTAGATATTTTTGGCGTTCTGTTTCATTGAGAAATATGTTTCCATCATCTGGGATATCCATAGCTACATTAAAATAGATTTGGCTGAAATCAACAAATAAAGCGGTATTACTTTGTTTTTTATCACTCTCAACAGAAGTTGTAATTGAAAAAAGCTGTCCTATTTTTATATTAGCTCCAAAAGCCATATTTACCTCTTTGTAATAATTAAATTCTTTCATTTTATATGAGAAAACTTGCGATTGTTTTCCACTAAAATCTTTACCTGCATCTGTGATAGCGTCTATAACTGCATCATTAAATGAGGTAAACTTAGGTTTTATTACTCTTGATTTGATAGGCAATGAGAATGCAATTCTGATTTCTGGTTTTAAAGCATTTGGATATGCAACAGAACGGTATTCTCCGGTATTAATAGATTCAGCTTGTAAAACAGAACCTAAATATGTATAAGCAGGGTTCAAGCTTGCTATTTCATAAAACTCTTGGGTGGATCTTGATAGATACTGTTGTAATGTTAAATCTACCTCTTTACCATCTCTAATTTCATATATTCCATCATAGTAAAGAGAACTTAGTGGAGCAATGTTTGCTGTATTATTTGCTTTCGAAGAAATTTCATCTAAATCTTCGTTTTCACAAGAAAACATTACAAGGGAAACAATTGCAAAATAAAAATACTTTTTCATAGGATTAAATTTTTAATAGATTATTTGATAGAATGGGCTGTTGAGCAGCGAATATTCACGAGTGTACTCAGTTGCATTCCACATTCGCATAGGTTCGTTAGGTTCCATAGGCATGGAACCTGTACTTTCGTAATATGATGAATTATAGCCAACATATATTTTTGATTTAAAATCAATGTTTCTCATTATAATTCTCTCTGTCTTATCTGTACAATTTGCATTTATCATAGGCCAGTTTTTATAATTGGGTTCATAGTTGCATTTATTTTCAAACATACTTATATTGAAGATAATATCTATATAGGGTTGGGAAGGTTTTGTCTTTTCTCTATCTTTATAAAAATACAAATAAAGTTGGCTTGACGAATGATAATCGCTTTTGTTGGAATAATCAGGTAAGTATGAATTATTTTCACGACTTGGCTTTACATATAAAGGTTCTATATGGATAGTATTGATAAATTCAGTTTAAACCAATCCATGTGAATTGGCATAGGAGAAAGAACATGTAATAGGTACACCATAGCTTGTTTCTGTGAATTTTGAATTATATATTAAATTTAGGAAATGGCTATATCCTTTAAATGTTTGTACGGCCAGATTGCTATCTCCCCCTATAATTAGCACTTTGAATTCTGTATTTTCAAAGAATTTTTCTTCTTCTTTATTCAAAGTAGTTGTTTTCTTACTGAAGATTCTATCAAATTCTTTTTTTATACACGTTTCTGCGAATTCGTATGATTCGTCTGTTTCAAAGGCAATGATTCCCAGTCTTCCATAAGTCAATGAATTCACATAAACAGGCTCATATTCACTTTTTCCTTGAATAGGTTGGTCACTTAAAGGAGCAATATCCATGTTGACGGTGAAACTTGATTGGAAGAATTTAACATACATTCCTGTTGACTTTTGTATTTTATCCCGGTATTCTGTTGAACTTTCACTTTTTGAAGAAAATAGTTTTCTTGTATTAATATTTGTTCCGAATGCGGTTTTAATTTCATCGTAAAAACTAAATCTCTTGTAACTGAACATGAATTTCTGATTCTGTTCGAAATTTCCATCGGTTACCATCTCAACCACATAATCACTTAATTTAGAGAAAGTGGGTGCTTCTATAGTTCTGCTAGTGGGTTTGGGTGTATTGTGTGCCAATGTCATTGATACTGTTATGGGTTTTCTGTTGCTGATAAATACCGGTATATAATTTTGGTTTGAAATGCTGTTTCCTTCTAAAATGGATCCTGGAAATATGTAATTTCTTCCATATAAAACGGTTGCTTCTGTACTTTTCACAATATATTGTTTATTGAAAAATGCATCATCTTCCGGTGAAAGTGATCTTGATGTTTTGTCTTCCAGATTCTTATTATATTGATTTATCCAATTCTGATATAGAGAATCTCCTGGATATGTATATAAAGAGTCTATTTTAACAATATCTTTATATTTTATAAGACTGACATTAGGGGTAATATGGGCTAATTCTGTTGCTTCATTGCATGAGCAGATTAGCGTTACGCCTAGAAGTATGTGTAAAATAGAACGGATGCTTTTCATAATGATGATTATTTATTGTACATTGAAATAGTTAACAAATACAGAATTATCTTTTATGTTAGAGGCGGAAAATGATATAGGTCCTCCGAAATCATCGGGTGTAACTGTTGAAGATAAATAAGTAAGTATGCTTGTAAAAGGATTGTCTGGGTTGATATCTTTTATTTCTTTGTTTCCAATAGTCATCAATCTGATATTAGAATTGGCTAATATTGCTAGTTCTTTTTGACTAACTTCCTTAGACTTCAGTAAATTGTCAATAGCTTCTTGTAATTTGTCATAATCAATATTACTTTCAATAACTAGTATAACTTTTCTGCCAAATTGTATTGAGTTTATAAATGCAAGCTTGTCTAATTGTTGCAAAACTTGTGGATCAGTGCTTAGTGATTCCGGCATATCCATTATAATGCTGAAAAAACTTTGATTTATATCTATCAATATAATATTCTTTTGAGGCTTATAATCGGGTGTGATGCCTAATAGTTGCTGAAGGTTAATATTTTGTCCCCAATTGACAGCTAATTCTTGGTATGATTTTATCTTTTTAATTACGAATGAAAAAGAATAGTTACTTTTCAAGACATCGTTTGTTTTTAACGCTTCATGAATAGCTTTCATCATGTTATTATAGGAAGGAGTGATTGTTTGTGACTTTATAGGAATGGTGTACCCCATGTTTATAGGATTCATTGATATTTTCAGGAACTTATATGTGTCTTGATTGATGCTGTTGGCTTCCAATATTGCTCCTATGAATATTTCATTGGGGCATTTTGCCACAAACTTATCTGCACTATATTGCTCTTCTTGGCTATAAGCAAGTTTAGCAATCATCAAAAATACGATGGTGTATATTATTTTAGTTTTCATTTCTTTGTATTTAGGTTTTATACTCGTATTTATTCAAAGGTATATTTTCTTTTCAGCCATATAATGGAAAGGAAATCTTGATTCATTAGTTCTGAATAAGAGATTAGATTATACTCTTGTCCTATTGCCATAAATGTACGTTGGTCATTATTGTTTTTTATTATATAGAATCCTATATTGAGTATTACTCTTCCATTTTCGTCTTTTTCTCCACAGTATTCCCATTTATCTATTGGCTTCTGGTATATGAATAATTTTTTATCTTGCCATTTTAGTTTATACTTTTCTACTATATTATTGGTTTTTACAATGGAAAGGGAGTCCCTATCGAATTGTAATTCATGGGGGTAAGACCATTGGATTCGTTCTCCGAAATATGCAGTTTCTGTTTCTGTTAGGTCTTGAATATCGTTTTTATTGAGTATTTCTTTAAATTCTACTTTTTCAGAAAACTTTAGTTTTAATATGTAAGGAGTGTCTTCCGGTGTGGGAAGAATAGGAGAGGGATCGTCCTTGTCTGCGCAAGAACTAAACATAAGTGTTCCTATTGAAAGGAGAAAGGACATGCTTACAATAAGTAGAGTGCTTTTTTTCTTTTTCATAATATTGGACTTTAGTTTTCGTATATAAATTCTCCTGCCAATATTCCCTTTTCATCGGTGATTGTCAGTTCATATATTCCTGCCGGAATATTCTCTAAAGAAGTTGATAAAGAAGAATTGGAGTGGGGTATATAGAGGTTTCTATATACTACATATCCTTCTTTTGATTTAATCTCGATGGTTACCGCTTCCCAGTCCTGTGCGAATTCGATGGTTAATTCTTTATTGCAGTCGTCAAAGAAGGCTTCTATCTGGACAAATAATTCTGTTGGGGTTCTATGCTTACGATGCCATATGTCCATCTCTATTCGTTGCGTTTTGGCGCATAATAGTAAAGGAAAAGCTAAGGCTATCAAAGCCAAATTCATTTTTAATTTGTTCATAATCATATTACGTTTTGTTTTTGTGCAAACTTAGATATTATCGGATTATGAACGGCGAAAAGAGAGAATTATAGTATATACAAATTTTGCTGATTATCAACTTGTTATAAAAATATTTATATACAGTGGAATATACTGCGAGGAATGTAACAAGCTGAAAGTTAATACAATATGAGCTGTTTCTATTTTACAAGGTATTTAATGAGATAATCTCGTAAAGAAATCCCTTCATCAACTTGTTTTTCTAGTTTCTGTTTGATTCTGGTACGCTTCATTCGGATGGAATCTGGATTGATGCCGAGCAATTTGGCTTCATCATTTGCGTCAAATCCAAAGATATGGAGATAGCAATATTGATATTCTGATTCTGTCAGGTTGGGAAATGCCTCTTTTAGTAGGGAGTAGAATTGGGGATATATCTTGTCTACTTCCGTCATTATGGAATGCCATGTTTTGTCAGTAGGGAGTTGGGAGTCCTCAAGCCTATTTTTTTTAGTCAAAGAAATAAGCTTCTTGCCAACTGTGGATGTTTCCATACTTTGCTTTTGCAGCCGGTCGTATTTATAGGATATTACTTCTATTTCCTGTTGTAGTTTGTGGGCATTATTCTCTTTGTCTGCCAATGCTTTTTGCAAAACCTGCTTTTTTTCTTCTAGTTCTGCAGATAAGTGAAGGAGCTCTATTTTCATCTTATCTAGAATTGTTTGCTGGTAATAGATTTTGGCTTTGCTTCTCTGCCGGTAAATGATATATCCTGCAACTGATAGTAAGAATAAGGAGATGGCAATAATGATGATGATTGTATTCCTTTGCTGTGTAATCTTTAATAGTTCGTTCTCTTCCCGTATCTTGGCGTTGTTATACTTTTTTTCTATTTCCAATACTTTTGTCTCATTTTGAACTAATGTCAGTGAATCGAGCATGTCGGAACAGATTTCTTTGTAATGGAGTGCTTCCTTGTATTTTCCTTCTGCCTTATAAAGCAGGTAGTAGGCTTGGTTGAAACTATAAGCGATGTCATTGTGTACTGTTATAGCTTTAATCAATTCGTATGCTTTTCCCAATTTGTTATTCTTTATATATACTTTTAATAGGCCGATGGAATCTTTATAGCTCTCTTCACTTCTTGTGGAAATGGCTTTTAGATAAGCCGTTTCCGCTTCATTATATTTCCCTTGCATTTCATAGATAAGAGCAAAAGCATTGGCAATAGCAGCGGTCAGATTTTTATTATGTAATAGTTGAGAAATGGAGTCGGCTTTTTGCAGCAAAGGTATAGTGCAAGCAAAAGAGTCAAGTATTGCCCACTCACCTGCTAAATCTTTTAAAGAGTATGCATAGCTTTTGTAGTTCTCTGCTTTTTTGAAGAACTCACAAGCTTCTTCCCTTTTCTTTAAGCATTCACTGGTTATATCTCTAAAACCATACAAATCTGCCATATAGGCACAAATATACCCTGCCACATTATAGGCCTGATGTTCTTTGGCCAGTTGCAGCGCATCGGCATATATTTGCATTGCTTTATCATACTCCCCATCTTCTACATAAGCACGGCCCAGATACAAGTCTATTTGCGCCTGTTCTTCTGCCGTGCCGTGTTCGGTGAACCATTGTTGTGCCCGTTGCCATTGGTAGATAGGGAGTAATCCGGTGGCTGCTTCGTCCGTTACTTTACCGCATAGCATACACCAGTGGGCAAAGTCCTTATCAGTCAGTTCATCGGGGGCTTGTATGCTGTTCAGTAGCACGGAAGCACTATCGGCATACATGGGAATCAGTTCCTCTACAGATTGTAATAGCGGAAGTATGCTTGTCTCTTTTCTGCATCCGGGGAGGATGAGAATGAATAGTAGTCCTGTCAAAAGTAAAGCTTTCATAAGAATGTGTTTAGATTTTGCTAATATAGTGATAAATCCGGGTAACTCGTATCTGATAGAGGGAAAAGTCAGTTTTTTATGCTTTCCGTGGCTTCTCCTTTGAAAGTGAGGTGGGAAAGCATGAAAGCTCTTTGTCTTGTCAGTGAAATCTATCTGTTGTATTTTGTTCTTCTGCCTTTTCATCAAGTTTTATCACTAAAGTGAAGAAGCTGTATCACTTTAGTGATGAAGTTTGATTAACTTAGTGATGAAAGTTCATCACTAAAGTGAAACGATTAAATGAAAAGGCAGAGATTGGGAGAAAATACCGGTGGAATCACTCAAGTTACAGGAGTGGAATTCATTTTGTTTGCGCCATTTATAACGGTTGTAATGTTGTGCTTTCTATTGAAATATCCTATGACAAAATGATGAAGAATTTATGAATAAATGTACCGAAATCATCCAGAATAATATTGAGGACTCCGAATTTTCGGTAAATACACTGGCACAGGAACTGGGAATGAGCCGTACCTCTGTATTTACCAAGATCAAAGGCATTATTGGCATGACTCCCAATGATTTCATCAAGGTCACTCGATTAAAGAAAGCCTGCAAAATGATGGTGGAGGGAGAATATCGGGTTACCGAAATAGGATTCCTCGTCGGGTTCAGTTCTTCTTCCTACTTTGCCAAGTGTTTCCAGAAGCAATTCGGCATGTTGCCGACGGAATTTCTCAAGAAAATAAAGGAAGACCCCTCATCCGCAACAAAATAAGCCGGCAAGCATCCTCCCATTAAGCTAAATCTTAAGATTTACAGATGTAAGAGTAAACATCAACACTGGTAAATCTTAAGATTTTATTAAATTCTCCTTATAATATAAGGTAGGGAGAATCTTTTTTTTTACTTTTGTCCCCGAATATTGTGGTACAAGCCATTATAAAAGAAAGAATTATGCAGAAAAACCTTGTCATTGTCGAGTCTCCGGCAAAAGCAAAAACGATTGAAAAGTTTCTTGGGAAAGATTTTAAAGTCCTTTCTAGTTACGGACACATACGCGATCTGAAGAAAAAAGAATTCAGCATCGACGTAGAGAAGAATTTTACACCCAGCTACGAAATCCCGGCAGACAAAAAGGCTCTGGTTAACACACTGAAGACAGAAGCTAAAGACGCAGAAACCGTATGGCTCGCATCCGATGAGGACCGCGAAGGAGAAGCGATTGCCTGGCATCTGTATGAGGTCTTAAAACTAAAACCGGAAAACACAAAACGAATCGTATTTCATGAAATTACGAAAAGCGCTATTTTAAAAGCGATTGAACAACCACGCGACATTGACCTCAACCTCGTAAATGCACAACAAGCACGACGGATTCTGGACCGTATCGTAGGTTTCGAACTCTCTCCCGTGCTTTGGAGAAAAGTGAAACCGGCACTTTCTGCCGGACGTGTTCAGTCTGTTGCTGTCCGCCTGATCGTTGAACGTGAACGTGAAATACATGCTTTCCAAACGGAAGCTGCTTATCGCATCACTGCCGTATTCCTCGTTCCGGACACTGACGGCAAAACAGTGGAAATGAAAGCCGAACTGGCGCACCGGCTCAAGACAAAGGCAGAAGCCCGGAAATTGCTGGAGAGCTGTAAAGCAGCTACGTTTACCATCAGCGACATCACTACCCGTCCGCTGAAGAAAACTCCCGCCGCCCCGTTCACCACCTCTACCTTGCAGCAGGAGGCTGCCCGCAAACTGGGATTCACCGTGGCACAGACCATGATGGTGGCGCAACGTCTGTACGAATCCGGATTGATAACCTACATGCGTACCGACTCCGTCAACCTTTCCGAACTTGCCGTCAACGCCAGCCGTGAAACCATCTCCAACCTGATGGGCGAACGTTACGTACACAACCGCCACTTCGCCACCAAGACCAAAGGAGCGCAAGAAGCCCACGAAGCTATCCGCCCCACCTATATGGAGAATGCCAAGATAGAAGGTACCCCGCAGGAAAGAAAGCTGTACGACCTCATCTGGAAACGTACCATCGCCTCGCAGATGGCAGATGCCGAAGTGGAAAAGACAACCGTAACCATTGCTATCAGCAACGAGACGGAGACTTTCACTGCAACCGGCGAAGTGGTGAAATTCGACGGTTTCCTCCGTGTCTACCGCGAATCATACGATGATGACGTAGAAACCCAGGAAGATGAGGCACGCCTACTGCCCCCTCTGAAAAAAGGACAGAAGCTCGAACATGAAGGTATCACCGCTACCGAACGTTTCACCCAACACCCTCCCCGCTACACGGAAGCAAGCCTTGTGCGCAAATTGGAGGAACTGGGTATCGGACGTCCGTCTACCTATGCTCCTACCATTTCCACCATCCAGCAACGCGAATACGTGATAAAAGGAGAAAAAGCAGGTGAAGAACGCACCTACAATGTGCTTAACCTGCAGGGTAATGAAATAACGGACAACAACCATACAGAAATCACCGGAACTGAAAAGTCAAAACTGATGCCGACAGACACCGGTATTGTGGTCAATGACTTCCTGATAGAGTACTTCCCGGACATCCTTGACTACAACTTCACTGCGAGCGTCGAAAAGCAATTCGACGAAATAGCCGAAGGTGACAAGCAATGGACCGCCATTCTGAAAACATTCTATAAGAAATTCCATCCTTCGGTGGAGAACACGCTTGCCGCGAAAACCGCCCACAAGGCAGGCGAACGGATTCTAGGAACAGACCCCGTCAGCGGAAAACAAGTGTCTGTAAAAATCGGACGTTTCGGCCCAGTAGCACAGATAGGTACTGCCGAAGATGAGGAAAAGCCCCGTTTCGCCCAGGTAAAAAAAGAAATGTCCATCGAGACCATTACGCTGGAAGAAGCGCTGGAGCTGTTCAAACTTCCCCGTACTCTCGGAGAGTACGAAGGCAAGAATGTAGTCGTAGGTGCGGGACGTTTCGGACCTTATATCCAGAACAACGGCTTGTATGCCTCGTTACCCAAGACAATGGACCCGATGACTGTTACGCTGGAAGAAGCTATTGAACTTTTGCAAAAGAAACAAGAAGCAGAAGCCCAGAAACATATCAAGAAGTTTGAGGAAGAACCGGAACTGGAAATCCTGAATGGACGCTATGGCCCTTACATCGCTTATAAAGGCAGCAACTACAAGATTCCTAAAGACATCATCCCTCAAGACCTGAACCTTCAGGCTTGTCTGGAAATTGTGAAACTGCAAAGCGACAAGGATACGGGCAAGTCTAAGCGGACTGCAAAGGCGGTGAAAGCAACGAAAACGACTAAAACAACCGCCAAGGCAACTGCCAAAACAAGCAAGACAAAATAGGACTTAGTCTACACGTATAAAATGGGAGAAAGGAGACGATAATTTAAACTTCTATTATTTCTACCACAAGAATAAATATTGCACTATAAAAAAATAAGCCCGAAGAAGTATCCTCGGGCTTATTCTTTTATAGTACAATGTTTACATCCTATCCGGCACCTCAATTCCCAGCAATCCCATACCTAAGCGTACCACCTTGGCTACATTCTCGGACAATGCAAGGCGGAATACCTTCACTGCTTCGTTCTCCTCACGCAAAATGCTGAAGTCATGGTAGAACTGGTTATATTCCTTCACAAGGTCATACGTATAGTTTGCAATGATGGACGGACTGTAATCCTCACCTGCCTGCTTCACAATAGCGGCAAAGTCGGCAACCATCTGTATCAGTCCCTCTTCCTTCTCACTCAGTTCAATGCCGGCAGGCAACTGGGCAGGGATTTCGATACCGGCCTCTTTTGCCTTGCGGAGAACAGACTGGATACGTGCATAAGTATATTGGATGAACGGTCCCGTATTACCATTAAAGTCGATGGACTCTTTTGGATTGAATGTCATGTTCTTGCGGGCATCCACTTTCAGGATGAAGTACTTTAAGGCACCCAGACCAACGATACGGGCGATATTGTCTGCTTCTTCCTTTGTCAGACCATCCAGCTTGCCCAGTTCATTGCTGGTTTCCTTGGCTGTATCAATCATCTCCGCCATCAAGTCGTCAGCATCAACTACTGTACCTTCGCGGCTCTTCATCTTGCCCTCGGGAAGTTCCACCATACCGTAAGAGAAGTGCACCAACCCTTTACCCCATTCGAAGCCCAGTTTGTCGAGCAGGATGGACAATACCTGGAAATGGTAATTCTGTTCGTTGCCTACCACATAAATCATCTTGTCGATGGGATAATCTGCAAAGCGGAGTTTAGCAGTACCTATATCCTGCGTCATGTAGACGGATGTACCGTCCGCACGCAACAGCAGCTTGTGGTCCAACCCCTCACCCGTGAGGTCTGCCCATACAGAGCCATCTTCTTTCCGGTAGAAGAAGCCTTTCTCCAGGCCCTCCATTACCTTCTCCTTACCTTCGAGGTACGTGTTTGATTCGTAATATATCTTATCAAAAGTTACACCCATCATACGGTAAGTCTCGTCAAAACCTGCATACACCCAGTCGTTCATTTTCTTCCAGAGCGCACGTACTTCCGGGTCATTGGCCTCCCACTTTACCAGCATTTCACGAGCCTCCTTCATCAAAGGAGATTCAGTTTCCGCCTTGGCTTTGGCTTCTTCCTCATTCATGCCTTCGCTTTGGAACTTGGCCATCAGTTCTTTCACTTCCGCTTTATAATGCTTGTCGAAGGAAACATAGTAATCGCCAATCAAGTGATCTCCCTTCTTGCCGGATGATTCGGGAGTTTCACCATTTCCGTACTTCTGCCATGCCAACATGGACTTGCAGATATGAATTCCACGGTCATTGACAATATTTGTCTTTACTACCTTATTACCGTTGGCAGCCACTATATTAGCCAGCGCATTTCCCAAAAGATTATTGCGTACATGTCCCAAATGAAGCGGTTTGTTGGTGTTGGGAGAAGAATACTCAATCATCACCAATGGAGAGTTGTCAGTAACAGCCACGATACCGTACTGCTTGTCCGCATGAATGCCATTCAACAATTCTATCCACGCAGAGGAGGCAATGGTCAGGTTCAGGAAGCCCTTGATGACATTAAATGCTGCAACCGAAGGCTCGTTTGCCTGCAAGTATTCACCGATTTCCTGGGCCGTCTGCTCCGGTCCTTTCTTGGACATACGGAGGAAAGGGAATACAACCAGCGTGAGGTGTCCCTCAAATTCTTTCTTGGTT
>ENA-OOUV01000190-OOUV01000190.1-human-gut-metagenome-genome-assembly--contig:-NODE-190-length-13134-cov-3.342457_pt1 | contig 13134 bp, 10 predicted proteins | sample MGYA00241551_ERZ501284 | MGnify/ENA primary metagenome ERZ501284 (study PRJEB25962, sample SAMEA2042282) | human gut metagenome | biome: human gut; feature: human-associated habitat; material: faeces... | reverse complement strand
AAGGGGAGCTGTCACCGCAGGTGACTGAGGGGTTCACACCAGCGGATTCCGCTTGAAATCCCATGAGGTCTCATAGGCGTCCCAATCTTGCTTTGACGTGTTTATGCAACTGTCAACTCTTTCTTCAACCGCACTTTGTTCCTTGACAAGAACAGGCACATTTTTAAGATTGCCAACCTGAAAATTCAGGGTTGGATTCTGAATGCTCATAAAAAACGTTCCCAAGCATGAGCAAAGTAATCCGGTAACATATTTGATAATATCACGGTCAAAGAACATAGATGACCCTGCAACATCAAATGCAAAACCCGGCGGAGTATATCTCACGCCAAAGTTACTTGAACTAATGAAGGACCAGGTTATTCCTTCTTGGAAATACCGATCCTTGCCGTCGTGTCGATGCCCAGACAATGACGCCATCTTTGCTTGTCCTTCAAGGTTATACCATAAGACATAATCTGCGTTTCCATACCACTTTCTAAATTCACCGCCTTTGTTATAGGGGAACCACTTCGCTGGTGAAGTCGCAATTTGGTCTCTGCTTGTGATGCTGGTATCAACTTTTGTCCAAGCAACTTCCTCCCAAAGCCGTACAAACATCTCGTTTTTCCCAGTCGAAAGCCCGTGCTTTACATCAGCGAGTTTCTCTAAGGTCGGATTCTCTGTATAAATTAGCGGAACTATGTCGCTCACCCAATACGCCACCGGAGAGCCGGGGATTTTGGAGAAGTTGGACTGGTCTGCCGCATAACGATTCTCACCAGAGAGGAACATGTCCTCTTTCCCCTGCTGAGAGGTCGGCTCGATCAGGCGGCAATACTCGCCCTTATAGTCCGCAATGTGGCTCTTGCGAATGACAAACGATGTGGTCTGCACCACTTCGCCGCCGATCTCTTCAAACGCCCTTGCGCCAAGATGCACCATATTGACAATATCGACTGCCAGCAGCTTTGTACGCAGTTTCTCAAAGCTGGACAGGAACATCCAAGCGTGCTGTGTGATCATCGCCTGATAGCCATTCTTCTTCACCATCTGCCCGCAGCGTTCAATAAACACAGCAAACATATCCGCCTTGCTGTCCGGGAAGTTCTTCTTCACATAGTCGTTGACCTTTGCCCCGGCGTTGCTGACAGCCATATACGGCGGATTCGTCACTACCACATCGTACTTCTGCGCCATGACAGCGCCCAGTTCAACCAGATTCCAGAGCGCATCTTTTGTAGTCTCGAGATTCAGTTCGTCCGTGCTGATCTGGTCAGAATAATCGACTGTCCCGGCAAAGCGATACAGCAGCTCCCAATCGAGCATATCAACACTTAAAATAGAACCATATTCTTTTGCATCGCGGAACGTGTCAAGCAGATATTCCACCTGCGTGAACGCTTTGCTGCGCTCAACATCGCCCATCGACCAGCCAAAGAATTTCAGCTGATCTCGGTTAATGCCATTGCTTTCGGCAAAAGCGTATATATTCGGCTGAATGCCGCGCGTGAGCAAGCGGCGGTCATACTGCCGCGCTTTCATCATGACCGCAAAATAGGCAAGCTGCGCCGCACGGTCATCAATATCTAACCCAAAGAGGTTGTTTTCAAGAATGCTCTGCGCCGCATCCCGCTGGCTATACCCGCTTGCCTCATAAATCTGCATCAGCACATCAAAGGCATACACAAGAATATGACCGCTGCCCATGCAGGGGTCGATGACCTTGATTTCTTCCGGCTTGATAATCTTGTATTCCTCGCGGAGTTTGGCAAGCTGCGCTTCCACCTCCGGCTCCTGCTCGGCTTCGTCCAGATAGTATTTCCAGCCGTCGTGCAGCTCGGCATTGGGGTGACCTTCCAGCCAAAGTCTGCCGAGAGAGTTTTCAACCATATAGCGGACGATCCAGTCCGGGGTGAAGAGCTGCGTTGCGGAAGGGATGCGCTCTTTGGTGATCTTCACATTTTTCTTGAGCAGCGCAAAGGTATCGTCTTTCAGTTCGGTGTTGTAATACTGATACAGCCAGCCGATGATCTGAACGGCATTCTGCCAGTCCTCTTCGGGAATATCCGCGACCATGTGACCGAGAACGCTGTCCTGTTTCAGAATGTTGTTCGGCAGCAGAAGCTCGGTATAGCCGCCCATTTCCTCAAACATACAGGGAAGAGGGTCGTTCAGGGCGTTGCACTGCGTCAAAAGCAGATAGCGATAGAGACCTTCGGTGTCGTTGCTCTCGATATACTCCGCAACCTTTTCACGGTTCAGCCCCGGAAGGTCAAGGTGCAGGACATCACTCAGAATCTCCGGTTTGAACGCGCCGGTACTGTCCGAAAACACGCGAATATGGGAGGGCAGATAGTTGTTGACCTCCATAAAGCGCAGGGCGATAAAGCGGTTGAACCAAGTGTAGGCAACCTCTTCCATTACTTGCGTATATCCCTTAGAACGGATCTGATCGACAAGCTCCTTGCGCTGCCGCTGTTCATCCGTTGTCAATGCGCGTCCTCCAACGGTCACGGCGTTTTGTTCGCCGTAACCGTCTTTGGTAATTCCGTATTGATAAGCTCTTTGCGATACCTGAGCGATCAGCTCAGTACGCGCCCAGATTGCAAATCGCTGTATTGCACCTTTATTCATGCTCGTTATCTCCTAACTATGCGTGTATTACGCTTTCTCCTGCCCCAGTTCATCAAACATTGCCTTAACAGAGGGAGCGTTCTTTGTTAGCTTCTTGATGCTAAGGTCCTCCGCTTTATTGTTCGCAAGGCGAAGATTGTTTTCAGAAGAAAGAAGTGCTGCCTTTGTCTTCTGTAAGTGGTCGATTGTTTTGTCAATCTCATCAATCGCCGTTGAAAACTTCTCGCTTGCCAGCCGATAGTTTCGGGCAAAGCCTTCCTTGAAGGCGTTCATGTTTTCCTCGAAGTTGCGGATGTCAACCTGCTGGTTGCGAACAATTTGAAGCTCCTGCCTATATTGCAAGGAGTTTTTTGCCGCATTCCGCAGCAGCGTAATCATCGGAATGAAAAACTGCGGGCGGATGACATACATCTTCGGGTACTTATAGGACACATCCACAATGCCATTGTTATATAGCTCATTGTCGATCTCAAGAAGAGAGACAAGAATTGCATACTCGCAGCCCTTTTCGTTTCGATCCTTATCCAACTCTTTGAAAAAGTCCTCATTCTTGTGCTTGGTGGCGGTTTCATCAGCCTCGTTCTTCATTTCAAACATAATGGAGATGAACTCCGTACCATCTTCACCGCACTCACGGTAAATGAAGTCACCTTTGCTGCCGGTTTTGGCGTCGTTGTCTTTCTCAAAATAGGCGTTTGGAAAAGCCGTCATTCGGATCGCATTGAATTGTGTCAGGCAGTGCTGCTCCAAACTCTCACCGATCATCTTTGTTGATTGCCGTGCTTTGAAGTCTTTGTAATACTCAATCTGTTCGTCTTTCAGCTTGAGCTTTTCTTCATACTGCTCTTGAAGGGACTTCTCGCTCAGGCGGCTCTCAGTTTCCTTGTTCTTTAGTTCGCCCTTGAGGTCGGCAATCTCAGTCGCTTTTTGTGATAATTCCGCGTTCTTCTGTTCAACCGCCTCTGCAACAGCAAGTTTCTTTGCCGTTTCACTGGCGTCAAGTTTGGCTTGCAACTCTGCTATTTTTTGATCCTTCTCAGAAATCTCAGCATCTTTCTGAGTGATATTAGCAGTATGCTCTTTTTCCTCCTGCAAGCGAATTATCTCAAGCTCCTGTTCGCGTTGAGCATCCAACTCTTTTTTGCGACGATCAAGCTCTTTCTCGAACTCTCTATCACGCACTTGCTGTGCAATCTGGTCGTAGCCGCTTTCATCGACTTGAAATACTTCACCGCATTTGGGGCATCTAATTTCCTGCATACCATTCTGTCCCTTCTATAATGTTATCAGTTAATCTGCACACCGTCGCAGCCTTCCAATGTTTTCATCAGCTTCTCGCGGATTCCATCGACGTACCGGTCAATGTCCTCCTTAGATTGCAGACGCTTGACAGAGCAGAGGTCATACCGACGAAGCGTTGTGATTTTTGGCATTTTCGGGGCGGGCTGTGCTGTTCCTGTGCCTCCCTGTGTCGTTGCCTCCTGATGGGAAGCGGACATTACCTCCATGCGTCGGCAGATATTATCCTTGTATGTGAGAAGCTGGGTGATCATAGCGTCCAACTCGGTGAGAGAAGATGCGTTCTTCGCCGCCTCACGCTTGCCGACAAAGTAATCGTCTGCCTGACGCAGCAGAACTCCTGCATCCCGTGCCTCGGTTGCAAGCTGATGAACGTCCTGCATACACTGACGGATGTTTTCGGCAACCTCATCCTTCTTCAAATCCAGCAGACCAGAGTATGCCGTTTTGACCTTCTGAATCAGCTCCGGTAGCTCACCAATGCGGTCATAGGGCTTCGGCTGTGCAAGGATGGTCGCAATGGTATGGAAGACCTCCAGTGAATCCGCGTCAGAAGCAAAGTAGTCACGTTCCTTATTCACGCGGTCCATCTGACGCCGTGCCTCATCATATACGCTGCGCTGCGACTTGAAGAAGAACTCCACACCCTCCATGTCCTCAGAGCAATCCAGTAGGTCTTCCTGACGCTGCACCATGCGGGTAAGCAGTGCAACATTGTCCTTGCGCTGGCTCAGAACATCATTCATCAGGTCGCGGGCAGCGGTGACGGTTTCCTTTTCAGGGTAACGCTCTTTGGAGTAGAACTCGTCAAGGAGCTTCTGATAGTGGTTCTGCTTGGTCTCGAAGGTATTCAAGACGAAGCGGATCAGCCCGTCCTCATCGGAGGGAATGTCCATCGCGCCCAGATAGTTCCGAAGGAAGTTGACGCTCTTGCGAATCAGCTCTTCGGAGGGGGCAATGCGCCGCACAACGATGGCTTTGTCGATCTCGGTCTTCTTGCGCAGGAAGTCCACCAAACGGCGTTCTTCCTTGCCGACAACCGCGCCGCCATAGTTGATCTGAATCTTCTGCTGGACGATCAGACGGGCAATCAGGGCTGCAATGTCGATCTCCTTCCATCCGTAGGGAATCGCCTGATACCGGCGCTGCACATCGCCCATCGAGGTTTTGAGCATATTCTGGTTTTGCAGCTCCAACCACTGACTGATCTCATTGAGGGCATCTTCGTTGTTTTTGCCCGTTCCGACAGATGCAATCTGCCCGTCATCCGTTCCATTCAGGATGGAAAGAATGTCTGCGTCGCTCTCTACGAAACGGTTGACCATGTTGAGCTTGGAATAGACACTCTCAACCAGACCGTTCATCGCGGTGTCCAGCTTGTCTTTCGCGTTGCCAGTCTTGATGTCCATGACCTCGCCGTGGACAATGACCTTTGCACCGACAATAGCTTTTTCAATATAGCTACGCGCTCTTTCTTCCAGAATACGCGCTTGCTGCTGCCGCTTGCGGATGATGTCCTGAATGCTTTCAGGGAGCTGAGATACATTACGCTGTTTGACATACTTACGAATTTTCATCGCCTGTTCCAGCTCATCAAAATACGGTGTCTCATTGGACAGCACAACGATTGCTTCATTGTTGACCTGAGAATCCATAATGAGCCGTTCGTTCGGCGCACCATAGTAGTCGCTTGCAACGGTAACAATGCGAAGCCGCATTCCACCGCAAGCAGAGCCGTTCAGGGTCTCGTCAATGTATTGGTCATAGGCGAAGTCGTACTTGCCGTACTTGAATTTCTTGGAAGGGTAGATTTCCCCGTAAACCGTCTGTGCAATGCTGGTGATGACCTGCGCACTGTCAACCGGTGTGTTCTTGATGTCAATGGCAATGTCCTGTTCCTCGTCCGTCAGGAAGGCATAGGTATCGCCGTTGCGAGAAATGTAGTTCTGCGAGAGAAGCCTTTCCAGTGAGGCGGAAACTGACGCCCGCAGCGCAATCTTATCTGTACGGATGTCATCGATCATAAGGATGGAGATATTGTCGATATTTGCCTTGATGTCCTCAATATAACGTACAAGGTAAAGGAGCTTCAGGACGCTGACATCTTGCTGCTCAAGCCCATCGTGATTGTCTGCCGCAGTCTGGCAGCGGTCGATAACCCGTCGGATGGGGCTTTCGAGGAATGTGTGAACTGTATTGTAAAACAGATGGAATGGAACCAGAGCATTTTCATCCTTATCCTTCACATCCTGTGCTGCTTCTTGGAAGCCGGAGAGCATGGAACGCTCACCGCCGGACAGATGTTTACCGGAATTGCCGTGCTTGCGAATCTCGGCAAGCACCTTCTGGATCACGATGAACTGGTACGGTACAAAGGGGAAAGTTGCAGAAAACTCCGCACCATCCGTAAAGCCCTTGATGTCAAGAACGGGATTGTTGAAAGTATAGAGGTTTTTGAGTACGGCGTGTTCCTTGTCATAGACCATGCGAAGAAGCTGATCCGCCGCATCTGTTTTCGCCAGAACACGCTTTTTGATAACTTCATCAACGGAGGACGAGGAAAGGCTGAGGCGCGTATTGAAGCGTCCCTGAATTTTGGAAAAGTCATTGCCGGTGATATGGACAACGGAGTCAATCGCCTCCTGACTTGTCACCATGACCCAAACCTTGCCGTGGCAGCGAATGCCAATCTCTTCTACAAGAGATTGCAGATTGATCATCAAGTCACCATCGTCACCAATGTATTGACCGACTTCATCCACCATAAACAGCAGTCGGAAATCCTTGCCCTTGCCGTCTACATATTCCTGAATATCAGCTACGAGCTGGGCGATGCTCAGTTCATTCGTTTCCTCACCATTGAACCAGTTCCGCGCCGCCTGTTCGCTCATGCCGAGCGTAGATTGCAGAACCGAAACAATGTCATCCTCAAAGAACGCAAAGGAATCGCGGGTCTCCGTCCAAGGCGCACCATTGACCTTCTCAAAGGCTTCGCGGAACTGCTGCGTCTTGCCTTGCTTTTCAATGAAGCGTTCCAGTTTGGCAATTTTCAGATCATCGCCGTAAAACCCGCAGTGATTGTAGAACATCTTTGCAAAGACGCGCAGCACTGCGGTCTTATCCTTCGAGAGAGGACCTTCGATGTCAATGTTGAAAAGGATAGACTGCGTAGGCACGGACACACTTTTAACCGCCTGAGCATACATCATCGGGTCATCAAACTTGTCCGCAAAATAGTCAATCGCTCTTTTGCCGCAGACCTCTTGATTGGAAAGTAGGTAAGAGAGAATTTTCAGGAAGTGAGATTTACCACTTCCAAAGAAGCCGGAAATCCACACGCCGATTTTATCTGTCGGCTGGTCGATAGCCTTTGTGTAGTTGTCAAAGAATGTGCGGAAGTGACGGCGAAGCTCCTTGGTAATTATATATTCGCTGAGTTCCTGTTCCAAACTCCGGTCATCATCCTGCATAACCTTGATAACGCCGTTGATGTCTCTTTCGATGTCCTTCTGGAACATATTCTGTATTTTCACGTTGCTACCTCCATTACAGCAGATTGAATGCCCGATAATAGTTGCCTTCTTTGAACTCATCGAATAGGTTGAGCGTCTGTCCATTGAAGGTTCCGGGATAGAACATCACAATAGGGATGTCTTCAAAGAGATGCTGCATACTATCAAGCATCTTATGGGAACGCATAAACGGATGAATTTTTCCAATGCCTGTCATGAAGAGAACATCCTGCCCTTTGATATGGGGTGAATAGTCCATCTTGGCAAGGAGAGCTTCCGGTGTGGCGATCTTCTGCAACTGATCCAGAAGATACTTTTTGCCTCGTTTTTCTTCTAACCCTGCAACTGATTTCAGAATGCGCTTGTCCTCCAAAAGGGAGAGAAACACTTCATAAAGGTCGCACTCAATGATCCGATATGGCGTGTTCACCTCACTTTTTAATCTGCGAATATAATCCTGAACGATCAACTCATCCTCCGCTTTGTAGCAGAAAACATGGATACCAACTTCGTTGCTCAGTCCTTTGTTTTCAAGGAAATCCTTATTCGAGATACGCTCTTTGATCCTGTCTAATTCCTGTTTTATCATGGTCGTGTCCGCCCGCCTATCTAAAGTAATTAAATGCCGGAAGTGCATCATAATCGTTGTTTGCTTCGATACCTCGTTCAAGTTCTTCACAGAGAAAAACGGGATTCAGCGTGGTGTCTTTCAGCCCGTCCAGATACCCTGTCTCTATCAGCATCCGAACGAGAACACTTTTGATTTTGGTGATTGTCGCATCACTCCAAGCGGCAACAGAATCATCCTGTGCTTGCAATCTGGAAAAGAACGCATTCATGTCTTTCCTTGAGAAGTTCATGTCCTGATTGCGGTATTTTTCGCCTATCACCTGAATCATAAACTCCCAGACCAAACGATTATACCTCATCACCGCGTATAGATTGATCTGCTTTGCAATCTCATTTGGTGCAGAGGCAAGCTCGTGAACAAGCTGTTCATTGCCGAGTGCGTCCAGTCGTTTATAACAGGCTCTCGCCAGACGGGAAATCTGCCTCTCTGTTGGGTATTGAAAGAGGTTATCCTTCTTAATTCGCTCGATTGCCTCTTCAATTTTCAAGCCGCGAACATAATACTTGGCGGCAATTCTTATCTCATAGAAGAGGAACTGTTCAGCAGTCAAGCTGCCGTTATAAGGGTGTGTCTGATCCATCACATTTGCTCCAATCTACCTACTCTATCATAGCATAGTGCCTGTCCCATATTTAGGACTGTGTGTTGTCAGGGACAAACTCCACGATATCGCCAATATTGCAGCCAAGGCAAATGCAGATTTTTCTCAGAGCTTCCATTGACACGTCTTCACCTTTTCTGAGCTTGGTCATTGTGCTTGAAGAAAGACCGGACGCCTTATGAAGATCACCCTTGCTCATTTCCTTATCGACGAGCAGTTTCCACAACTTTTTGTAGCTTGCTTTCATGACTTTCACCTCAGCAAAGTATGTAAAATAAACCTTACTTATATTATAGCACAAGAAGGTCTGCTATTCAATAGAGTTTCGTAAACTTTGGGTGAATACGACCGATTTGCACGAGACGTTCATCATTTTCGATTTGGATGATATACAGCTAAAGGGAAAGACTGTGCCGGTCAAAAACCAGCACAGTCTTTTTGTTATTCTCTCTGATTATCTCGAATTTGCTCAGGCTCTTGGACTACACTCGGCTTGAGGAAAATATCTACATTTGCCTTCATGGTGTCGATCATCCGAGCTTCCTTTTTGAGCTTCGCACGTTCATCATAGAGCCGCTGTTGCTCTTCAAGAAGTCGCTGCTGTTCCGCTTGCAGTGTCTTCAAGCTCGGCAGTTTTTCATCGCCCTGCATGGCAAGTAATGTGCTTCTCGCTGCCTCAAAGATCACAAGCTCGGCTTCGTGCTTTGCTTTGAAACCCGGCTTATCTTTTGCCTTCTGGAATGCGTCATATACGGGCTTGAGGCGCTGGTAGTTGGAGATGTTTTTGATAAGCGGCTGGACTTCCCGCAGACGTGCTTCAACGCCTTTCAGTTCCTTGCCGGTACGGTCATAGGAGCTGTGAACATCCTCGACCTTCTTCTCAAGATCGGCGTATTGGAGCAAGTTGTTTTCCGTGAGATAGTTGAGTGTCCGTGCCGCTTCCTTGAGGATAGTAAGTTTTGCTTTATGCTCGTAACCCTTGCTGTCAATGAGCCTGATCCGCTCCTGAATATCTCCGATGAGAGAGATGCCCTTCGGCGTGGTCTGTCTTTGACTTCTTCGGGGCGTCCGTCCGGCAATCCGCTCCTTGATGCGTTCCTCGGTGTAGTTCTCTCCGATGGTCTTAGAACGGGTAAACCGCTCCTGACCTTCAGCGCGGAAGGAGATGTATTTGCCGGTCTTGATTTCATAACCGGCTTCCTGCATGAGCCGCAGAAAATCATCGTAGTCCTTCGCCGTGATGACAAGCCGGTCGATGGTCTGCTTGAGTTTTTGCTTCCAGCTCGTGCCGCGTTTGGCTTCGGTGTACTCCTTGTAGCCCATGCCCTTGTTCTGAGAGGGAGGGATAACAGAGAGACCGTTTTCCTTACAGAGCCGGTCGCTGACCTCACGCATATCATAGTAAATCCGCTTATAGCTCTTGTATGCGTGGTAGTTCACAAAGTCAACCGCATTGAAAATCAGATGGTTATGAACATGGTCTTTGTCAATGTGAGTGGTCAGCACATACTCATATTTTCCTCCGAGGATTTCATCTGCAAACTGCTTGCCAATCTCGTGGGCAAGCTCCGGTGCGACCTCTCCAATTTCAAAGGACTGGATCACATGACGGGCTATGATCCTGACCGGATTCATCCCTTTTTGCTCGGCTATTTTCCGCGTCCATTCAAATTCCCGCGCTGCGGTCTCGCTGGCACAGCCGTAGGACGAGACCAGCAGCTTCTCGTCTGTCTTTTCGGGATTCAGAATGTACGCGATTGCCTTGCTCAAAGTTCCTCGGATTGCTTTGATTTTAGTAACTGCCATACCGCGTCCATCTTTTCTTTCAGCTCGTCAATATCGTCCTGATAGAATCGTCCCGTCGAGTTGATCCTGCGGCAGACGGTATTGATGTTCACACCGATCTTGTTGATTTCGGCGGCGAGCTTTTTCTGCTCCGTGTAGTCCACAACGATGATGTAGCCGTCGATCAGCATCTTCCTTGCATACGCACCGAAGTTCTCCGTGCCGATCATCTCCATCTTCTTTGCAATCGTCCGTTCTTCCTGTGGTGTCAGCCAAATCTTCTTCTGAATGTCTCGTGTTCTTCGTACCATGCTGCGCCCTCCGTCGTAAAGATTAGAAGGGTTTGGGACTATCCCAACAAGCAAAAATCTGATGTTAAGGGCAGGGTCTCCTTAACTGATTTTTCTCCGGTGGGTACTCACCGGATTTGCTTGCTAATCTCCCAAAATCGTATTCCCCGAAGATTCCTCCGTGAAATGTCCCTTCACTTTACAACGGACACAAAAAGGGCGTTTGTTGAGTACCGGATTTCAAAAAAGTCAAAAAATCATTGGATTTCCCATGTGAAAGCCACTGTGTCTGTCACATCAATATCAACCGGCTCAATCTCAGGTGCGGCGCACTTGCTCATCGCCATGAGAGGCTGAATGCAGTCTTCAACATCGTAGCTTGTTCTGGAAAAAACATTGAGTTCGCCCCAGTTGTAGTCGATGTTGAGCAACTGCCCAAGCGTACTGCCTGATGCTTTGCAAAGAATCTCCGCCTTTGCCCTGGCGTTCTCCGTCGCATTGATCAGCAGCTCTTCGCTGACTCTTGCCGGGTTTTTCACGGTGAACGCAATGCTGAGTTCTGGTTGCGCCCCACAATCCGCAATCGCAGAAATGACCTTTGCAAGCTGCTTGCTGTCAAAGTCAAAGGCAAGTTTCAAGCGATAGCTGCAAGCATATCCGGCAAACTCTCGCTTGTAATTTCCTTGCCGATCCTTGACATTCTCGTACCTTGTCTGGACATCAAAGCTCGTGGTTTTCAGGTCTTCCTTGCGATACCCAACGCGGACTGCGGCACCTTGCAGTCTTTCGATTCTCTCGGCAGCTTCCGACATTGCACGGTCATAGGTTTTAGATAAGGTTTCAATGTTCAAGGAGAGGATGATGTAATCCGGTCTTGCGGAGACATTGCCTGTTCCTTTTACGGTGATCGTTCTCATTGCTTTCTCCCGTCCTTTCTGGAATTAAAGTCCTCATCAATACGCTTTTTCCAATTCGTACCCAGTGGTACGCTGCAACGGACAGCAGAAACCGCTTCGCTCAGAACCTCATAGTTGAGCTGCGTTCCCTTATGGTCAGAGTGATAATTGACCGCTCGGTCTGCTCCAATACCGAAGTGCTTTGCCGTTTCAACTGCGTCAATATTTGCGCCGAGGAATAGAAACTCCCAGCCGTACTTTTCCTTCTGCCGCTCGATCATTTTCTTAACTGTCTCGCTGTCATAACGGCGGCTTGCATTCTCCATGCCGTCCGTTGTGATGACGAACAGCGTATGTTCAGGGACATCCTCATTTCTTGCGTACTTGTGGACATTCCCAATGTGATGAATTGCTCCGCCGATAGCATCCAGAAGGGCAGTACATCCGCGAACGGAATAGTCCCTGTCGGTCATCGGCTCCACCTTCTGAACCGGCACACGGTCATGGATAACCTCGCTCACGTTGTCAAAGAGAACGGTAGAGATCAATGCCTCGCCATTCTCTTTTTTCTGCTTTTCAATCATGGAGTTGAATCCTCCGATGGTGTCTGTTTCCAGTCCTCTCATAGAGCCGCTGCGATCAAGGATGAATACGATCTCCGTCATGTTCTTTCTCATGTTTTGTACCTCCGTATATAAAAAAATGACTGCTTGGTGTCTCACCTTACAGTCATATTGTACTTCGGTATTCACTTCATTTGGTCGCATGGCAAGCGACATTATTCTAAGGATAAGAACAGCTCTCCGTCAATGCTTAGGATGTCATCCATCGGAATCTTCGTGCCGTCCTGCATGGTAATTAGGCGCTCAAAGTCATCAACCTTTATGACTGCGCCGGTTGCAGTTACATACGCACCGCCAGCTTTGCGCTCATCAGGTTTGAAGTAGGTTATTTCAACCTCTGGCTCTTCATCAAGGGCATCCATGAGAAGCTGATACCTCATGTTCAAAGCGGTCAAGGCTCCCTCATCAAGCTCAATCCTTTCGTCGGTCAGACGTCCGGTTTCCTTGATTGCAGAATCATAGCCGGTGAGGGCGGCAAAGGGTGCAAACTGCGCTGCACGATCTGACATCGGCATTTGTGGTCGCGTTTTGGAAACGTGATGAGGAAGTCCCATGATCTTGTCGTATTTTCCGTTCACGCCTTATGCCCTCCAATCTGCGCATTGCGGTCTTTCGCGGTTGCACCTTCTTCAAGATTCATTGCCTTGAGGATGGCGTTCTTTCCATACTTCTTTTTGATTGCAAGCGTGGCGGCTTGTATTTTCCGCTCACGTTCCAAGGCGGCGTCTTCGGCTTTCTGTTTTTCCTCTTCGGCGGCATAGTCGGTAAAGAGGTCGAGCTGGACAGCACCGTCGTTTTTCTTCGGCGCATCGGCTTCCGGCAGGACATGATTTGCCACAACATACATACGGCGGACAAGCAGATTCTTGTCCACGATCCGG
>ENA-OOUV01000183-OOUV01000183.1-human-gut-metagenome-genome-assembly--contig:-NODE-183-length-13319-cov-6.134047_pt1 | contig 13319 bp, 10 predicted proteins | sample MGYA00241551_ERZ501284 | MGnify/ENA primary metagenome ERZ501284 (study PRJEB25962, sample SAMEA2042282) | human gut metagenome | biome: human gut; feature: human-associated habitat; material: faeces... | reverse complement strand
GCAGCGGGCAAACTCTGCCGTATCAATTACCAGTGCATCCGAGGGAGTCACTACGATGTTCGCCTGCGGGAACTCCTTGCGGATTTTCCAGCACGCATACGCGATGCACGGTGCCGTATTCCTTGCTTCCGGTTCTGCCAGAATATGCTGTGCCGGAATCTGCGGTAACTGCTCCTTTACGATGTCTACATACTTTTCCGATGTCACTACCCAGAAATTCTCTTTCGGGCAGATATCCTTGAAACGCTCCACCGTGAGCTGGATCAGTGATTTTCCTACGCCCATTACATCGATGAACTGTTTGGGGTATTCGGGGGTGCTCATAGGCCAGAAACGGCTTCCTATACCGCCTGCCATGATGACTATATGGGTTTGCACTGGTTATTGTTGCTTATTTGTTTTTAATCTCTGCGGAAAATATCACGCGTATAAACTTTATCTTTCACATCGTCTAAACAAGTGTCATAGCGGTTGGCTATGATAGCATTACTTTGTTTCTTGAATTCCTCTAAGTTGTTTACAACCTTCGAACCGAAGAAAGTTGTTCCGTTTTCCAGAGTTGGTTCATAGATAATTACTGTAGCACCTTTTGCCTTGATACGCTTCATCACTCCCTGAATCGAACTCTGACGGAAATTATCGCTGTTCGACTTCATGGTCAAACGATATACACCTACAATTACTTCATGTTCATTGTTGGCATTCCATTGTGCATTTTCTGTATAATATCCCGCTTTTTTCAGTACTTGGTCTGCAATGAAATCCTTGCGTGTACGGTTGCTTTCCACAATCGCCTGAATCAGATTCTCTGGTACATCCTGATAGTTTGCCAGTAACTGTTTGGTGTCTTTAGGTAGACAGTAACCTCCGTAGCCGAACGATGGGTTATTGTAATGCATGCCGATACGTGGGTCCAGACAGATACCCTGGATGATTGCTTGTGTATCCAATCCTTTTACCTCCGCATATGTATCCAGTTCGTTGAAGTAAGACACACGCAGGGCAAGATAGGTATTGGCGAATAGTTTCACTGCTTCCGCTTCTTTCAGTCCCATAAACAGTGTATCAATGTTTTCTTTAATGGCTCCTTCCTGTAATAGGGATGCAAATTCACGAGCTTTGGCTTCCAGATGCTCGCCTGCTATTGCTTTGATCGCTTCGTTTTCTTCATCCCGTCCGTTGATGAATTTCGGGTATCCTACAATGATACGGCTGGGGTAAAGGTTATCGTATAGCGCTTTGCTTTCACGCAGGAACTCCGGCGAGAACAGCAGGTTGAACTTCTTCCCCGACAGAGCAGAAGTGTTATTAAACTTCTCAGCATACTTTACGTACAGGCTTCGGCAGTAACCCACAGGAATGGTACTTTTGATGACCATCACTGCATCCGGATTTACTTCTAGTATCAAATCTATTACTTCTTCTACGTGGCTGGTGTCGAAATAATTCTTCACCGGATCATAATTTGTAGGAGCTGCAATCACTACAAAGTTCGCATTCTTATAAGCTGAGGCTCCGTCGAGCGTAGCCGTCAGGTCGAGTTCCTTTTCTGCCAGATACTTCTCGATATACTCATCCTGTATCGGGCTGATACGGTTGTTTATTTTCTCTACCTTTTCAGGGATTACATCTACAGCTGTCACATGATGATGCTGTGATAATAATGTAGCAATGGATAGGCCTACATAGCCTGTACCTGCTACGGCGATATTCAAGTTTTTAAAATTGTTCATAACGCTTATTTTTTTAGATAATAAGAAGCATACCATTCAGCAAAAGCTCTCAGTCCTTTTCTCAATGATGTAGAGGGCTTAAATCCAAAATCCTGCTCTAGTGGAGTGGTGTCTGCATAGGTTACAGGTACATCTCCTGGTTGCATAGGTACTAACTCTTTATGAGCTTCAAAATCATAATCTTCGGGTAATACTTTTGCACGAATAAGTTCTTCCTGTAAGATGGTTACGAAATCCAGCAGGTTTTCAGGTTGGTTATTCCCGATGTTATATACCTTATAAGGAGGAATCGGCAAGCCGTCTTCACCATTCTTCTTTTCCGGTGCATGTTGCATGACTCTAATTACCCCTTCTACGATATCATCAATATAGGTGAAATCACGTTTGCAATGACCATAATTGAATATTTGGATTGTCTTTCCTTCACGTAATTTATTGGTAAATCCAAAGTAAGCCATGTCTGGTCTTCCGGCCGGACCGTAAACAGTGAAGAATCTGAGTCCTGTAGATGGAATATTGTAGAGTTTGGAATAGGCATGAGCCATCAGTTCGTTACTTTTCTTTGTAGCAGCATAAAGGCTGACCGGATTGTCTACCTTATCGTCTGTACTGTATGGTACTTTTTTGTTGCTGCCATATACACTTGATGAAGAAGCGTATACCAGATGTTCTACTTGTGGATTCGAATGTCTACAAGCTTCTAAAATATTATAGAAGCCAATCAAGTTGCTTTCCACGTAGGCATCCGGATTAGTAATGCTATAACGTACTCCAGCCTGTGCTGCCAGGTTGACTACGATATTGGGCTTGTATTCACGGAAAATTTTTTCAATTAAAGCTTTATCTGCGATATTTCCTTTGATAAAAGTAAAGTTGCTGTATTTTTCTAGATTTTTCAGTCTTTCCTCTTTTAATGAAATATCGTAATAGTCTGTAATGGAATCAATTCCTACAATACGAATATTGGGCTCTCTTTTCAAAAGGTCTAATGCAAGGTAACTTCCTATAAATCCGGCAATACCGGTTACGAAAACAGTTTTGTTTTCTAATGTAGTATTTAACTTTAACATATTGTGTATATTAAATTGGTTAAGACTTTTTGAGATTATTGTGATAGTTTTTTATAGATATCTATTACTTCATTAGAGATTCTGTCCCAGTCATATTTCTCCATATTATAGCTTGGATGGGTTAGTGGTGTATTAATAATAGTTGTAAGTTTTTCTGATAGTTCTTTTATATTACCAACATGAAAATATACGTCCTTAGATAATCCCACTTCCATATTGGCTGGAATATCACTTACAATGACAGGGATATTGTAACTCATAGCCTCTAGTAATGCAATAGGCAATCCTTCATGGCTGGATGGCAAACAGTAGCAACGGCAGTTAGTCAGTAACGAATGTAATTTTTTACCTTTTATAAAACCCGTTAGTATTACTCCATGTTTACGGGCAGTTTCTTTCAGCTTTCTTGAATAATCATCTTCAAAATCTGTATCTCCAGCTAAAACTAATTTGCATCCTTGATTGTCAATTTTAGAAAAGGCCTCTATTAAATGATGTAGATTTTTTTCAGGGACGAAACGGCACATTCCTAGTATGTATTTACCTTTTTCAATGCCTAATTCGTTGAAATATTCAGGATAATCACAGAATTCGGGCTTTGATACTCCATTGTATATCAGGTGTACACGATTTATTCGGTTATATTTGTTTTTGATAAGATTGCGGATTACATCGGAGATAACGATTACATCATCGGCAAACATACACCCCATTCTTTCTCCTAGTTTCAGGATTGTTTTGGCCATTATTCCCCATTTATCTCGGTCGTAATCAGGTCCGTGATGTGTGAATACTACTTTCATGCCAAGAATTTTTGCATATGGTACAAGCAAGGCAGGACCTATAGCATGTATATGTAGTATGTCAGCACCCATTTTTTTTGCTACGTTTATAGCTTTGAATGTATGAATTATGGCTTCGAGTGCTTTCTTTTTGGGGGTTTCAATATCTACTAGCTTTACGCCTTTCCATTCTTTCAATTTGTCGTGTACGTAGCTTTTCCTTCGTATTACTGTTACATTGAATCCTTTTGCTGCAATTCTAGGAAACAATTCTTCACAGTGAGTTTCAACGCCACCCATTACATTAGGAATGCCACGAGTACCGGTTACAACAATTTTCATAAAAATTTCAGAATTAAAAATAGATTATTACTTTTACCCTATTGATTGTAATTATAGATATAATGTAATATGATGAAAATATTAATTGTTATAAAGGAGTGGATACAATATCATGGAATCATTCTCTTGTCGTGTCTTTCTGCTTTATGGCTTATTATCAAAAATAACAGAGTAAAATAAGCAAGGAATGTTTGCATATTTATGCTTATTCTATAGAAGACAAAATAGAAAGGTATGACTTCCTGAACTGCTCTACGGAATAGTTGTTGGAAAGAAATAATTTGCTTTGTTTGCCCATATTTAGGCTTAGTTCTTCATTATCTATTAATATTGCTAATTTCGAAGCAATATCTTTCCAATCCTTTTTATTGGTGACGAAGCCGTTTTTTTGATTTTGTACTAATTGTCCGTTATCACCGACATTTGTAGCAACAATTGGTAAATCAGCATTCATGGCTTCCATTATAGAATTACTAGTTCCTTCGAATAAGGAAGTTGAAATGTAAATATCGGCTTGATCAAGTAGTTCTGCAATATTATTGGGATTGATATATATAGTTGTTATATCGTCTATGACATATTGTCTTATCCATTTTCTGACTTGTGTTTCCATATTTCCATATCCTACAATATCGAAAACTATGTTATCATATGTTTTCTTAAGTTTTGCTATGGCATGAATGGCTGTTTCATAGTCTTTTTGTGGAACGAATCTTCCTACTGTAATAATGTGAACTTTATCCTTTCGTTTTTTTTGTGTGTAATCTTTTATATGTTCAAAGCAGTTAGGAATGACTATTATTTTTTCGCTTTTAAATCCTTTGGTTATAAAATTTTCTTTTCCGGAGTAGCTATTGGAAATAGCTTTTTCTGCGAATGAATTTGTGAGTAATTTATCTGCCCAACATTTTAACAGAGGTAATTGAGCATTTCTTAATCCAGTAAATACCTTAGCATTTACTTTACGTCCAGCCATGCAGGCATAAAAGTTTGCTGCTGTAAGATAAGAAAAGATTACACGAATATTATTCTTCTGTAAATAGGTGACAAACTCGTTGTATCTTGATAAATGCCCTCCTATAAAACTTTGAATCTGAATACGTGGATCTTCTTTTAAAAGGTCCATGTATTTTGGGTGGATTTTGTTTCCATTAAATATAATGTAATGTATTTGATAATATCCACTTAGGGCTTTTGCTAATAATACGGATTGTTTTTCAGCTCCTCCACTGGTGAGGTTCTTGACAAAAATTGCTATATCTTTCATTGCTTGATATTGTACAAAGAAATTGATTTTGTTATATAGTGAGTTAGCGTCCAATTTTGACGTGTGGTATAGTGAAAGCCTTTTTAGTGGCTCCCTGTAAAAAAAATCGAAAATTGACCGTGATTATTGATATTTGTTAGTATTAATTCTGATTGTCATATTCAGAAGATTTTCAAAATCATAATCTTTCCTACATTTGTCAATTTCGTGGAAGAGTTTCTTGAGATATTCCAGAGCTGACAGCCCGTTCATTCGGCATGTTGAGAGCAGCGTATGGTAGGCCGCCGATACATTGGTCATGCGGCTGCTGACAAAGAACAGCGAATTCTTGCGTTCACCTGCCAGAGAACGGATGAAATGTTCTGTTATCGAATTGTCGATGTCGTAACGACATTGTTTAGATAAGAAAAACAGGTTTGACTAAGATATGATAGTGCAAACTTCATCTTCTTGTAGTTCTCAGTTCAGCTGCTGGTGAATGATGGATAGTACTCGTTCATATATACAGCGCATATCATGAAAATTACGCAGATAGTAGAATCTGTTCATTCCTGTAATATTCAGTATAGTTCCTCCAGTTTCTCTATCAGACTTTTCAAGTTCTGGTAGGTTAAGTTTCGTTGTTGTATCCTCATTCCGTTTGTCATATGGATGTCTATCGTAGTTCTTCCAGGACTGGTTTCTGGTTCCGATTGTCCTTCGTTGTACTAGTACGGTTTGATGTCTTGTATCCTTGTATCATACTTTTCAGTGGTATTACTTCCGCTTTGTAGCGGATGAATAACCTTTCAATATCATAACTACAATACATACTTTTTGTATTTTTTGTTACAACAACGAGGTCCTATTTTAATTCTTTGAGGCATACGCTAAAATAGACGTTTACATATGATGATTTACTTATTGTTGGATGTAATCAATAAGTAAATCTAAATCTTTTATTTGTCGTTTGCTTATTTTCAAATATTGCTCATAACCTTTTTGTGATAAGTCCGAATAGAGATTGGGGTTAGTTATTAACATCAACATTCTATTCATGATTTCTTCTACTGAGAAGGGATTAAAATAAAATGCACCACCGCTGCAAGTTTCTGCAATTGAAGAGAGGGGAGAAGCTATAACCGGTATTTTATAGCGCATTGCTTCAAGTGGAGGATATCCAAAACCTTCATTTAAAGAAGGATATACGAAAATATAAGCATTGGCATAAAGGGATTCCAGTTCTTGATCGTCTACGTAACCAAGGAAATCAAATCTATCAGGATGTTTTATTTTATATCGAAAACAGTCCCCTTTAGTCCCTGTTACTTTCATACGTATGTCCTTCATGCAGTTATAATCTGCTAGACGATCAAAAGCTATAATTGCTCTTAAATTATTTTTTTCCCATCTGTTTCCGCTAACTAGAAAAAAATATTTTTCATTGTTTCTCTTTTTGATGGCTTTTTCTTTTGAAGAGGTATTGGGACTATAGAAAACAGGAAAATTTTGATTTTCCAGTTCAGGAAAGTAAGAAAGGAAGGCATTTTTGGAATGTTCAGAAACAGTGATTAAATGAAACTGGCTGTGTATGTATTTGTCAAGGTATTCATTATGTTTTTTATTATGGAATTGTTTACATAGTAGTTTTTTTATTGTAAATTTTAATGTTTCTTTGAAAGAATTTTTGTATTGGTAGAATATATTATCAAATGGAGTTTCAAATTCTCTCAGTCCATGAACTGTACCGTATACTTCACAGGATGTTAGTTTTGCTAGTTTTCCTGGTAAACAAGAATATAACCTGTCTATGTTGTGATTTCTTATTATATCTTCAATACTTTCCTTTTGTAAATCGTATAAGGGAATATTATAGTGTTGACACTGCTTTTGTACTTCAGGATTTAACCAAAGCTTAGAGTCATAGAAACATGCAAATTTTATATGTCGCTCTATCATACGGAAATATATTATTTCTCCATAGCGACCGCCTCCATGACGCTTCCCTGATGTATTAGGTTGAGTTGCTTTTAAATCAAAAAGAAGGTTCATATTTTTGGGTTTTGTTAATAGAATATTGTAGCTATGTATTTTTTATCTATAAAAAATTGGCTTGAGTATGCACTCAATTTGTTAGCGTCCAATTTTGACGTGTGTTATAGTGAGAGCCGCTTTTCAGTGGTTTCTTGTAAAAAATAAAAATAGAATGTGATTATTAATATTAATTCCAATTGTCATAGGCAGGAGATTTTCATAATTCTTTCTCCCTTTGACAATTTTGTGGAAGAATTTCTTGAGATATTCCAGAGCAGACAGCCCGTTCATTTGGCATGTTGACAGCAGCGTATGATAGGCTACTGAGTATTTGCCATGGGCTGCTAACAAAGGACAGCGAGTTCTTGTGCTCCCCCGCTAGCAGACGGATGAAACGTCCTGCTATCGAATTGTCGATGTCATAACAATCATCGTTCAGGTAGGTTATCTCATTTGAACATGACATAAGATCTATCAGCCTTTTCAAGTTTCGGTAGGTCAAGTTTCGTTGCTGTATCCTTATTCCGTTTGTCATACGGATGTCTATCATCATTCTTACAGGACAGGGTTCCGTATTCTCCTTTCTTTCCGGAGTAGGAGAAGAGGACACTTCCTTTTGGAGTTTGGCCTCCGTTTCCGGTTGTCCTTGGACCTGTACCGGTACTATTTGATGTCTTGTATCCTTGTACCATTTATGAAAGAGATTGTAGGGTACCTTGTTTTTCAAACAGAACTCCTGGATGGATTCACCTTGTGGCATTGCTTCCGCCTTGTAGCGGATGAACAGCCTTTCAAAATCACTGCTGCTGTACATACTTTTAATATTTTTGTTACAGTAGCGAAGGTCATATTTTTTATTCTTTGAGGCAATACGTCAAAATTGGACGCTTACGCGATTTGATGTCTTGTATCCTTGTGCCATTTATGAAAGAGATTGTGGGGTACCTTTTTTTCAGACAGAAATCCAGGATGGACTCACCTTGTGGTATTGCTTCTGCCTTGTAGTGGATGAACAGCCTTTCAAAATCACAACCGCTGTATACACTTTTAATATTTTTTGTTACAGCAGCGAAGGTCATATTTTTTATTCTTTGAAGCAATACGTCAAAATTGGACGTTTACCCAATTAATAAATCAGATAAGCGATAACATTTAATAGATGAAAGAAGTAAAACTAATTTTCTTCTAATGGAAAGAAAATTATTAAAAAGAAATTTGAATTTAAATTTTCTATATAGGATGTGGTAATTGTGTCGTTCTTTTTTATCAGAATAGAATAAAAGTAGGTTTTTTGATAATAGGGCAAATATTAGTAATTCATCATTGATATTATACTTTGTTTGTCTAGAAAAAAAATCTATAACTCCATTCGTATTTTGTATTATAGCATTAAGTTTTTTTTGAGACCATTTTTTATATGAACTTGTTATAGAATTATTATTGTCTTGTCTATAATGATAATATGCTTCATTTATAAATGAGATTTTTAGTGAATAAAAAATAACCATAGTCATCATATATGTATCTTCTAACATATCAGCTCCTTCAATCCAACTTAGATGATTTTTAGTTATAATTTTCCTTTTTATCATTTTATTGCACATACTGTTATGTGATTTACCAGTAAGGCTCAATCTTAAAAATTGTTCATTATTAGCAGATACGATGGAAGGTGATAACTTACTGTAATTATTATATTCATAAATCATATTACACGTAACAATATCTGAATTCTCTTTTATGGCTTTATTATACATTGTCATATATGCTTCACGATCAAGCCAATCGTCGCTATCGCATTGAATAATATAATGTCCTGTAGCATTTTTTAGTCCCGTATTTCTTGATGCAGCTGAACCTCTATTTTTTTTATGATGTATAATTTTAATGTCTTTTTTTCTACTAGGATATTCACGAATGATTTTTTCTAAAAGATTAATGCTATTGTCTGGAGTACAATCATTGATGAAAATAAATTCAATGGAATCTAGTGTTTGGTCTAATAAAGATCTGACACATTTTTCAATATATTTCTCTACATTATATATGGGTATTATAACACTTAATTTGTATATATTATGTTCCATTTAAAATTCTCCCCAATATTCTTTTACAAAGTTTTGTTGCTCTTTAGTTATTTTTAGTGAATATGTTCCAAATAAAATATTGACTTTGGAAGTTAGTTCTTTCTTTGTTTTGTTTTCTATTGTTTCATATTCTGATTGTTTCTTTTCTGTACATATAGTATTGATGTTTTGTTTAATAAAATAAAAAGGTCTATTTAATGCTATTGAATATCCTATATGGGTTCCTATGGCATTAGATAATGTCATATTACTTAATTCTATTAAATCTTTCTGGCGAGAAAGGAAAGAAGGATCATCTGGAAATCCATTGCTGACGACTGTATATCCCATTTTTATATATTCATTTATGATAGGAGAATTTACATCAAGAATATGTATACATATAAATATTGAGTCAAAATACCTTCTGATTTCTTCTATTTTTGATATAAATTCTTGATTATTAAAAGTATTCTTTACGGTATCAATGGAATGTACAGGAAAACAAAGCAAGATCTTTCCATAATTTTTCTTAATCTCTAATAGTTTATTTGAGGGATAAAAGTTTTTAGCTCCAAGTATATATGGACCAACAGCAAAAACTTTATTATTAAAGCCTTGACTTTGAATATAATCTTCAATAATTTTTTTCCTTCTATCGGAAAATGTATAGATATTTCTTATATGATTTATGTTAATGTGCTCTATGGACTGTAAAGCATTTGAAAATACTATACCATGCTCTAGAAAATCCCGAAAAGGGCAGAATTTAGGTTCTTGTAGTTTTCTTATGGCAATAGCATTCCCATAACACATATTTGTAGTATATATTCCTATATAAACTTTTTTAAAAGTAGAGAGCTTTGTATAATTAAAATAGTCTATATTTTTATGGTGATAAATACTGTATAAGTACAATATAAGATCTTTTATCTTTTTTAATATTTTATATATCATTCTATTTTAGGCACTTATTTATAAATTCTCTTACACATCCTTCTCCACCGTTACGGTTCATCACTTTGATGTATGGAATGTTTTTTATAATAGCATTAGCATCAGCCGGACATGCAGCAACTCCTACAGCTTCAAGAAGTTCACGGCAATTAATATCATCACCAATATAGGCAACTTCATTTAATGTTATCCCTAACTGATCACATATCTTTTGTGCAGCAGCAAGTTTACCGCCATCTCGCTTTCCTTGTACGAGAAAATCGATTTTTAGTTTTTTAGCTCTATTTGCAACTATCTCAGTATTCTCTGAAGTTATGATACCTGTCTTGATTCCTGCTTCACGAAGTAGCTGGAAGCCCATTCCGTCACGAGTATTGAATTTCTTGAGTTCATCACCTTTTTCGGAATAGTACATTCCTCCATCGGTTAAAGTACCATCCACATCCGACAAGAATAACTTGATTTGTGGCTGCGAGGTACGTTTAGATAATACATGCTTACGCATCAGGTTTTCAAGAATGATCCAATCGTCCGGTTCGTCTATCTCTGTTGCTGTATATTCAGGCATTTCATATATGCCAATTTTTCCGCTTAATCGGTTTCCGGATTTTAAAATATTGCTGACCGTATTGATGTAAAAAGCTCCGTTTTCCATTAATTCGCCCTTGAAATTTTGGCGTCGTGGGCGATTCATGTAATCATAGTTTTTACTTGTTCCATCTTCATTCCAGAAGAAGCGATAGTTTCTTACACAAGTCAACATCGAATCGTATTGTCCTTTCAGATAGATACCTAAAGCTTCTGTAAAATGTTGAGTTTCCGTTAAAGGAGAGGTAGCCTGTACCAACATGAAAATATCTTCTTGTGACAAGTGAGCATAATTAATATATTCCAACATTACGCTTTCAGTACTGGCTGTATCGCAAGCATTTTCAGCAGAGCGGCGATATATTTTAGTCTTCTTATATGATTGTGCTAATACTGTTTCTTCTATTTTGTCTGAGTCTGTAGCTACTATAATTTCGTCTATTAAATCACAACCTTCCAAAGCTTCAATGTTCCAGCAAACCAAAGGCTTTCCACAAAATGGCTTTATGTTTTTGAGGGGTATAGATTTACTTCCTCCTCTGACTGGTATAAATGCAATTGTTTTCATTTGTTTATTACCATTTTACTTGATTCTTTTTCAATTTGTTACGTTGTACTTTTTCAATATCAAGGATATCTTCTTTTTTATATGTCAACGCTTTAGCTACTGCACGGCAGTCACGTGCCAGTTTACGAACACCGTCGGGCTCAAGTGAGGCTGCATGGTCAGTCCCTTTCCAGGTACGGTCAAGTGTATAATGGCGTTCTATCCATTCTGCACCAAGAGCAACAGCTGCAGAGTCTACAGCTATACCTAAATGATGGCCTGAAAAACCTATTGCTTTTACTCTATCTGCATACAATTCGCGTAAGCGGGTAATTTCTAATAAACAGATATCTTCGAAAGGAACAGGGTAACCTGAAGTGCAGTCATAAATAACCAAGTCTTTGTTTCTTCCTTTTGATTCAAAGAATTGAATAATCTGTTCTTCTTCCTCACGGGTAGTCATTCCGAAAGAAAGGTGAATTTCTCCTCCAAAGTTCTCACACAGATAGGTAAGCAAACCTTTGTTTAAGTTACAAGCAGAAGGTACTTTTATCATGTTAGGCTTTAATGTACAAATCTCTTTAGCAGAAGTAATATCCCAAACTGAAGTTGAGTATTCTATACCAAATTCATTGCACCATTCTTGTAATTGACGATGCTGATCTAAGTTGAATTCCAAGAATTCTCGATGTTCTCCATAAGTTTTTCCATAAGAATTTTCAGGATGAGGATGGGGGGCATTATATTCTTCTGGAGTTAATAATTCTTTGTTACATCTTTTCTGGAATTTGACAACGTCTGCCTTACAGTATGTTGCAGCAGTCATGATCATTTCCTTGGCTATTGCCATATCACCTTTGTGATTGCAACCTATTTCTGCGATAATTTTAGGAGCTTTCATTTATTTATTATTTTTGTATATTGATTTTTAACATAAGAATTGAGTTCACTTATATATTTAAGAGAAGATTCTGAATAAATTTGTCGTAATTTGTAATCTTTTAAAGTTGAAATTATTAAATCAATAAACTGTTTAGGGTTTTCAGCGATTAATAACGGGGCCTTATTAGGATTAAATATACCATCTGCACTATGTCTGTGAACAATTGTTATTTTTCCATGAGATAGAGCTTCAAATGTTTTGATTTTTAGTCCAGTCCCTTGATAAACGGGATTAATAGCAATATCACCTTTATCGTAAAATTTATTTATATCTTTTACGTTCCCTAATAATTTTATTTCTTTACATTGAGAATATTCTGATAATGCATTACAAATACTTCCTCCAATGAGTAAATTTACTGATGGTACTTCTCTTAAGATTTTTGGAAATATTTTATCTAAAAAAAATTTTATTCCATTAAAATTTAGCATATTGTTCCCTGCAATAAAAAGAATATTGTTGTTATATGTCAGGGGGTGTGATACTATAGGAAAAGGAGAATATACTGTATATATATTTTTTTGTGGAGCTAGATAATGAAAGAATATAGCTTCATTCTCTTGGATAGCAATGATATCGGTGCAACGTTCCAGACCTTTAGCTTCTTCGTTTGGAGTTAAATAGAACCAAAAATTATTTGTACCTAATATTTTTAGTTTATTACTAAAAACATCGTGTGTAAATACAACTTTACGTGGTATTTTAATATAATCAAATACTTTTGATAGAGTTATATAATTAATAATGCACATATCAAAATGATATGTATTATCTAAACTATTGATTAAATGTTCAATACCCCATGGATAATAATCATCAATGCGATGGTCTCTGCAAAACTTTAACCTAAATTTGGAGATGACTGCCTTAGAAAATAACTTTCTTTTTAGGGAACGTTGGTAATTAAATACATTGTTGTTAAAGTAATTAATTGTTTCTTGCGGTATAGAAGAGTAACAATACTTCGGTAAATTTTTACCGATAAATTTAATTAAATAATAGAATCGGTGT
>ENA-OOUV01000176-OOUV01000176.1-human-gut-metagenome-genome-assembly--contig:-NODE-176-length-13709-cov-2.294053_pt1 | contig 13709 bp, 10 predicted proteins | sample MGYA00241551_ERZ501284 | MGnify/ENA primary metagenome ERZ501284 (study PRJEB25962, sample SAMEA2042282) | human gut metagenome | biome: human gut; feature: human-associated habitat; material: faeces... | reverse complement strand
CAAGCACCGGGAGTCCGGCACGCATTGCCTCCATCATCGCTACCGGAAGTCCTTCACGCTTCGATGGAAAGGCAAAGCAGTCTGCCTGCAAAAGAACATCCGGAATTTTCTCACAGTAACCGGCAAATACCACCTGTCCATCAAGATGCATCTCCCGCACCACGGTGCGCAGATGTTCTTCCATCGCACCAGTACCACAAATAAGATACGTCAGTTTTTTTCTGCGGAAACGATCCATCGCCCGCAGCATAACTTCATTATTTTTTCCTTCCGTCAGCTCGCCAACACTCACAACTACTTTGTGGTCAGCTGGGATTCCGTATGCTTTCCGCATATCAAAATCAGGGTCTTTTTCAGGTGCAGGTTTCAAGCCAACTCCCTGCACATATTCCACATTTCCGCGAATCGGGAATTTTTTTGCCCTCGCATAATCTTCCTGATTAATCACCAAAAGTTTATCCGTATATCTCGCATAATGCTTTTCTGCCACATAATATTTCCAATTAGAAACCGGTGCGCCCTCATAAAAATGAAAGCCATGTGCGGTATAAATAACCGGAACTTTTCTTCCTGTCATTTTGTATACTTTCTCTGCCGCTTTGCGTGTGAGAACTCCTGTCATCGGCATATGGCAGTGAATCAAATCAAATTTTTCCTCAAGCATCAGTTTTTTCAACGCCAGATAGCACGTCCGCACATCCCTGGAAAATGGCGAGCGTCCAAACGGAATATGATGTCGGTGGATTCCCGTGCCCATCAGCCGGGAATTGTCTTTTCCATACACAACAACATCAAAGTTTGCCGCATAATGAATTTCATATCCCATTTCCTGTAATATTTTCACGTTGTTCATTTCAAACTGTGGTACAAAGCCGCTGACTCTTGTTACCAGTAATGCTTTTTTACTCATGATGCGATTCCTCCCTGGATGTATATTCCTGAATCTTGCGTTCGACCTCTTCGTTGCCCTCGGTGTGTTCTTTCAATCCCGTTGTCTGGTCGGTATCCACGCCCTCTGTCGAGTCCTTTTTCAAAACGGTTTTTACTGTCATAAGAATCAGTTTCAAGTCCATCCACAGAGAGTAATTTTCAATATAAAACAAATCCAGTTTCAGTTTGTCATACGGAACGGTGTTGTATTTTCCGTAAATCTGTGCAAATCCGGTCACTCCGGCTTTTACACGAGTACGGAAAACAAACTCCGGCATTTCTTTCTGGTATTCTGCAATAATCTCCGGCCGCTCCGGTCTCGGTCCGACAAGCGACATATCCCCGGAAAGCACGTTAAAAATCTGTGGCAGTTCATCTAACCGGACAGCACGCAAAAAACGCCCCACCGGCGTAATCCGCTCATCATGCTCTTTGGCAAGAACGGCTTCTCCCGACTTTTCAGCATCCACAATCATGCTGCGGAATTTTAAAATAGAAAATTCCCGATTGTCTTTCGTGCACCGCACCTGCCTGTAAAAAACCGGCCCCCCGTCACAGCATTTTATCGCAAATGCCACCAAAAGCATAATCGGCGACAATAAAATCGTAAGCGGCACCGCAATGAGCAAATCTACCGTACGCTTCCAAAACCGCTGGTCGAAACTCAAAGAATATCCCTTAGACAGCAAAAACGGGGTGTCAAACACATGAATTTCGTCGCCACCCATCAAAATAATATCGGAAATCTTCGGCATTACATACGCTCGAATTCCATTTCCATAACAATATTTTAAAATTTCATTTCTTGTTTCCGCCGCAATATCTCCAATCAAAACCGCCTGATAATCTTTCACCGTCTCGGCAATTCGGTCGATTCCGGCATGGGCATCAATTGCCCCGTAAATCGCATACTTATCACGTCTTGTCTCCAATTTATCCACCAGTTCCGACGCCGGTCTGTCACCATAAATCAGAAGAATTTTCCACGGCTGGAAAATGCGGTTATACAATCGTCTCGTCACAACTGTCCAGACAACCGCAATTACGCAGTCAATTAACTGCATCAAAATCATGTATCCCGGATTAACAAGCCCAAATGCCAACAGACAAACCACGAAATACATCACAATATTTGCTAAAAATGTAGCTAAAAACTGCGACAGCACCACTTCCATCCGCCGCAGCTGTCCAATTCTGAGTGCCCCATACATCGTCGAAAAAAAGTACACTAAAATTGCGTAAAGCCCAATCAATGCCCAGTTACCTTTGCGGTAAAAATGGAAAAAGTACATCGTATCCCAGTACACAAGATACCAGAAATACGCAAATACTGTCGCCATCAATGCCACACTTATTAAGGAAAAGAAGAACAAAATCGTCTTCTTGTATGGGTCGTAATTTTTATTCATGACAACCATCCACCTCCCAAACTGTCTGTCATGCACAAGTATAGTAATTTTACCATAGATGGAAAGTTATTGTCAATGTAGGGGGGGGTTGCCGATTTTTTAGGTTTCCATAAATTATCAAGAAAAGTTTGTGCTTCGTGGGCGCTCCCGCTTAACAAACGCGTAAGGGTATCGGCATGCAAAATACGCAATGCCAGATACCCACGTGTTTGTACTCACAAAACGCAACTCTTTTTTTTTGATAAGTTACGGCCTCTTCCCAAAAGGTTACCGATAACTGAGTTATAGAAATTGGTCGTTTGAAATGTTTTTTTTTGAGGGTGGGGGAGGTAATGCAACCTTTTGAGCAAAATTAAGTAAAAAAAGTTGTTTCCTACGGAATTACGGAAAACAAAAAAGTACCAACGAACACTTGACACAGTGCCGAAATGCTGATAAACAGGGCGTTTGTGAGAATTCAAAGGTGCCGGATAATGAGAATAGGGCACTGGCGGAGGAGAGCCAGCAAGTTATATGAGCTTTGCATTGAAGCCAGGCGGATTGCAGGGATATGTGGAAGCTATGGCGGAGTTTAATTAAACACGAAGTGAAATGACACCGGTCAGAGAAATCTGACCGGTGTTTTTTCATCCTGATAAATTGAAGATTGCAAATTGAAATGTTCAATTTCTAATTGTGAAAGAATAGAAATGGTGGTATACTGAGATATAGTTAGACATTTCGTGTTAGGTATTCCTGGAGGATAACGATGACAGTTAATTACGATAAGTTGTGGAACATATTAAATGAACGTGGAATGATGAAAACGGAGCTTATAAAAGAGGCAAAGATAAGCACAAATGCTATGGCAAAATTGGGCAAGAATGAAGATGTCCGAGTGGGAGTATTGGCAAAGATTTGTGTGGCGCTAGGGTGTAAGCTGGATGATATTGTAGAGATAGAGTCCTGATAATGGGACAGGGTTTGTGAGAAGATTTTATATGGGGTAGTGGAATTTTTGTTTACTTGAACTTCCGATAATACAAAATTATGAGAAGTTTAAAGATGTGTGAAGGAGGTAGCGATGGTTTCAAATTTTGATTTTTTGAAGAAAGATTTTCCGGTTCTTTCAAATTTTGGAGAAATGGCTGAGAAATATTGTTACTCTGATTCAAATTCATGTTTAATGAAGTTGGGTATGATTGGAGAAACTATTGTAAATTTAATGTTTACATATGATAGAATTGCATTTCCACATGATAACACAGCAGTTGCACGTATAGACAAATTAAGTAGAGAAGGGTTACTTACAAGTGATTTAGTTGCTATTTTGCATGGTCTTAGAAAGGTAAGAAATAAAGCAGTACATGAAAATTATGCTTCGATAGCAGATGACAAAACATTTTTGCCGATGGCACACAGTCTCTGTGAATGGTTTATGCAGACCTATGGAGATTGGAATTATTCTCATAAAGATTTTGTCATGCCGGAAGAAAATACAGTATTAGGTACAGTTGATAAAGAGGCTGAAGAGAAAAAGGAATCAGAACTCACAAAGTTAGCAGAACAAATGGCAGCAGCGGCTCCGATTATTGAACAGACAGAGCGTAAGAAGCAAGCTTATAAAGCAGCCAATCAAAGACCAAAAACAGAAGCGGAAACTCGTTTCTTGATTGATGAACAATTACGAATGGTAGGATGGGATGCAGATACCGAAAATCTGCGCTACTCCAAGGGAACTCGTCCTACAAAAGGTAGAAATCTCGCAATCGCTGAATATCCTACGAATTCTAAAGTGGGAAATAGAGGATATGCAGATTATGCACTTTTTGTAGGAGAGAAATTAGTTGGTATTATCGAAGCAAAAGCTATTCATAAGGATATCCCTTCTGTTATTGATTATCAAGGAAAAGACTATCCAAGATGTATTCGAAAAGAAGATGAGAAATACGTTATAGATACATGGGGAGAATTTAAAGTTCCATTTACCTTTGCAACAAATGGAAGACCTTACCTTGAGCAGTATAAGACAAAATCCGGTATCTGGTTTTTGGATTTAAGGAAACCGGATAATTCGCCGATGGCATTACGGGGCTGGATGAGTCCCGATGGAATGGAAGAATTGCTTGCTGCGGATATAGAAGGTAAGAATAAGAATCTGAAGGAAATGTCATATGACCTTTTGACAGATAAAGACGGACTGAATTTGAGACCTTATCAGCTGAATGCAATTAGGGCGGCAGAAGAGGCTGTTATTAGCGGAAAGCAAACCGCATTATTAGCAATGGCTACCGGTACAGGTAAAACAAGAACTGTATTAGGTATGATTTACCGATTCCTTAAGACAGAGAGATTTCGTCGCATCTTATTTTTGGTAGACCGTACAGCATTAGGAGAACAGGCTCAGGATGTTTTCGAAGAAGTAAAAATGGAAGATCTCCTCACGCTTGATGATATTTATAATATTAAAGGTTTAGAAGACAAAACAATTGATAAGGAGACTCGTATCCACATTTCGACTGTTCAGGGAATGGTTAAGCGAATTATGTACAATGATGGTGAAACCATGCCTGCTGTTTCAGATTATGATTTGCTCATAATAGATGAAGCACACCGCGGATACATCCTAGACAAAGAAATGGGAGAAGATGAGGCTCTTTATAGAGACCAAAGAGAATATCAGAGTAAGTATAGGTCAGTTATAGAATATTTTAATGCTGTGAAAATTGCACTTACAGCAACACCGGCATTACAGACTACAGAAATCTTTGGAGAACCGGTTTTTAAATATACCTATCGTGAGGCTGTTATTGAGGGATATTTGGTAGATCATGATGCACCTCATGAGTTAAAGACTAAATTAAATACAGAAGGTATTCATTATAAAAAGGGTGATGCGGTTACAATATATGACCCAATCACCGGAGAAATCGAAAATAGTGAGTTGATAGAGGATGAACTGGATTTTGATGTAGATTCATTTAATAAGCAGGTTATAGTAGAATCCTTTAATAGAACGGTTTTGGAAGAAATAGCAAAAAATATAGATCCAGAATCCCCGAGGGAACAGGGGAAAACATTGATTTATGCTGTTAATGATGACCATGCAGATATGATTGTATCAATACTCAAGGATATTTACACAGAATATGGTGTTGATAATGATGCAATTATGAAGATTACTGGCAGTGTAGCCAACGGAAATAAAAAGAAAATACAAGAGGCAATAAAGCGTTTCAAAAATGAAGATTATCCATCCATTGTTGTCACGGTTGATTTGTTGACAACAGGTATTGATGTACCTTCGATTTCAACGTTAGTGTTTATGCGCCGTGTTAAATCCCGTATTTTGTTTGAGCAGATGTTGGGACGTGCTACACGTTTGTGCAAAGAGATTCACAAGACACATTTTGATATTTATGACCCTGTTGGTGTTTACGATGCTTTAGAGGATGTCAATACAATGAAACCAGTAGTAGCAAATCCAAGCACATCATTTACACAGTTATTAGATGGTTTAGAGGAATTGAATGATGAAGCACACGTAAAGAATCAGATTAATCAGGTAATCGCAAAGCTACAGCGTAAAAAGAAAAATATTGATGCAAAAACGATGGAGCATTTCATTGATATGTCAGGAGGAATGGACCCGACACAGTTTGTAGTTGATATTCAAAAACGCAGTCCGGAAGATGCTAAAAAGAGATTGTTGGCATATTACGATTTATTTCGTATGCTTCAGGAAAGTAAGCCAAATGGTGGCAGACCTGTTGTTATTTCTGATAAACAAGATACTTTTATTGAAGAGAGAAGGGGTTACGGAAATAAAGATGTCCGCCCAGAAGATTACATAGATGCATTCTCAAGCTATATTCAAAATAATATCAATGAGATTGCAGCATTAAAAATTATCTGTACAAATCCGCGTGAACTTACCAGGGATAGCTTGAAGTCCCTGATGCTTACGTTGGATAGAGAGGGATATACAACACAGCAATTAAATACGGCAATATCACAATTGACAAATGAGGAAATGGCAGCAGATATTATAAGCTTGATTCGCAGATATGCTATAGGTTCAGTGCTTATCGGCCATGAGGCAAGAATTAGAAAGGCTGTGGATCGATTGCGAAAAGCACATTCTTTTACTATGCAGGAACAAAACTGGATTAAGAGAATGGAAGATTATTTGCTGAATGAATCAGTACTGAATATTACAGTATTTGATGAGGACAGTCGTTTCAAATCTCAGGGTGGATTTGCGAAGATAAATAAAATATTTAGTGACAAATTAGAAAGTGTCGTTTTAGAACTCAATGAGTATCTATACGATGATGGAGGAAGAACTGCATGACAACACAAGAAATCGTATCAAAACTTTGGAATCTCTGTAATGTGTTAAGAGATGATGGCATTACATATCATCAGTATGTAACAGAGCTTACATATATTCTATTCTTAAAGATGGCGAAAGAAACCGGTGCAGAGAAGCAGATACCAGAAGATTATCGTTGGGATGTATTGAAGTCAAAAAGCGGAGTTGAATTAAAGAAATTTTATAAAGAATTGCTCAATCATTTGGGCGAGAATTGTACAGGACGAGTAAGAGAAATTTACCAAGGCTCTGCGACTAATATCGAGGAGCCGAAGAACCTCGAAAAAATCATTACAACGATTGATGGTCTTGATTGGTTTTCTGCTCGCGAAGAAGGACTTGGTAATCTATATGAAGGATTATTGGAGAAAAATGCGAACGAAAAGAAATCCGGAGCAGGTCAGTATTTTACACCTAGAGTCCTTATTGATGTGATGACAAGATTGATGAAACCACAGCCGGGAGAACGCTGTAATGACCCGGCCTGTGGAACGTTTGGATTCATGATTTCTGCAAGCCAGTATGTGAGAGAGAATACAGATGATTTATTCCAATTAGATGCGGATACTGCAAAATTCGAAAGAGAAGAGGCGTTTACCGGCTGTGAGCTTGTGCATGATACACATAGACTTGCATTGATGAATGCAATGCTACATGATATTGAAGGTGAAATAAAGCTGGCAGATACTTTATCCAATGCTGGAAAAGAAATGAAAGGATATGATGTAGTATTAACGAACCCGCCTTTTGGGACCAAGAAGGGTGGAGAGCGTGCTACAAGAGACGACTTTACCTTTCCAACCAGTAATAAGCAGCTAAATTTCCTGCAGCATATTTACAGAAGTTTGAATACAGATGGCAAAGCAAGAGCAGCAGTTGTATTGCCGGATAATGTTTTATTTGCAGATGGAGATGGCGAAAAAATTCGTAAAGACCTTATGGAAAAATGCAATCTGCATACAATCCTTAGATTGCCTACCGGTATTTTCTATGCTCAGGGAGTAAAGACAAATGTATTATTCTTTACGAGAGGTAAAACGGACAAGGCGAATACTAAAGAAGTTTGGATATATGACCTCAGAAATGACATGCCATCATTTGGAAAGACAAATCCTTTGAAAAAAAAAGATTTTGATGACTTTGTTGCTTGCTATGCGGATGGTGATTTGTCAGCACGTAAAGAAACATACAGTGAAGAAAATCCGAATGGAAGATGGAGAAAATTCACATATGATGAAATTTTGGCAAGGGATAAAACAAGTCTTGATATTACATGGATGAAGAGTGATTCGGGGACAGATGATTACACTCTTGCAGAATTGTTAGAACAAATAAAAGAAAAGTCATCCAACATATCTAAGGCGGTTGCGGAATTGGAAGCACTTATAGGAGAGGTGGAAGAATAATGGATACAAAAGCATTACGACAAAAAATTCTTGACCTTGCTATTCGCGGTAAATTAGTTCCACAGGATCCAAACGATGAACCAGCATCCGTATTGCTGGAGCGTATCAGAGCTGAAAAACAACAGATGGTCAAGGAGGGTAAGTTAAAACCTAAGGATATTAAGAATGATACAATCATATTTGTTGGTGAGGATAATTTACATTATGAGAAGTTCCAGGATGGAAGCGAGAAATGTATTGAGGATGAGATACCGTTTGAAGTGCCGGAAGGGTGGGTATGGTGTAGATTAACGGAGATTACTTTTGAAATCTTTGCTGGTGGAGATAAGCCTGAAAATTACTCCAAGACACAAACAGATGAGTTTTCCATTCCTATATTTGCTAATGGCGCCGAAAATGATGGTCTGTATGGTTTTACCAATAAAGCAAGAGTAAATAAATCTGCAATTACCGTATCTGCAAGAGGAACTATTGGCTTTTGCTGTATTAGGCACATGCCCTTTGTACCAATAGTGAGGTTAATTACTATTGTTCCTGCTGAGGGGATAAATATTGAATATTTGAGAATTGTATTCCAAGCACTAATTGAAACAGGGGAAGGCTCAAGTATTCCACAGCTTACTGTACCTGGAATAAAGCCTAAATTAATTCCGATACCACCATATTCAGAACAGACAAGAATATCCAACAAATTGATAGAAACAGAAAAAATTGTTTCAGCTGTTGAACTTAACCAAGAATCAGTAGTCAACTATATTAAGTTGGCAAAATCAAAAATCCTTGATCTTGCCATCCGAGGACAGCTTGTCCCACAAGACCCTAATGATGAACCTGCTTCCGTTCTGCTTGAACGCATTCGGGCAGAGAAAGAAGAACTCATAAAAGCGGGTAAAATCAAGCGCGATAAGAAAGAATCTGTCATCTTCAAAGGTGAGGATAACTCTTATTATGAGAAGATAGGTGATAAGATTCGTTGTATTGATGCTGAAATTCCCTTTGACCTGCCTGAGTTGTGGACTTTTGCAAGGCTCAAACACATTGGTGGAATCGTCGGCGGTGGAACGCCCAAAACCAATATTGGTAAATATTGGGATGGAAATATTCCTTGGTTGACCCCTGCTGATCTCAGTGGTTATGATAGTATGTATATTTCTACCGGTTCAAGAACCATCACTGATTTCGGCTTGAAATCATCATCTGCTCAAATGCTTCCTGCAAATTCGATTTTATATTCAAGCCGTGCACCGATAGGTTATACTGCAATCGCAACAAATCCTGTTTGCACCAATCAAGGATTTAAGTCTGTTGTCCCTTACGACTTTTCTATAAGTCCCTATTTATATTACAGTCTTAAGGCCAGAACTGACAATATAATTCAACGTGCGACCGGAACAACTTTCAAAGAAATTTCTGGTTCCGAAATGGCCGAAACAATAATTCCTATACCGCCATTAAATGAACAGTCCAAGATTGTTGAGAAGGTAACACAGTTGCAAGAAGTTATTTCATTAATAGAAAAAAGCCTCAACTGAGGCTCTTTTCTATTAAGTACAATGCATGATTACTCTTTGTGATTTGAGATACAACTAACTTTTGATAGTTTTCTGGTGGAATTGGAAGTATAAGATTAAGAATATCTTCCCTTGAAATGCCAGGTATTAAGCCTTTGGCAACTGCTTTAATCTCTTCAATATAAAAGCTTATACAAAAAGAAAGATATTCCACGTTAAGACCATATGTGTTACGTATCGCCATAATTTGACGGGCAATATGGGCGTTTCCAAAATCATTGAAAGCCAATTCTCCTACTGTACCTTTACACGTTAGTAACAAGTCGCCCTGCTTTGTAATAACTTGTGGAGATGATGTCCACCTTACTAATTCAATTTTGCCATTTCTAAAATTGCTTGCCCCGGTAATATATGGAATACCATCTTGATTATCGTTATATTCTGATGGAGATAAATCTCTCCCAGAAATTAATTTCCACAATTCTTTAAGTCGTATGAAACACCAATTTTCAGGAATTTCAAAAGGGATACTATTGTCTATATTTTTTATGGTGCTTCCTATCTTCTCATAATAAGAGAATTCGACACTTTTACCTCTATAATTGATTCAGCGGATACCCGCAAATATATTTATGGAGGTGTCTTTATATGAAGACAGAAATAACTTTTGAAGATTACCTAAAAAAAGGTAATCTATCCGAAAACACCATTGAATCTTACCTGTGGACAGTGAATTACTTCACTACAAATTATGATAAGATTTCGAAGGAAAACTTACTTGCCTACAAGGGCTATCTGATGGAGCATTTTAAACCCAAAACTGTAAATCTGAGAATACAAGCAATTAATAAATATCTAGAATATTTAGAAAAGTCACAATTGCGACTCAAAGCAGTAAAGATCCAGCAGAAAAGCTTTTTGGAAAATGTAATCAGCAATGCCGATTATAAATTCCTGAAGAATCAGCTTAAAAAAGATGGCAATTTGGAGTGGTATTTTGTTGTCTGGTATCTTGCTGCGACTGGTGCTCGTGTAAGCGAATTAATTCGTATTAAGATTGAGCATGTGCAACTTGGATATTTTGATTTGTATAGCAAGGGCGGTAAATTACGTAGATTATTCATTCCGAAAATATTACGTGAAGAAACACTAAAGTGGTTGGGTGAAACCCAACGCACGTCAGGCTATCTATTTCTAAACAGGTATGGTAATCGTATAACGACTAGAGGTATTTCTCAACAGCTCAAGAATTATGCAGACAAATATGGATTGGACAGCAAAGTGGTCTATCCACACTCTTTCCGTCATAGATATGCCAAAAACTTTCTTGAAAAGTATAATGATATTGCATTACTGGCTGATCTTATGGGGCATGAAAGCATTGAAACTACTCGTATCTATTTACGACGTACCGCAAGTGAACAACAAGCACTTGTAGATAAAATAGTAACTTGGTAAGAAGTGCAGCCGCTTTTTGAAAGCGGCTGTTCACTATAGTAACATATTTGAGATATCGTCTATCTCAATAAATATTTTTGAAATATGCTGAGAAATTCGTCGTTGTTCCTCAAACGGAGGCAAAGGAAATACTGCTTTTCTCCCATCTGCAGTACCCAGCCGTGGCATTTTTACTCCATATGAGCAACGATTGGCATATTTCAAAAAAGTAGGTGACATTAGATAGTATAATGCATATTGTGGTTCAACAACATTTGAGAAATTCAACGGAAGAATTTCAGAGGTGCAAAATCCTTCCTCATCTGCAAGAACCACTTTATTTAGATAAGGACGCAACTTGCTATAAAGGACCTGTCCCTTTTTGAACAGATGCTTTGTACTAGACGAATCACGTTCATATTTCCTAATTTTATGTATAACTTTGCCGGAATCTTTTTCAATATCTTCGAGATCTAAAACCCACGCTCCCTCGTCAATATCTTTAGTATCTACATTAACACAGTTTCCATAATCACATATCTCACCTAAACAGCACAATTCCCAATTAATAGGAATATCATCCAAATTCCAATCATTAATATTTTCTATTAATGTTCCGGTTTGTCGATAATAAGAGTTATCCTCACCACGGAAGATGATAGATTCCTTCTTATCACGCTTGATTTTGCCGGCTTTGATGAGTTCTTCTTTCTCTGCTCGTATACGTTCAAGAAGAACAGAAGCAGGCTCAGCATTCGGGTTCTGAGGTACAAGTTTACCACGAATAGCAAGGTCGAGGATTTTTGATTTTGCAGAAGAAATGTAATTAACAATATCCTCTTTTTCGTTTTCGATAGTCGAAACTGTCTTTAATATGTGATTAACTTGAAATTCCAATCTTTTTTGCTCTTCATATGGCGGAAGTGCAATAAGTATTGAATTCATATTATCCTGTGTCATTTTAGGTTGAGCAGAACCTGTTACATACTTTTCAAGGCTAATTGCATTAATATATAAACAAAGATATTCTAAGATCAGTTTATCAGTTGAATCAATGCAATGTGCATGATTATTTACCCAATACTGTCCTTCTGCAAAAAAAGCAATAGGTTTACTCCTTGTTACAAGATTTGCACCATCTTCACCTATTAGCAATAGTTTCTCATTAAATATAAACTTATCTATTTTGTCAATTTTTCCAGAAGCACCATAATAGTCATATATTTTAGCAACATTAGTACGATTAGCTGATGAGATAGGTTTTCTTTCGCTATCACGATTAACAGTAACAGACGTAAACCTACACCATGCCCATCCTTCCGGCACTTCAAATGGTATCTCATTTTCAATACATTTCACGGTTCCATCCTGAAACTTCTCATAATGTAAATTATTGATTCAATTTCTGCTCAATTTTCAGTCAATGAGAGTTGGGTGGATTTTTTATATCCTATACTTACAAAACAAATCGCCCACAGGGCAGAAAGGCAGGTACAGGATATGTACAACAACTGATGGAGTTCAAGGAGGGCATTAGAACGTCCTGTAAAATATTTCGTTGGTTTAGGAAGCAGGGGTAAGTACATAACATCATCCACTCTGGGAGAGGATGAGCCGGAATCTTTATTACCCACTTTAACAAAATTTCTGGAAAATCCGTATACCAATACATCGCATATGAAATGCGCCGGAGCATGATCAAAGTGCGTCAGTAAGGCATCTTTTTTCTCCTCAGAAGTAGTGATGTCACATAACACCAAATCTCGAATAGCTGAAATGGTATAAGAAACATCACTGATATATGGCAATAATTCTGATTCGATATCTTTACAGAGCTTGTCTCTGTTCTTTTTGCTGTTGTAATAACTGATAATTTTGGGGCTGATGCGGGATTGTCCTTTAATCCATTTACAGACCAATCCATTATCAAATGCAAAATCTACATTATCGTTGGCAAAGCTGCCAAACAGCATATAGATAAAATCCATTTGCGAGTAGTCTGCATCAATTAAGCCGTCCAAAAGGATGGCAGCTATACTATGAAAATCAATTCTATTCAATGAAATCATCTCCTGTAATTTGTCCTGTAATTTTTTATGGTTCTTATTTTATGGTGGTAATACGTTTCAATATGGGAAGTATATCATAAAATCAGACACAGAACAACCGTTCGAATAATGTGAACGCTATTTTTGGAAAGATTTTTTTGGATTCCATTACTTAAATTCTATTTGAGCTTTTTCAATCTGGACTCAATTGTGGCTCAATGTAGAATGCCACCGGTTTTACTAAAATGAATCTATTAGGTTTACTCGTCATTGCCGGCATAAAGATGACAAAACTTGGTAATCATTTAGGTAAAGGAGGTTTCGCATGGAGTTGACGGTAAACAAAGCGGGCAAGTATGCCTTAGTATGACTTACGAATGCGGAAAAAGCTGATCCAAAGGTTATGGACAGTTTACAGCCTTTGATTGAGCAGTGTAAGGAGAAGAAGTACAGATTGGCTATTTTTGAATCCGGTGAGCAGGATTTGTTGGAAAAGACAACAGATTTGCTGATTCACAATCGAGGACTGGAAAAAACCGATGATGGAAAAACAACTGCTTTGCCCAAACAGGCAGCAGGAGCAAGGTAGTGAGCGGTGATTCGCCCGATACTAC
>ENA-OOUV01000106-OOUV01000106.1-human-gut-metagenome-genome-assembly--contig:-NODE-106-length-17817-cov-2.112037_pt1 | contig 17817 bp, 13 predicted proteins | sample MGYA00241551_ERZ501284 | MGnify/ENA primary metagenome ERZ501284 (study PRJEB25962, sample SAMEA2042282) | human gut metagenome | biome: human gut; feature: human-associated habitat; material: faeces... | reverse complement strand
GTTGTGGCGGCGTCTCCCGACGTTGTTGTTGCATGGCTCCTTCCTCGTGATTTTGGCGGGAGCCATGACTACGTTTCTTTGTGGCCGAAAAGGATATGTGCATCTTACTGTCGGCAGTGAGGTGAACTGCTTTTTGGAACAAGACGGCAGGCAGGTTGTAGAGTTACCGTTCACCTTACGTCTGGACAGTTTCCGGATTGAGTACTATCCGGGTACGGATGCTCCTGCAGATTATATCAGCTATATTCACGGTGAGACGCCCGTCTCCATGAACCGTATTCTTTCACGGCAGGGGTTTCGCTTTTATCAGTCTTCCTTTGATGAGGATATGCAGGGGAGCTGGCTGACAGTGAATTATGACCCGTGGGGGATAGGGATTACCTATAGTGGATACCTCTTGTTAGGTGTCTCCATGCTCTGGATGCTGGTCAGCCGGGGCGGAGAGTTCCGCAGGCTGCTGAGGCATCCGTTGTTGAAGAAGGGAGGAATGTTTGTTCTATTGTTGCTGTGTCTGGGAAGTGGGGTACATGCGCAGAAGAGAAGCCTTCCGGCACTGGCACGCAAGCAGGCGGATAGTCTTGCCCGTAAGCAGGTGATTTATAATGACCGTGTGGTTCCTTTCAATACCCTTGCGCGCGATTTTGTACTGAAACTGACGGGAAAATCGTCTTATGGAGGCATGACGCCGGAGCAGGTGATTGGCGGATGGCTTCTGCGTCCGGAGGTTTGGCAGAATGAGCCGATGATTTATATCAAAAACGAGGCACTCCGTCGTCTGCTTCATTTGGAGACACCCTATGCATGTCTGGCTGATTTGTTCGACGGTGAGAAGTATCGCTTGCAGAAGTTCTGGAAGGGGAAGCAAGACCATCATCAGAAAATGACTTCTCTGGAAAAGGCCATTGTAGAGGCGGATGAAAAGGTGGGACTGATTTTGATGCTCCAAAATGGTACATTGATTCGTCCTTTGCCGGAAGACGGGAGTGTGGAGCCTGTTTCCGATACTAAAATACAAGCCGAATTGCTGTATAACCGTATTCCTTTCAGCAAATTGCTGTTCATGTTCAACCTTACGGTGGGGATGCTGGCTTTCTTCCGTCTGCTGTATCGCGGCCTGCGCCGTTCGTCGGCATTGTCAGACTCTTCCGGTAGGATTGTAGCGCTCTCTTTCTCTTCGCGTTTGGCAGATACTTTTTTCCCGTTTTCTCTTTATGCGGCGTTTCTCTTTCAGCTCTTCGGGTATGGTCTGAGGTGGTACATCGGCGGGCGTATCCCGTTGGGTAATGGATACGAAACGATGCAGTTCATGGCATTGTGTGCGCTGTTCCTGGCTTGTCTGTTTCGGCGGCGCTTCCCGTTTATGGTGCCTTTCGGTTTTTTGCTGTCCGGTTTTGCCTTACTGGTGTCCTATTTGGGACAGATGAATCCCCAAATCACTCCCTTGATGCCCGTGCTCGTTTCTCCGTGGCTCAGTACGCATGTGTCGTTGATAATGATGTCTTATGCTTTGTTTGCCTTTATGATGCTGAACGGCATACTGGCATTGTGTCTTCGCCGTTCAGCCCGGATGTTGATGCTGCTCAGCCGATTGCTGCTTTATCCCGCCGTTTTCTTTTTGGGAGCCGGCATTTTTCTGGGTGCGGTTTGGGCCAATGCTTCTTGGGGGCGTTATTGGGCTTGGGACCCGAAGGAAGTATGGGCGCTGATTACCTTTATGGTTTATGGAGCGGCGTTCCATGCGCGCAGCCTGCGCATTTTCCGCAGTCCGTTATTCTTCCATATCTATATGATTGTTGCCTTTCTGACAGTCCTGATGACCTATTTCGGGGTGAACTACATCCTTGGAGGAATGCACAGCTATGCCAATGCCTGATTTGTGGGTGGTTCTACCTATTTATGATGACAGACTTGTTTTATTATACCTAATTTAAGTGATTGCGTACTGTCTGCCGATGCCTTATCTTTGCAACATCAGATTTGAATGAATTAGTTAGTCATAATTACGTAACCACTTTTATGAAGATAAAAGGATCCCCGCTTCCCGATGTGATATCGTGAAGCGGGGATTTGTGTATGGCGTGACGGATACTGTGGGTAAGGTTGGATAAGGATACTTGTGGGGCATAAAGAGTCATAGGATGGGGAGGGATGACATAGGGGATGAGCTTTGTCTTCAAGCACAAGATAAACCTTAATCAATAGGCAGAGGGCTTTTCCCGTATGGAGGAGCATACTTTTGCAAGGGATTCATCCGGTTTTTCCCTATAGGCCGCAGCGGGTAGGGAAACGGTTGCCGGAAGAATCTTATAGAGAGTCCTTGATGTCGCTCAATTCTACCAGCTTGTTGACAATAGCGTAGATGGTGAGCCCTGCCGGAGAATGTATCTGCAGTTTGCGTGCAATGTTACGGCGATGGGTAATGACGGTATGGATGGAGAGGTAGAGTTTGTCGGCGATGGCTTTGTTGGTCATGCCCTTCACAACGCAGGTGATGATTTCCTTTTCGCGCTGGCTCAGGGTTTCTTGTTCGCTGTCTTTTTCCTCTTCCTCCTCGGTGTGTAGCAAGTGGTTGATTTTGGAGGCGATGACATCTACGTCATCGCACATGGCGAAGTTCTCGTCATATTCCTTCAATATGTTGTTGTCGATGACGGAGCATACCATAGCAATGTACTTGATACCGGATTTTCCGTGTTCTGCCTTGAAGGCGGGCAGGTCGAACCAGCCACCGAAAGTGGGGTTGATGATGATAATGTCTGCCGGATGCATGTGAATGTAGTTCTGCAGCGATTCCGGAGAAGAAACCTCAATAGGGTGTGCATTCAAGTTGGGAATACGCTTCAAAACAGCCGTCAGGCCACTCCGGATGATGACCGAAGTTTCTGCAATGACAATCTTCAAAGAAGTATTATTGTTCATTTTTCAGTTTCCTTTCTATTTGCGCTACGGCGGGAACAAACATATAATCTTCTACCTGGCAGTGGGTGGCAAGGTCTTGTTCGCAGTTGAATATATCGAACAAGACCGCATTCAGGAGATTGTTGTTCTCCTTTTCCGGGTAGTATTTGATGATGATGTTCTTCAGCTCTTTCAGTTTGGTATCTATCTGATTATGTTTGCTGGCAAAAGTGGCAATGTTGTATTCATCCGATAGGTTGCCTTGGAGTAATTGCTCTACATAGGTGAATACGGCCTGGTTTTCATATTCCATGTGGCGGCGTACCTCCTTGGCATATTCATCGAAGAACTTCAGGATGAGGTAGGCTACATCGTTTGTACTGGAACAATCGATGGCTTCGATGAGTTTGCGGCGGATGGCCGGCAGGTTGAAGTCGAGGAAATATGTGTGGGCACGCTTCAGATAATCCATAAGGGCGGGAATGGAAAAATCACTTTCATTGCCGCTGTAAGAGTATTGTTCTTCGCTGATAAAGTTGGCTACGGCGAGGAATGTAGGGCAATCGACGCCTTGTGCTTCGCAGACGTCCTTCACGCTCTTGTCTCCGAATCCTAATGACAGTCCGAAGCGGCTCATCACCATTAATAAGGAGTAATTGTCACAGATGAGGTCGCTCATCTTGTCCGTGGAGCGGTACTTATGTTGCTCATTCATTGTATGTTATTGTTTTTAATTCTCTGATTCGTGCGCAAAGTAACGGCTTTTATCCGAGAACTGCAATCACTATTAGTAGGTATTTTGCTTGTCGGGAGACGGTTGGAGACTGGTGTTTGCCGAATAAACTAAAAGCTTTAGTTTTATTTAACGAGAGAAATTAGTTTTTGAACTAAATAATTTAGTTATTTGCGGAAAACAAAGAATGTTATGAAAGGATTGACTGCAAAAGAAGAAGAAATCATGGGCTTTTTCTGGGAAAAGGGACCCTTGTTTGTGAAGGAAATGCTGGCATTCTATGAAGAGCCGAAACCACATTTCAATACTTTGTCCACCATTGTGAGAGGATTGGAGGATAAGGGATTCCTGAGCCATCATACGTACGGCAACACGTATCAGTATTATGCGGTGGTCAGCGAGGAGGATTTCCGCAAGCGGACACTGAAGAACGTTATCAGCAAATATTTCAATAATTCCTATCTCAGCGCAGTGTCGTCTCTGGTGAAGGAAGAGGATATATCCCTGGAAGAACTGAAGCAGTTGATACAAGACGTGGAAAAGGGAAGGGACTGAGATTGTTGAGGCTCTAATAACTCTGGCTTATGAAAAACATCGGATTGGTTTGTTTGCTGCTGGTAAGTATTTGCTGCGGATTGCAGGCAAAGAAAATCGTAAAGGTACCCTATTTCATGGCATGCAATACGCGTAGCATTGAAGTGGAGCAAGTGACGCTTGGAAAAGATACGACCTGGCTGGCGGTGAGGCTTTATGGCATGCAGGGCGATAGGGTCAGGATTGATTCGACAGCTGTGTTGCGGGCATCCGGAAAGGATTACGGATATTTGGGAAATACCGGTTTTGCCAGGGATGAATGGACGCATATTCCCGCTTCCGGTGAAATGACTGCTGTTTTGAAGTTTAGTCCGCTTCCGATGGATACTGAGAGCTTTGATTTTGTAGAGACACCGGACAGTGATGAAGGATGGGTAATTTATGGTATACAGCTCAACGGAGAGAAACCTCGGGTGGATATTCCCGAACGTTTGCGGAATAAGAAACCGGATGAGGTTTTGCCATTGCCCGGACCGGAATTGAATATGGGAAAGACTGTCATAAAGGGGCAGATATTGGGGTATAAACCGGAGTATGGAGTGACGTTACGCTACTATGACTCGCCTTGGTTCTTCATGTATTTCACCGGTAAGGACTTGAAGATAGCGGAGGATGGCACGTTCCGTTATGAGACAGAGGTGCTGTTGCCGAGCGGTGCTACGCTGTGGATATCCCGTTCGAAAATAGAATTGTTTCTCGTTCCGGGTGGAGAACTGGATGTCACAATCAATCTGCCTGAAATATTCTATTCGCAAAGCCGTCTTTTAAGCCGGAAAAGGGATGGTGTAACGGACAACTGTGTTTGGTTTGAAGGAGACTATGCCGGTCTGAATACCGAGTTGCTGCGGTTCGGTGAAATGAAAAGCTTATCGGGAGCTGATGATTTTTATGCAGATATTTGTGGGATGACTCCGCAGGCATATAAAAAGTATCTGTTCAGGCATTATGAAGATATGCAAAAGAAACTTGTAAAAAACAAGGATATGAGCCAGGCTTGCCGTACTTATATCCGGGCAAATCTGGATATGAATCTGTTCAGCCTTATCTATAATTACAAGAGTAACCTTAGTTATGCCCCGATGCTTTCGGGCAGGAAGGGGGTGAAAAGGGCGGACATGACGGTGGACAGTACCTCATACTTCAAGGAAATACTGCAACTGGATATTCTGCATACCCCCGAACAGAAATATTACAATTATTATACGGACTTTGTGAAGACCGCTACCGGAAATTTCCGGGATAAGTTTGTGCAAGACCCTCTTTGGCCGGACATGCTTCTTGCCGGGCGTGCTTCCCGTAATCTGAGCAAGTACATGCCTTTGACTGAGGAAGAGCGTCGGACGGTGGACAGCATCGCTTCTCCCGACCTCAGGCAATTGTTCCTGATGAGAAACGGGAGGATTGAAGCCGAACTGAAATCAGAGTTGGAAGCTACTAAGGGAAAGACCGGATATAAGATTGTTGAGGTGGAAAAGGAGGTAGCGGCAGACAGTTTGTTGCAGGTCATTACTCGTCCTTATCGTGGCAAGATGGTACTGGTGGATATGTGGAACACCTGGTGTGGTCCTTGTATGCGGGCCATGAAAAGCCTGAAACCGTTGAAAGAGGAGCTGAAAGAGGTGGTTTATCTATATATTGTCGACGAAACATCTCCTGAAGGAAAATGGAAAGTAATGATACCGGATATACCCGGTATTCACTGTCGCATTAGCAATGAGCAAAGTACGGCATTGGCAAAGCTGTACGAATATCCGGGTATCCCGACCTATTTCGTCGTGAACCGTGAAGGAGATATTTCCTACAAAGCAACCGGATTTCCCGGAGTGGAGATGCTACGGAATGAACTGACCAAGTAACTGTAAATAGTAAATAGTAAATCGTAAATCCCTAAATAGTAAATAATTCCATGGGTCTGTTTTTTGTTTATATACTCAAATCTTCTGTTTGCCTGGCGATATTCTATTTGTTTTATTGCTTGTTGCTGGCACGCGAGACGTTTCATCGTTTCAACCGTTTTTCATTGTTGGGCATTTTGCTGTTGTCCTGCCTATTGCCTTTGGTAGAGGTAAGTGTGAAGCAGGAGACGGAAGTGCACCAGACGATGCTGACATTGGAGCAGTTGCTGATGATGGCAGATGCAGTGAATGCCACTGAGGCCGGAGCAAGGGCTGAAACGGCAACAGTCACCTGGATACAAGTGGCGCTGCTTGTCTATCTGGCAGGAATCGTTTTCTTTGCCTTCCGCAACGTATATTCGTTGGTACGGTTACTGATGTTGCTGAAATCGGGTAAAAAAGAGGATATTGGCAGCTACTTACCGGGCAGGAAAGAGCGCGTTACTTTGATTGTACACAACTGTGACATCGCTCCGTTCAGTTGGATGGGATATATTGTCATTTCACGGAAAGACTTGGAGGAGAACGGACGGGAAATCCTTATCCACGAGCTTGCCCATATCCATAACCGCCATTCCTGGGACTTGCTGGTGGCTGATGTCTGCATTTTCTTTCAGTGGTTCAATCCGGCATCATGGCTCCTGAAGCAGGAATTGCAGAATATCCATGAGTTTGAAGCGGATGAAACGGTGATAAAGGAGGGTGTGGATGCAAAACAGTATCAACTATTATTAATAAAAAAAGCTGTCGGCACAAGGCTCTACTCTATGGCCAACAGCTTTAATCACAGTAAACTTAAAAAACGTATCACTATGATGTTAAAAGAAAAATCAAGCCCGTGGGCACGTTTGAAGTATCTTTATGTACTTCCGGTAGCTGCCATTGCAGTGACAGCTTTTGCCCGTCCCGAAGTCTCCGATAAAGTGGAGAAGATTTCAAGCGTCAAAGTTAACGATTTGGCTGCAATTGTAGAAACAAAAGTGGCGGAAAGTGCAGGTGACACTACGAAGCCTACCGATGTGAAGTATGTACCGACGGAAGTCCGCAAGCAGTTGAAGGGAACTCCGGTCTTCGAGGTGGTAGAGGAGATGCCGGAATTTCCCGGCGGCGGAATGAGTGCTTTCATGGATTATATCAAGACGAATATGCGTTATCCGGCATCTGCCAAAGAGAACGGTACGCAGGGACGGGTCACTGTCCAGTTTGTGGTGGATGAAGATGGAAGCATCAAGGACTCCAAGGTGCTCCGTTCTGTGGATAAGGATATGGATGCCGAGGCGCTGCGATTGATAAACACTATGCCGAAGTGGAAGCCGGGGAGACAGAAGGGGCAGCCGGTGGCAGTGAAATATACGGCTCCGGTGATGTTCAGGCTGGATAACGACAAACTTGAAAAAACTTCTTCTGCCAATGGTATTACAGTTGAAGGATATGCAGGTAATGGGAAAGAGCCATTGTATATTGTGGATGGAAAAGAGGTGACGCCATCTGTCATGAGTGCATTGAATCCTGATAAGATAGAACGTGTAACGGTTTTGAAAGATAAATCTGCCACGGATTTATATGGAGAAGAGGGACAGAATGGCGTTGTTCTGATAACCCTGAAACAAGGAACTCCGGGTATGGTTATCCGCCGGGGTAATGAGGTGGCAGAGAATGCTAAAGTACAGCATAAGAGTAGTCTTGATTTAATAAAGACTATCTATATTGATGGAGAAAAAGTTGATTTGAGTACTAAAACTATCGATGATTTAATACCTGCCGAGAATATTGAGGGTATTGAGGTGAAGAAAGAGGCAGGTGGAAAAGGTGAGATTTACATCACTACTAAAAAAACTAAAGCTGTAGAAAAGACCATTGCCAAAGGCAATATGAAAGTGGAAGGCAAAGTGGTGGATGAGCAGGGTGAGCCTGTTATCGGTGCGGCTGTTCTGATAGAAGGTACCACTACGGGAAGCGTTACCGATGTCAATGGCAATTTTGTCCTTTCTGTACCTTCTAAGGATGCTGTATTGGTTGTTTCGTATATAGGTATGGCTACCGGCAAAGTGAAGGTGCAGCCCAAGCTTACGATTACGCTGAAAAGTGAATAGTCTCTAACAATTATGATAAGGAAAATTCTCTCTTTGTTTCTGATTCTGGTAGCTGTGGGGGCAGGGCTTTGCTCTGCCCAGACAGCCGGTAAGAAATATTATTTGGTGGGCGGGCTTTTCTTCGAAGGCATGCCGCCTGGTGTGGGTTCGGACAACGTGGCGGCTTTCATAATACATGAGGACGGCGCGAGACACGAGGTTACGGAACTCCGCTTGCGCAAGGGCATTGTGCTGTCTGAGGAGGTGAGAGAATATGCTACTCCTGCCGACGAGGTGCCTGGTGCGGAAGCTTTCTTGATGAGTTACCGTGGAGGAACGGGGAAGAAGTTGCCGATAGGCGGTGCCGTACAGACTTTGAAGAAGGAAGAATGGATAGGAAAGGCTTTTCCGGAATTCAAAGTGAAAGACATAGAAGGACAGGAGTGGAGCAAGGCCGATGTGACGGGACGTCCTATGGTCTTGAACTTCTGGTATACCGGCTGTGGTCCTTGTATCCGTGAAATGCCGGAGCTGAACAAATGGATAGAAGTCTATCCTGATGTAACCTATCTTGCTACGACTTTTGACAGTGCTGCACAAATAAAGAAAATTGTAGAGAGCCGTCCTTTCCTCTTTACCCAGATAGCCGATGACTTGTTTTTCTTCGAGACCTTTCATGTGAGTGGTATGCCGGTCACTATACTGGTGGATAAGAAAGGCATTATCCGTCATATAGAACAAGGTACTGGAACTGCGAAACTTCGGTATATGCAGGATAAGTTGCAGAAACTTGTCAGCGAATAATTCTTTCCTGATGAATAGGGGATAAGGATTTCAGAGGATTTCTTTTGCCCTTTCACAGATTATCATACCTTTGCGAATATAAATCTAAGGAAGGCAAGGTTATGATAAAACATCTTTTTTTAATATGGGGACTGCTTGCGGCACTCACTGCTGAGCCGGTTCTGGCTTGTACATCTGCCGTCGTTTCTGGAAAGGTTACTCCTGACGGCCGTCCGTTGCTATGGAAAAACCGTGATACGGACTATCTGCGAAATCATGTTGCTTATATAAAAGGGGAGAAGTATAACTTCATTGCCGATGTGAATAGTGCTAACTTTCCTGCCTTGAAAGAGGCATGGATGGGTACAAACTCCGTTGGTTTTGCCTTGATGAACACCCAATCCTACAATCTGGTGGAAGTGAAAGATGGGGAAGAACGGGGGGCAGCCAACGGGAGGATTATCTACCGTGCCTTGGAGGTTTGTGCCACGGTGGAGGATTTCTGCCATTTCCTCGATACCATTTCCAAGCCCAGCTTGATAGAGGCCAATTTTGGCGTAATCGACGCTCAAGGCGCTGCCGCCATGTTTGAGGTGGATTATTATAAATATACGATGTATGATGCCAATAATCCCAAAGATGCTCCTTACGGCTACATTGCCCGTACCAACTTCTCTTTTGCCGGTGAAGCAAATCGGGGGGCAGGTTATGTACGCTATATGGAGGCAGACAGGGTACTGATGAGGGCTTCTGCAACGGGAGGGATCACACCGCAGGGTATATTCAATGATCTTTCACGTTCGTTTCGCAATGGCATGCTTGATATTGATTTGAAGAACGGGAAATTTAATCGCCCGCAAGGTTCCGGTTGGTTTGTCGACCAGGATTTTATTCCCCGTAACAGTACTTCTTGTTCCATTGTGGTGCAGGGCGTAAAACCGGGTGAGAAGGTGGAACTTACTACGATGTGGACAATGCTGGGATATCCTCCTACGGGTATTGCCGTGCCGCTTTGGGTGAAGGATGCGGATAGACTTCTGCCTCCGATGGTATGTTGGGACAAGGCGTGTGCCGCCGCTCCGCTCAGTGATTGGTCACTCCGGCTTTCCAACAATGTCTTTTGTTATAATCAGGGGATGGGAACCAATCGTTATCTGAATTGGGAAAAACTGTACAATATGGAGAATAATGGCTATATGCAGCAGCTTGTTACGGTAGAGGCAGAGGTGTTTCGCCGTACATGCCTATTGTTGGACAGCTGGAGACAGCAAGGAAGCATTGATTCTCAAGAAATGCAGAAGCTTTATCAAGATGTGGAAGCACTTGTCCGAAAGGCTTATACGCCTTTGATGGAACAATGACAGTATTCCAGTATTTCCCCTTCCTGCTCCGGGTGGAACCAGTGGATTTCCTCGTCTCGTTTGAACCAGGTCATTTGCTTACGGGAATAGATGCGTGAGTTCTGCTTTATCTTTTCGATGGCAAAGGGTAATGTCCATTCACCATCCAGGTACTTGAATATTTCTTTGTAGCCTACTGTATTTAGGGAATTTAGACTTTTATGCGGGTAGACCATGCGCGCTTCTTCCACTAAACCCTCTTCCACCATTTGGTCCACCCGGCAGTTGATGCGTTCATAAAGCTCTTCCCGGTTACGTGTTAATCCTATTTTGATGATACGGAAGGGGCGTTCTTTCTTTTGTTGAGTGCGGAAGGAAGTGTAGGCCTTTCCCGTCATGTAGCAGATTTCCAAAGCATGGACTACGCGTTTGGGATTCTTCAAATCTACTATTTTGTAATATTCCGGATCCAACAGCTTAAGTTCCGCACAAAGTCTTTCCAGACCTTCTGTTTCGTATTTGTGCAGCATGAGCTGGCGTGTATCGGCATCTACGGTCGGAATGTCGTCAATTCCTTTACAGACTGCATCTACATACATCATTGAGCCTCCGGTCAGCAGTACGGTGTTATGCTTTGTAAACAGGTCTTCCAGCAGCTTCATCACTTCCGCTTCGTATTGGGCGGCACTGTAATAGTCTGTCAGCTTCAGGGTACCGACGAAGTGATGCTGTACCCGTTGCAGTTGCTCCGGTGTAGGGGCAGCCGTGCCTATCTTTAAATCTGCATAGAGTTGTCTCGAATCGGCCGAGACGATACAAGTATGGAAATGTTCTGCCAATCGGAGGCTGAGCTCTGTTTTGCCTACTCCGGTGGGACCGATAAGTACGATTAGGGTGTGCATGCGGGTAAAAAAATAGGCACGGATTACGCGGATTACACGGAATATTCAATAACAACCGTGTGTTTCCGTGTAATCCGTGCCTAAAAGAAATCTGTATGGTATGTCTGTTTAATATTTCTCTTCTTCAAAGGAGTTTCCGGCTTCGTCCAAACCGCCGAAACCCTCTTTGTCGAAATCTTCCATATCGAAGTCCTGGTCGCCGTAAAAGTTTTCGTCCAAATCAAGGGAACCGCCAGCAGCTGCCATCTCTTCAAAATCAATGGTCTGCTTGGGAGCTTCACCTGCTTTCTTGGTGCATTTGGCTCCTTTCATTTCCTTTCCGGTAATGATTTCAGAAAGCTCGATGAAGAAGCAGCGCTCAGTCATATAATCGAATACATAGAGAAGTTTCTGCTTCTCGTCTTCAACCAGTTCGCTCAGCTGGGTCTCTTTCATCACCCAACTGTCCATTTCCGGATTGTCATCCATTTCTTCCAGCGTAATTTCTTTCTCTTTCTCCCAGTCATCATCGCAAATGAAGAAAGACGTCATTTGGTCGTTAGTGTAGCCTGCCGACTTTAGAATCGCTTCATGGAAGTCATAAAAGGTAGCTTCCGGGTCTATCTGTATTTCTCTGACAAAATCGTCCACCTCATCAGAGATGATTGTAAATCTGTAGATCATGATGATTTATAATTTATGATTTCTGACTTTGTGTAAATCATACGTTTTTCATTTTCCTGCGGGGATAATGCCGCGGGCTGATTCACGTATAAAGTTTACGATATAGCTTATTTCCGGTGTCATTTCCATTTCATCCTCGATTTTCTTCAAGGCATCCGTATTGTTCAGACCGCCTTGATAGATAATACGATAGGCATCATGGATTTTCTCAATGGTCTCGTTGGAGAAGCCACGGCGGCGTAACCCTACCACATTGATTCCCGCATAGCAGATAGGCTCGCGTCCGGCAATGATGTACGGTGGGATGTCCTTGCTGAAACGGCAGCCGCCTTGTATCATTCCATAACCGCCCACATGGCAGAATTGGTGCATCAGTACATTGGCGCTGATGATGGAATAATCGTCGATGACAATTTCACCCGCCATTTTTGTAGAGTTGCCAATGATACAGCTGTTGCCTATCAGAGCATCGTGGGCCACGTGTACACTTTCCATCAGGAGATTGTTGTTACCGACGATGGTTCTGCCTTTGGCAGCTGTACCGCGGTTGACAGTTACGTTTTCACGTATGATATTGTTGTCTCCGATTTCAGCAGTGCTTTCCTCCCCTCTGAACTTTAAATCCTGGGGAATAGCACCGATAACGGCTCCCGGGAAAATGGTGTTTCCATTGCCGATGCGTGCACCGTACAGAATGTTGACATTTGCCATAATCTTGTTGTTATCACCGATTACCACATTCTTGTCAATGAAAACAAAAGGAGCAATCTCTACGTTTTCCCCGATTTTGGCTTCGGGATGAATATACGCTAAGGGACTTATCATATTATTTACGATTTAGCTATTTACGATTTACGATTGAGAATACTTGCGATTTACTGTATATACGATTTTATCCGAATGTGATAATTCTCACGAATAATTTGAATCGTAAATCGTAAATAGTCTAATCGTAAATTTTATTATTTGTTCTTAACTATTTGCGCCATAAACTCTGCTTCGCAGACAACTTTTTCGCCTACAAACACATAGCCTTTCATGGTAGAGATGCCGCGGCGTATGGGGGCCATCAGCTCTACACGGAAGATGAGGGTATCTCCAGGTACCACTTTCTGGCGGAATTTCACACCGTCAATCTTCATGAAGTAGGTGGAGTAACGTTCCGGTTCATCCACTGAATTCAGAACAAGCAAACCTCCCGTCTGTGCCATTGCCTCTATCTGCAACACACCGGGCATTACGGGTTCCTGCGGGAAGTGTCCCTGAAAGAAAGGTTCGTTGGAAGTTACGTTCTTGACACCTACAATGTAGTTGGCACCAATTTCAATCACTTTGTCCACCAGTTGGAAAGGATAGCGGTGCGGTAACAATTCGCGGATGCGGTTTACATCCATAATCGGTTCGCGGTTGCAGTCGTAGGTAGGGGCTTGTATTTCGTGCAAACGGATTTCCTTGCGCATCTGGCGGGCGAACTTATTGTTGATAGTGTGTCCCGGGCGGGTAGCGATGATACGGCCCTTGATGGGCTTGCCTATCAAGGCCAGGTCACCGATGACATCAAGTAACTTGTGGCGGGCGCATTCATTGGGCCACACCAAAGGTTTGTGGTTGATATATCCCAATTGTTTGGCGTCCATATGAGGAACACCCATCACGTCGGCCAGCTTGTCATAGTTCTCCTGGGACATTTCGCGTTCGTAAATAACAATCGCATTGTCAAGGTCGCCGCCCTTGATAAGACCGGCTTGCAGCAACGGCTCAATTTCGCGTACAAACACGAAAGTACGGCTTGCGGCGATTTCATCCTTGAACTTCGTCATGTCCTCCAGCGTTGCAAACTGGTTGGGGAGGATGTTGGAATCGTATGATACCAATACATTCAAGCTGAAGTTCTCGTCCGGCAACACGATGATGGAAGAGCCGGTTGTTTCGTCACGGAATTCAATTTTGGACTTGATGATATAGAAATCTTTTACGGCATTTTGTTCTACAGTGCCTACGCGCTCTATTTCGTTGACATAATATTGGGCGCTTCCGTCCAGAATGGGAAATTCCGGTCCGTTTACCTGTATCAAGCAGTTATCGATACCCAATGCATAGAGGGCTGCCATACCATGCTCCACTGTGCTCACCTTTACTCCGTTTTTGGAGATTACAGTTCCACGGGTAGTTTCGGATACGTTGTCTGCAACGGCATCGAAGGTAGGCTGTCCTTCCAAGTCGATACGTTGGATTTTGTATCCATGGTTATCCGGAGCAGGATTGAAAGTAACGGTTAGGTCAAGTCCCGTATGAAGACCTTTTCCACTAAGCGAAAAGCTATCTTTTAGAGTCTTTTGTTTTAACATTGGTTACTTATTTAATAGTTGTTTAAGTTCATTCAATTCTTTGCGGAGCTGGCGCAGTTCCACTTGCATTTCCGGCAAACTTCTTTGTGCGATGGATGCCTTGAAATATTGTTTCAGCTCCATAGGAGGGGTACCGATAAGTTGGCTACCGTCCTTTATGCTACTGGGAACACCAGACTGTGCGCCAAGGTTCACTTTGTTGCCAATATGAATATGACCTGCAATGCCTACCTGCCCGCCGAACATGCACCATTCTCCTATCTTGGTAGAACCTGCTACACCTACTTGCGCCGCCATTACGGTGTGGGAGCCTATTTCATCATTGTGTGCCACCTGAATCAAATTATCCAGTTTCACACCGCTATGTACGATGGTGGCTCCCATAGTAGCACGGTCCACACACGTGTTGGCACCGATTTCCACATGGTCTTCCAGGATAGTGATACCTATTTGCGGTATTTTTTCATAGCCCTCGGAAGTGGGGGCGAAGCCGAAACCGTCTGCACCGATAACGCAACCGGAGTGCAGGATGCAGTGGTTTCCTACCCGGCAATCGTGGTAGATGGTGGAGTTAGCGTAAATAATACAGTCATTGCCCACTTTGGCACCGCTGCCAATCGTGACGTGCGGATGAATGACCGTATTGTCTCCCACCTCTGCGTATTCGCCAATGCAGGCAAAAGGCGCAATGTAAACATCCTTGCCAATTTTAGCTGTCTCGGCAACAAAGGCCAGAGAGTCAATTCCCACCCGCTTTGGCTTGCTTTGCTCATAAAGATTTAGCAATTTAGCAAGACTTTCATACGCATTGTCCACTTTAATCAGGGTGGCTTTCACTTCTTGTTCCGGAACAAAGTCCTTGTTTACCAGAACAATGCTTGATTGGGTTTCGTATATGTAGGGGGTATATTTGGGGTTGGATAGAAAGGAGATGGCTCCCGGTATTCCCTCTTCGATTTTCGCAAAGGTGTGAACGGTAGCATTCTCGTCTCCAACAATTTCTCCTTGGATAAATGTTGCAATTTGTTTAGCAGAGAACTCCATGTCTTATTCTTGTTAGATGGTTTCAAAACGCAAATAACGGACTTTTTTTTTATATTTCCTTGTCCTGAGGTGAATATTTTATACTTATCTATGCAAACGTTGGTAGCATAAGTAGTACTTTTTTACTTTCTTGGACAGAAGAGAGATATTGAGCATATCCGATGCTTCGGCAATATTCTTGATGCTGCCGTCGTTGTAGAGGATGTCAATACTGTCATCTGCCTCGTCGTACATATTCTTCTCGATGCTGGGGGTAGAGATGAAATATCTCGCTTCGGAGAGAGGGATGTTCAGTTGTTCACTGATTTGCAAAGTTAGTTCTTTTTTCCGTTCCTCACTAATAGGTTCGGTAGAAATCTCGACTTTGAAGATGTTTCGGTTAATCATGCCGGCGCTCAGGGTGGACAAAACCTTGTCCGAATGGCGGCTCCATACCTTGAGGGCAGTCCAGATGTCATTATCGTCCAACTGAATGAAATTCTCCAAACATTCGGGATTGTTGTAGAATGCCTCCCGGCTGATGTCGTTGTATAGAAAGAATTTCAAGGCGGGTGAGGCAAAGAGGTCTATGCCGCGGCTTGCCAGTTCCTTGGCGCGGAGCAGGGTGCTAATCAGCATTTTCTCGTAGGCAACGGAGGTTTTGTGCAGATAGACTTGCCAGTACATCAGGCGGCGGGACATCAGGAAGTTTTCGATGGAGTAAATGCCTTTGGATTCTACTACCAGGTGATCGTCTTTTACATCAAGCATTTTGATGATGCGGGCGGACCCGATATTGCCTTCGGATACACCGGTATAGAAACTGTCACGCCGCAGATAGTCCAAACGATCCATATCCAATTGACCGCTGACCAGTTGGTGCAGGAATTTCTTGGGATATTCATCTTTGAATATCTGTATGGCAAGATTGAGTTGACCTTTCATGTCCTTGTTCATTCGTTCCATCAGCATCAAGGAGATTTCTTCATGTGAAACGCCTCCTGCCAATGTGTTTTCCAGCACATGGGAGAAGGGACCGTGTCCGATGTCGTGTAACAGGATGGCAGCTTGTACGGCTTCCGCTTCGCTGTCAAAGATGAAGTTACCTTTGGCGGTAAGGTGCTTGATCGTTTCGCTCATTAAGTGGAAAGCGCCTAATGAGTGTTGGAAACGGGTATGTTGTGCTCCCGGATATACGGCAGAGGACAGGCCCAGTTGCTTGATGCGGGTAAGACGTTGCAGCAATGGGTGACATACAATGTCATATAGTAACCCCTTCGGGATGTTGATAAACCCGAAGACGGGGTCATTTATAATTTTTCGGTCACTCATGGGGAATAATTATTCAGTGTGCTGATATGCTTAAACCAATGTATTACGCTATGTATCTACCTGGTAATTTGCATATTAGCACATTGTTTTATTGGCACATTATTTTCTCCATCTGTGCCTGGACTTTCTGAGCTTCTTGTCCTGCTACAGTCGCAAAATTCTCAGTTTTATCCGCATAGATAATGGCACGGCTTGAATTAACAATAAGTCCACAGGTACTATTCATGCCATATTTGCAGACTTCCTCTAGAGAACCTCCTTGTGCGCCGATTCCAGGTACAAGCAGGAAGTGGTTGGGAACAATTTTACGGATGTCTTCGAAAGCGCGTCCTTGTGTGGCACCTACTACGTACATCATGTTTTCATCGTTGGCCCATTCTTGTGATTTGCGCAATACTTTTTCGAAAAGGCGTTCGCCGTTGGTGTCCTCGGTCAGCTGGAAGTCGTGGGAACCCTTGTTGCTGGTAAGCGCTAGCAGGATTACCCATTTGCCTTCGTAACTCAGGAAGGGAGTCACGCTGTCTTCACCCATGTAAGGAGCTACGGTGACTGAGTCAATGTCCAGCTCTTCAAAGAATGTGCGGGCATACATGGCCGAAGTGTTTCCGATATCGCCACGTTTTGCATCGGCAATGATGAATTGGTCGGGATAGTTTTCCTTGATATATTTCACAGTCTTTTCAAAAGCAATCCAGCCTTTTACGCCCATACTTTCATAGAAAGCGAGGTTCGGTTTGTAGGCAATGCAAAGGTCAGCCGTTGCGTCGATGATGGCTTTATTGAAGGCGAAGATCGGATCTTCTTCTTTCAACAAGTGTTCCGGGATTTTCTTGATGTCTGTATCCAGACCTACGCAGAGGAATGATTTCTTACGCTTGATATTTTCAAAAAGTTGTTGTTTGTTCATATTGGATATATTTAGTCTGTTTATGATACGCTTTATTATTTCCTGAATAAATAGCCGTTTATATTCAGGAAAAGAGCCTCGTTTCCTTCCTCTTGATAATCTAAGGAGAAGCCTGTCAGTATGAAGAGGCACTTATCGGAGTTACATTTGAATTGAGCGGGAGGCATTTCACCATATTTATAACGTTGAAGTGCTTTAATGTTTTTAAGGTCAATGTATGCCGTATCGTTCATTTTATCTGTCCGGGTACCGAGAGAGGCGGGCAATACTCCTGTTTCTATATACTTATGTGGAATCTTGAGTTGCCTGCTTGATTCCGGTATGATA
>ENA-OOUV01000083-OOUV01000083.1-human-gut-metagenome-genome-assembly--contig:-NODE-83-length-20563-cov-3.809245_pt1 | contig 20563 bp, 20 predicted proteins | sample MGYA00241551_ERZ501284 | MGnify/ENA primary metagenome ERZ501284 (study PRJEB25962, sample SAMEA2042282) | human gut metagenome | biome: human gut; feature: human-associated habitat; material: faeces... | reverse complement strand
TGATGATAGGTTTTTCAAAGAACACTTACCTAATCCCTTGCCAGTGGGATATTTACTAAGCAGCTTGTACGGGCGCACACAAATACTTGATAAATCCCGCCATGCCCGCCTTGGCGATAGCTTTCCATGCTTCTTCGAGCAGTAAAACTTTGCGAATACCCTTCAGCCGCCGCATCTTTGTAAGGAAGGTCTCCATGATAATCAGTGTAATGACAGGATAAAGGACTTTGTTTTCGCTGATATTATCCAGTTCGAAGACGATGAATCGCTTATCCAACAAGTCCAACTGCTTGTCAGAGTTCAAGAGGTAGTCGTACTCCCCGCCACGATAGTAAGGTTCGAGAACGTTCAGAAAATTTTCAATATCGAAATCCTTTTCCCGGACGCGCTTTTTTTCCAACAGACGGCGGTAATCCGTTGCGACGAACTCGTAGAAGGTGTTGAACGAAGGTGTGACCGCAGTGCCGGTCTTGAGTTGCGAGAGGTATAGGTTCACGGCATTCGACAAGGCCACCTCTTCCGCACGTGTCGGTTCCTCGGATTCGCGCTTCCACAAAGTCAGCAACAGCGCCTTGAGCGATTCGCGCTTCTCGACATCGTACACTCCGTCTTCGACAAAGAAGGGGTTGAAGGCAACGGGGGCATCCTCCTGATAGGTGAAATATATCCCATCCCGACCTTTGGTTTTCTGCCGGATAAGCGAGCACAATCCTTGATAGGAGTTTCCCGTATCGACAATCACGATATGTGCGCCCTGTTCATAATATTGCCTGCATATATGATTGAGGATAAAACTTTTGCCTCCCCCTGAAGGCCCGATGACCACACGGTTCCGGTTGCTTATCCATCCTTTTTTCATCGGGTAGTCGGAGATGTCGAGGTGAATGGGGATACCGCTCACCCGATCCGCCATCTTAATGCCGAAAGGCGACAAAGATGAGCGATAGTTCGTCTCTTCGTTAAACAGACACAAGCCCTGTTCGAGAAACGTATAGAAACTTTCTTCGGCGGGAAAATCCCCTTCGTTGCCGGGGATTGCCGCCCAGAAAAGCGTCGGAACATCCACGGTATTATGACGTGGCGTGCACCCCATAAGTGCCAGCTGCGCCCCTACATCGTTACGGATCTGCTTCAATTCCTCGCTCCCTTCGCCCCATGCCATGACATTGAAATGGGCGCGTATCGAGGTCAGAGAGAAGGAGTGCGCCTCATTGAGGTAATCGTCGATCCATTCCTTGTTGATCTGATTCGAACGACTATACTGCGCGAGCGACTGCATGTTACGGGCCGTACGTTCGAACTGCCTGAGGTTCTCGTCGCTGTTATCCAAAAACAGGTCGAGTAGGTCGGGAGCATTACTGCTCCCTTCCCCTCTAAGAACCGTACGTGATACTTTCGCATCATACGGCTCAAGCAACACACGTAAATGATGTTGATATTCATTCAAGTGTCTCATTTCCTACCAATTTTTAGTTTAGACATTTTTGTTTTGCAAGATGTATGGACAAGTTTGTAATCCTTTTTGCCCCCGATGATACTTTCGGTTATGCTCCAAGGTCTCTCCCTGTCTATACGTTCACCACAGAAAGGGCATGTTCTGTTCTGCCTTGTCCAAATCCTCACGAGGCTTTCTCTGCCCTTGAGCGTTTGCTTCATACGATAGGTCTCACGCCATTCGTAGTAGGATTTATCGGCAGGGTCATAGGGATTTGCGTAGTGTCTGACCTTGGCGAACTTTTCATGATGAATGTCAGGAAGATATGCTAATGTGATTTGACGCATCTTCGAGCGTTCCTCCATATCTGCCATAAAACGCCATTTCCGTCCGTTTACGGTCTTGAAATACTTATCCTTAATCCAACCCTTACTCTTGTTTGAATGTCTGCGTCTTGCCCATTGCCATAGTTTTCGATGAATTTCCCAATCCACCCGATGAAATGTCTCTGCGGACGTACCATATTTATAGTAGTTGCCCCAGCCCGTTATAATCGGGTTCAACATTTTGATGAGTGAATGCTGTTTGGCAGTCTTGTTGCTTTCTATCACCTTGCGGATTTTGTCGCAGAAGCGTTTCTTGGCATCGCTTGACGGCTGTGTGAGCAGTGTGTTGTTGGGGAACTTGCGGATATTGAAACCGAGGAAGTCAAAACCCTCACTGATATGTGTGATTTTCGTCTTTTCTTCCGACAGTGTCAATCCACGCTCCGCCATGAAATTGCGCACAAGTGGCAGGATGACCGTTTCAATGGTCTCTCTGTCCTTTGCCGTTACGATGAAGTCGTCTGCATAGCGTATCAGATGTATTTTGGGAACGATTTTCTTGTAGTTCACCTGATATTTTCTGACACAATTTTCCAAAAGCGATTGTAAGCCGTCAAGAACCATGTTTGCGAGGGTCGGTGAAATGATGCCTCCTTGTGGCGTACCCTCTTCCGTGGGGAAAAGTTCACCATTGAATACGAACCCGCATTTGAGCCATTTTCGCAGTATCTCCTTGTCCGTTGGGACATTATTGAGAAGCCACTCGTGGCTGATGTGGTCGAAGCAGCCTTTGATGTCTCCCTCGATAAACCACTTTGCTCCCGCAAAAGACTTCTGTATCATACCCAATGCCGTGTGGCAGCTTCGATGCGGTCGGAAACCATGTGAAGTGCCTTCAAAATGACCTTCATAAATAGCTTCAAGCAGCAGTCTAACTACCTCCTGCACCAATTTGTCCTCGAATGAGGGAATACCGAGCGGACGTTTCTTGCCGTTCTTCTTCGGTATGTACACTCTGCGTGCAGGGTGGGGTTGGTAACTTTCGTCCTTTAAGGACACAATCAATCTTTCAATCCTTTCAAGACTCATCTCATCGATGGTCTTGCCGTCAGTTCCGGGTGTCATGTTGCCTTGCTTCGCATAGATGCGTTGGTAGGCTACAGCGAACATCTCTTCACTGAACAGATACCGATACAGTCGCTCGGATTTATAATCCGAACTTTGACTGTGGTCACTTAGAGCTTTTAATACTCTTTCTGATTTTTCCATACGTCTTACACGTTTTCAAAATTTGTATTAAAACATTACTAACTGTTCCCCTTCGCCATGTACAAGGCATTACCTTGCTCGGACTACTATGGGAACTCCGTTACCATATTGGATATTCAGAGCCAAAGCCCATAGCCACTTTCATGGCTTTCCAACTTAGGTAATCTCCGTTTAGCTGTATGATAACTATTAGCACGACAGATTGTCGGATACGACTTCCGCCCTTTTCTCCGCTTACTGCGGTTGCGTTGTGGCTGGTTCTTTGCTATAACACCAATGACGTTGTCTTAGTGCCACAATGCGACGTTTGTAAAAGCCTTCCGTCGCAGCTACATCTTTTGCCGCTGGGCTATCGTTCAATCAGTATGGACTTTATCCTCATATCTGTCTTTCTCCCTCGCAATTCAGTCGCAGTCTGGCTTTTGACTGACTTATTGCTTTCCCAAAGTGCTATTTTCACCTTTAGGTTTCCCCTCGGGCTTATTTGGGTGGAAGTAGATCACTTGAACCCTGACCTATCCTCTTGCTAAAGAGGAATTTATCATGCAACCATTACGGACGCACTCATGGCGATGTACACCGAGATAGCGCCTACGATAGCCACAACACCGGCAATGGCGTAACACAGTTTGACCATGATGGGGACATACTTGGCAATTTCCTCCGTCACGGTCGCCAGTGCAGTCGTACCGGCGGAATAATCGCCTGCGGAGTTCTGGGCCATGACGGCTGTTGTGCCGCACAGCAACATCAGCGTGAGCATCTGCATCTTTTTCGTAGAAAACATTCTTTTCATTTGTCTTTTAGTTTTTTGAAACATGATTATTTATTTTTTAGGGTAAGTATTGCAGTTCTTCCGAATCATCATCGCGGCAACACGCCGCCGGTTGCCGGTTTCTATATGCGATAGCCGAAAAAGGCAGGAAAGACGAGGAACGCACCGATCAGGAACAGACACGCGCCGACAAGCGTTATGATGGACTTGGTGATGCCGTCCTCGCCCGTGTTCATCTTTACGTAAATCTGGAATCCGGACACAATCACACAAATCCCGGCGATGGCACAGCATAGAGCTTGGACGTAAAACATCATCGTTACCACGTAGTCGTGCATCGTCGCCAGCGCATCCGCACCCCAACTGTAATTCACGCTGCCGCTTTTCGCCAGAGCTGAACAGGGGATGATGGAACAAAGCGCACATAGTATCTTTTTCGTTTTCGACATCTTACAGCTTATCTTTGACCGGTCTCCATTTCAGGCAGGGACGGTTGTCCAAGCGTCCTTTGGAAATCAACGCCTTATACATCTCTTCGTCGGTAAAGCCGTCGGACAGGTAGGGAGCGATCTCTTCCATCTGCGCCTCCGCCTTGGCCTTCAGCCTTTCAAGCCGCTCTTTCGCGGCTGCCTCCTTTTTCCCTGTATCGCCGTCTTGTACCGCAGGTGGGGCAGCTACGGCTTCCGTGTCGCATGTCTCATTTCCGATACTAAACCCGGTCTCGTTCTCCGAAACCTCGACACTCTCTTCCGTGGCATCCATCGGACCGAGGTCGAAAACTTCCTCGTCAGTCTTCTCCGTTCCCTTCTTTCCATACAGGTCACGGGTAATATTGACTGCGTAATAGACGATGTACAGCCCCGTCAGTACAAGGGCGAATATAAAGTATGAACTCATTTGTTTTTAAGTATGAAATTAAACTTTAATTGAACTTTGAAAGTACAAATGCAAAGAAATGTATTATATTCGATATAACGAAATCTCTTTATATCAAACAGTATTTTATTACATAGAAATAAGTACGAAACATATAAATTGAACTTTAATTTCATACTTTAAGGCGAATGTACCGGGAAAAACGGGCATAAAAAAAGCCCTCCCGGGAGGAGAGCTTTCAAGGGAGGGGTAACGATAATGCCTTACCGTTTCTTTCCACGCAGGTAATCGTTCAGGTCCTTGTACTCGTGATAACGGAGTGCTTCGTTGTGTACCCGCTTGCCGTACATGCCGGCGATGGTCTCTTCCGTTTTCTGTCCGGCGAGATCATTGTCGAGATAACAGTGTATTTCCTCGTACACCTGCAAGTGTTCCAAAGCCTTTTTCAGGTTGTTCACCGAGTTCATCACGAGGTAATCGCAAGGTGCGCCGATGCAGACCGTATCATCACCCGTCTGTTTCAGCGTCAGGTAAGAGAGAAAATCCATGAAGCCTTCGAACACGCAAACCCGGTTCTGTGCTTCACTATGAGAATGCCTGATGACAGAGATGTCCTTACACCGGATACAGCCCTTATAATAAGGATTGCGAATCTCGTACCCGCCCGCCACGTTACCGAAGGCAAGGGCGAAGTAGCGCCGTTGCCGCAATTCATAATGGACCTCCCGGCAGAACATGCGGCCGATGTCTCCGTCGATTCCACGGGAATGAAGGTACGAGAGCAGCGCATGGTGCTGCAACGGTACGATGAGCACGTCCTTCATGTCGGCTTCGACGGGTCGGGGCGTTGTCCCCGGAATCCGCACCCTTTGTATCGGGATAGCGTTCTCGTGCTTGCCTATATAGGCAAGCACTTCGCTCACGCTGTCCGTCCGGTAAAGGTGCTTGCCCAGTTCCACAAGGTCTCCGCCCGTCGCTGCGCCAAAGTCATACCATTCGTTGAGCCGGTCATTGACCTTGAACGACGGGGTACGCTCATTGCGTAGCGGCGACAAATACCAGTATTGTTTCGATGTTACACTCTGGGGGTGGTAGCCGAGGCTGGCAAGATAGTCCACGATACGCAGTTGTTTTGCTTCCGCTATGGTCATGTCATTTTCTTTTCACTTGTTTTCAAAAAACGGTTTACTTTGGTTTTTCTCCTATATATACCCGGACCAAAGTAAACTAAATTATTTTTCACCTTCCGCGTCCTCGCATTCTTCGTCGAAAAGCAAGGCTTCGGTCGGGGTCACATCGTAATAAAAGAGCTTGTCCCGTTTGACGATCAGCTTTAGGTTTTCCGTCAGGTACTGCAGCAGTTTTATCATGACGCTGCGTCCCCGTTTGAACCCGATAGCCTCATAGGAAGCCATGAGAGCCTGTAGTACGTTCTCGAAACCTTTGATGGGCCTGTCCCCGAAAGCGGCGGAAAGCGCCTCCCGGTGCTGCTCGATGGACAAATCCATGAAGCTGCTCCGGGCCTTCGGTCTCACGCTGCCATCAAACGAATAGTTATCCACCATGACCGGCAATCCTTCGTCATCAACGGAAAAAGCAAACGGTTTGAACTCCTTCTCGCGGATATGCAGCGCATGAACTTCACTGATAACGGGATTCTCCGCACTCTTGGTGATGACCAGCACCGTTTCCGCCTTATTGCTCATTTCCGTGCCGATATGCCCGCGCACATTGTTGTCGCCTTTATTCAGGTGCAGCACACAATGGATATGCAGGTCGTATTTCGACGACCACTCCATCATCTTGTTGATAACCTCCACCGATTCGCTGGTGCTGTTGATGTCGAGCATCAGGTCGCGGATGCCGTCAATGATGACCAGCCCGTACCCTTTGTTCTGTCGCAGAGCGTAGTCGATGACCTCAATACGCACGGCTGGCGTGTATTCCCGCAGGCAAATGAAATCGAGATTCTCGTTGTCGGTTGTGGTGGGCAGCCCCGCCAGGCGGAGAATACGTTCCAACACGTTATGGCAATGGAAACGGCTCTGTTCGGTGTCCACGTACAAGATCCTACGCTTGCCTTCGGGCAGATGCGCCCGGTAGTTCAAAACCTGCCGGCCCGCCAGTGACGCGGCGACAATAGCAGAGACATTAAACGTCTTTTTCGCCTTCGCCTTACCCGTCGAAGCGCTAAAATTGCCGAGCGTCGCTATGGTGGAGTTGTCGATCCATATAATCTGGGGCGGAGTCACGTAGGTGTCCGTGGCCTTTATCTGCGATGCCGTGAGAATATCCGACAGGCGATTCTCGTCCAGTTCCGCCCACGAGTTACGGTCAGTTCTTTTTTCGTTTTCCATAGCGCTTCTGGTTAAAGAACGGTTGGGTTGCGGATACTTCCGTCGCCATACGCATGGCATCGTCCACCGTAGGTTCGTAGTTTTGCAAGAGCCATGCGTCCAGCTCTTCCTTCGCGAAGTAAAGCATCTTGCCGCGAGGTTTGTAGTGCGGGATTTCCTTGTTCGATGTGAGTTTGTACAACATACTTTCGGACACGCCGATATACATGCACGCCTCTTGAAAAGTGAAGACTTTCTTGGTCGTGTAAATGGTATTTTCCAGCAAAGCCACACGCTCCAACAGACCTTCCACCGGTTCCAACTTCTTGAGAACCGCTTCTATGGCGGTCAGCCGTTCGCTTAACCGCTCCATGAATGTTGTTCTGTTTTGCATAAAATACATGTTAAAATTAGACAATGGAGAGTTACCTCCGTTATGCAGCGCGCTAACGGAGGTCAAAGTTATGTGATGTGAACCGGACAGCCGGAAATTCCGGCATGATACTATGCACGTATCACGGCAACTATCACTGTTTTATCTTTCACATACTTGGCTTTTTGGCACTTCGTGTCATATTTTCAGCCGACTGATGGCTTTTCGTATGCCGAGGTTTGCCGATGTAATGTTGTTCCTCGCCGCAGAGAGGGCAGACGAGAGGCTTGAAGCGGTAACATATCTTGTGCCGTCTTTGGACAACAGGAACCGCCCCTTGTCGAGAACCGACTGCCAGTGAGGCAGGATAAAGGTGTTTTCGAGCAACGCATCGAACAGAACCGCCACATGGCGGATATTGTTCACACGTATACAGAAATTCTCCTTGCAGGCAAAAAGCGCTTCCATGTCCTCGATGCGGAGAGTGGAAACGCAAAACAGATGATAAGCGTTGGCGCAAGCCACAATACCTGTCATCTGTTCACGGGAAAAATTGCAACCAAAGGAGAGAGGTGGAGCGTTTCTGGAATCTTCTGTACGTGAAGAGTCGAACCATACTCCGGCAATGTCGTACTTTTGTTTCAAGGCCATGCACTCCTCGAAAGAAAATGTTTCTGCGGTAAAGAGGCTTTTGACGAGACTTGTACAATCGAGCAACAGCCCTCTGATGATATGAATGTTCATTTCATGGCAATTCCTGCAAACCGCACTGTTGCAGTCGATGTACCGGTGGCTGTTTATAAAGTCATCCACGTAGCGGCCATATCGTTTGCCGTCTGCCATGACGTCTTGAAGATAAAGCTCCCTTGCTTCGGAGAGCAACTCGTAAAATTCTTCCGCTACATCCTGTTCCGTAGCGAAGTGGTGCAGATGTGGTCTCCCTTCAAAAAAAGAGAGGACCTGTTGTTTTGTCCTTTCATGTCGAATTGTTTTTTATGGGTTTATACTTATTATAATAGTGGCATTACTTCGACCATTTGAAATATCGGAGAAAAGCCGGAAATATTTACCTGTAAATTGAATTTGACATGTATGACTACATCAGTCGAATAGGCCGTTAACCAAATTGACTGCTTCGTCTTTTTTCTGGTTGATGATTTTGGCGTACACCTGTGTCATTCTCACGGAGGTATGGCCAAGCAGCTTCGATACGGTATAGAGATCCGCACCGAGCGTCAGCATCATGGTCGCGAATGTATGCCGGGCGGTGTGAAAAGTAAAACGCTTGGTGATTCCGGCCGCTTCGGCCCACGGTCTGAGATACTGATTGATATTTGAAGGCAGGTTGAACACAGGATCGTCCGCAGCCTTGTCCTCACGCTCCGGCATCCATTTCAACGCCTCGTTGGAGAGTGGCAGGTAAATCGGTTCTTTGGTCTTCTGCATAGCTACCGCCAGACGGTATTGGCCGTTATCGACAAAGACATTCTTCCATTTCAGGCCGACAATATCGCTGATACGCAGTCCGCAGAAGCAGGAGAACAGATAGGCATTTTTTACCCTCCCTTCCTGCATCGGAGTGGCAATCAATGCCCGTACCTCTTCGATGGTCATATAGGACCGCACGCTTTCCGGCATTTTGGGCTTCTCCGACTTTTCCATCTCGTTAAACGGATTTCTCAACAACCGTTTAGCCCGAACGGCAGCATTCAGGGCGCCATTGAATATCTGATAATAGGTGTTGCGTGTAGAAGCTGCTATCGGCTTTCCTTTAGGGCGGAAGGTTGTCAGCATGTAGTCGATATAGCCTTGGCAAAAAGCGAGGTCAACCCGATCCAATATAAATCTTTCCCCTGCATATTCTTTCAGGATATGGGTAACGGCTTTGATTTGACCGATACCCTTCTTGTCGCGTTTCTCTTGGTACTCCAGATAGGTTTGCATCCAGTCCAGCAGATAAATCTTATCCGTATGGTTCACGATACCGGCTTCACCACTGGTCAGTTCGATAATACGTTTCGACTTGATGGCATTTGCGGCAGCCATTGTTATTTCATTTTGCCGACGGGTATTGCTGTCCGTTCCCGGAATAAGATACAGCTTCAGGTACTCGTATGTCCGTTTGCCGTTGCGGTATATATCCAGATACAGACTTTTGCTGCCATCGGACAAATCCTTCATCCGAAGACGGATTGGTTCTTTTACTTTTTTAGGCTTCTTTATTCGTGGCATAATCGTATTCTTTCATTCGTTATTTTTCGTATGCAAATGTACGAATTAAAACTGAAATCAAGAAACAAACAAGGAACAAAAATGTACCCAAAAAGAACCGATTAACAGAAAATAATGAAAACAACTGAAAGAAAGAGCGTCTTTATAAAACACTGATATAAAGCTAATTTATCTATACTTGTTTGGATTTTCTTTTCATCTTTAATATACCTGTTTATTTATTGATAATAGTTTTTACAACTCCAGTATAACGTGTTTCTTCTTTGGTTTTTTCTCCTTCTAATATAGCACCGCCATTTTCTGTAACCTGAGTTTTGATTCGATATACACGGCAATCTACATTTACACCATCAACGATGCTTTTCTCTAATGTGTAATTGACTATGCGATTATTGTTAAAGAATGCCATTGTTTCAGGAATAGGTGTAGCTGTCAATCCAACAAGTCTGGCTGTATCAAAATATTCCAATACCTTACGCCAATTCCCATAAATGGAGCGGTGACACTCATCTATGATAATCAAATCAAAATAATCATGTGGTAAATTGGGATTAGGAGGCAATACAACTTCTTCTGTAGGCTCATTATCATCATCATTGTCATTATCCTCAATAGTATCTCCTTTCAGAAAAGAAAAAAGACGCTGTATTGTTGAAATAACGACATTACTATCAGATGGTATAGAAGAGGAACGAAGGCGATTTACTGTAAATATTGTATTGAATGCATCTCCATTTTCTGTCAGCCGAAAAGTTCCGAATTCCCCCTCTGCCTGTTTTCCGAGGTTATTTCTATCCACAAGAAATAATACTCTTCTCATTGGAGTATATGAAAGAAGACGATATGCAGCAAGACATGCAGTATATGTCTTACCTGCACCTGTTGCCAATACCATCAAAGCACGATTCTGCCCACTCCTGAAACTTTTTTCCAGTTCGGTAACTGCCTCATACTGACAATCACGCAATCCTTTTTTTCGCAAAGTTGGGAGTCCGGAAAAATAATCATTTATTCCCAACAGTTTAACCAATTCATAAGGAGTTGGAATCGTCATAATTTGCTTGAAACAAGAATCCTGTTTACGAAAGTCACAGAAGTACAAGTCTTTTCCATTTGAAGTAAATATGAAAGGCAAAGGCTTTTGGTATACTTGATAGATATTAGGAACATTCCGGGCATATAAAACAGCCTGTTCACAAACATTATTGGAAAAAGGATCTATCTCTTCTCTTTTAGCTTCAAGCACACCAACAGCCTTTCCATTAATGAAAAGGAAATAATCAGCCTCAAGATTACCTTTTAAAAGTCCTTCTCTTATAGCAACTGCAGTACAGTTTGGTTCATAGTTGTCTCTATCAACCACTTTCCAACCAGCATCGCTAAACCACTGATCTATTTTTTGCCTTGCTTTTTCTTCTGGTGTCATATATTCCTATATTTTTATATTATCGGAAGTTGTATACTAAGACAATAATAACATCTACAAATACGAAGAACTATTGGCGTTCTTCTTTGTCTGCTATTAAGTCTTTTAGGTCAACTTGAAGAATTCCAGCGATTTACTGTAAAGTCTCCAAGTTCAGCTGAATTCTGTTACAAGTATACGTATTGACCATGCTAAAACTTTTATCCAGTTTTTTGCTAACCACGTTTGTGAAATGCCTTTCTCTGACAAAACAGCCTTTATCTTATTTTATTTCATTTTTAGATATAATTATTTACGCAAATATAGCAATTATACTAATGATTTGGATTCTTTTATTATTTTTGTAATCAACATATAAGATCGCATACATATGCGACATAATTGTTGCATATCTTTTTAAAACAAAAACGATATTACATCTCAATATTAAAAATTTAAAGGATGTAAATCATTCCCTATTAAGTTTTTATCCCCCAAAGACCGACACCAAATAACTTACTACAAACGACATTAATACTAATTCATCCATTATATAAAATGTACGAGACTAACAAATATTAAATATTTTAGGACAAAGTAATATTTTGAAATGGATAATAATATTCAACTCCCTCATTGTAATGAAACAATGTTCCAATAAACCAATGTTATGATCCACTTTTTACGTATCTCACGAGATGCAAGATAAACTAGTTTTTGGAATATAGTTTACACTCATAGTCATTTATTGTTTTATTAAAATCTATTTTAAAGTTAATCTCCCACCATATACACCGGCTGAAACTTCGACCCAACATTCTTCAATACTCCCTCCTCAACCAGCCGACGAATATACCTTGTCGCCTTAGATTGGTTGAACCCCGTGAGCTGTTCAAAGTCACGGCGTTGAAGAAAACTATGTCCTGCAAAGAATTCCGCGAGCTTCTGTTTTACCTCTTCGTCGTCCATCTTTGAAGAATGTCGGGAAGAATCTGCCGAACGTTCAAACTTCACCTCCTTGAAACGGTCTGCCAGTTCTTTATCGGGAGTGAACTTGATGCTTCGTACACGAATATCGGAAGCTGTTATATATTTCGGATTGATGTCGGGCGTGCATTTCAGGCTTAAACTGAAATAGCCGATGCCTTCCAAGTGTACGGCGTATCCATCGCTCAGCTTCTCGTAAAGTTCATCGTTCAAGGCCGTGATAACGGCTGCTACATCGGCAGGAGCCACCGTACATTTTTTAGAGATAGACTCACGAATTTCGTGGGTGGTAACGACATCTTTAGTAATTACTTTCGCATGTAGTTTTGGAGAGGACACACCCTCTTTCACAGGGTTCTCAAACAAATCGAATTTAACAGCCATATAGTATCAGTTGGTTAGTAAATATTTTATCAAACGTCTTTACATAAAAGTCTCATCACGTAGCTGATTAACCCTCAGCACGGACGTGATAAGCTATCGACACGAACGTAGCAATATATAAGCACGTTCGTGTCGAGGTAAAATTAACTATATTTTTAGGAAAGAGCAAGGATTCATCCCCTATTTTATAAAAGACTTACTCCATAACCTTTATACCACTTTCAAGTATTGTGGCATCACAGGTTCTTCCAATTTCCAAGTGATATTCATGGGACAATCGCCATGAGAAGAAACATAGTCTACCAATCCAAAACAATGGAAAGGACAGGTATTTCCAAAACCATCTCTTTTCTCTTCACGAACAAAGAGGATAATCTTGTTATGCTTTATAGGCTGGTCGATATAAATACGTCCTCCTTTATTGTAATGAGCATCAGTATTCTTAGACTGCCAATGGAAATAATCTTTGTTGATAACGTAATCGTCGTATTGTGTAGAAGGAGAAAAGTCCTTATCTGATTTATTTAATGTAACAAAGAGCAACGTGGCATCGTATTCCGGCAAGTTAAACACACCGGACACAGAACCAGACATTCTTTTCTCTTCGGTCTGCCGTCCGACCAAAGTAAATATCTCTTCTCGAGTATAACAGCCATAAAGTTCAATACAAGGCAATACATCCGCGCCCAAAGGGGTTGTAGTTATCTCCAAATGTGCCAACAAATAAGACACTATTTCAGCAACTTCTTGTTTAAAATACCGATAACGCTCGTTATGCAATAGAGCCAAAGCTTGGTACATTCCCATGTCTTTAAACTCTGTCTTATCAATACGTTCCTGATACAAAATGTAATACAGCATAGTAGTATACGGCAGATTGTTTTCATCCAAATATTGTTTACTTCCTGCAATAAAATCATTCACGAAACGAAGGAACGAAACCGTGTTATGATGTACCAAGTTACCCATGCCTTTTTCCAAACGTCGGGTAATCTCATCGTCGGTATAGGAAATACGTCCAGCAGATCGTTTGAGAGAAGTCCAGCAAAAATTACCGGCATACAGAATACGAATATCTTGCCCGTTGTTTTCCAAGAATTGAGAAATGGTAGGCAATATGGTATAAGTATTGATTTCTTTCACTAAACGATTCTTGTTATAGATAGCTTGCTGGATATTTTCAAGAATATATTGCCGAGCTTTTTTCTCCATAATGATACTACATCCGGTAGGAAGAAGTGTAAAACCATTTTCTATTTGCTGAACAATATTTTTTTCCGGACGCAACGTCAAAGCCCGAAACTTACCGGCAAAGTCATATTTTTTATTGACTTGCGCCACAAAATCGAGCACTGTCAATTCTGTTTTTCCGGGTGAAAGTCGGAGTCCACGTCCCAACTGTTGCAAGAAGATTGTTAAACTGTCTGTAGGACGAAGGAACAATACGGTATCTACTTCAGGGATATCGACTCCTTCATTGAAGATATCGACTACACATAAGTAGTGTATCAATCCATTACGCAAATCTTTTGCCAATTGTTCACGCTGAGACTGTGGGGTATCCGAAGTCAGACTTTGTGCATTGAAGCCATATTTTTGAAGTTGCTCTGCCATAAAATCGGCATGCTTCTTATTTACGCAGAAACATAAAGCCCGACAAGTGTATTCATCGGCCAAGTAACGGTGTAAAGCATCTACTATATATTGTGCGCGTTCGGGTACACAAAGTTTATCTGCCAAACGGTCGATAATGTATCGTTGTCCGTTCCAAAGAGCATCATCTCTCAAATCTGTATCGTCGGTAATGCACAAGTATTGGAACGGGGTCAGCAATCCTGCCTGAAGAGCTTGCGGTAATCGTATTTCGGCACTGATACGTCCTCCGAAATCCGGACGAAGGTCTTTACCATCCATACGTTCTGGAGTTGCTGTTAATCCGATAAGCAATTGGGGATGAAAATGTGAAAAGAGTTTCCGATAGCTATCAGCCTGACTATGGTGAGCCTCGTCGATGACTATATAATCGTAATAATCGGCCGGAAGTTTTGAAAACAGGCTTTCAAAACGTGAATTGAACATGGAAATAGAAACAAACAAATGTTCGTAATCGGTTTCTTCTTCAGGAGCATAACTGCCTACCCATAAGGTTCCCCAATTGGGCTCTTGCAATACACTACGATAGGTACGCAGCGACTGACGAAGAATTTCTTCCCGATGGGCTGTAAAAAGGATACGACTTGAATGTTTAGTTTTTATCTGATGCTGGCAAAATGCTTGATAGTCGAAAGCGGAAATCACGGTTTTTCCGGTTCCGGTAGCAGCTACAATCAGATTACGGAAATTGCCACATTCTTCACGTTCTACTTTCAATTTATCCAAAATCTGTTTCTGATGGGGAAGCAGAGAATAGCGTTGATACGTAAAATCGCTTTTCTCTTTCAACGTATTGCGATGTAGTTCTTTTTGAAGTTTTTCGATTCCACCCAGTTGGAAGTCCTCAAAGTTTGGACTATTCCAATACATCTCAAAGGTAGCTAAAGCTGTTTTAATGATATGCGGATTTTCTACACTTGTCACACGCATATTCCATTCCAGCCCATCAGTCTGGGCCGATTTCGATAGATTGGAAGAACCAATATAGGCTGTATGCATCCCCGAATTACGAACAAAAATATAAGCTTTGGCATGAAGTCGTTCGATTTCGGTATGATAAGAAATATGTATTTCCGTATGAGGTAGTTCAGCAAGCTTTTGTACGGCTTTTGCTTCGGTAGCTCCACAATAAGTAGTTGTAATGATACGTAAACGGGTATCTTCCCGCTCACAAAACTTTCTTAAATCGTCGAGCAACAAACGTACTCCGGAGAGTCTCAAAAAAGAAACAATGAAATAAATTTCGTCTGCACTTGCGATCTCTCGTCTGATTTCTTCACCCAAAGACAATACACTGCTTCCACCTGTAAATAAATTGCTTACCCGAAAACCTGACTGCGGACGAAGGGTTTCCGAATGACTGCTTTTCTGCAAAAGGTTTTTCTGTTGAGTCATTACTTCCATCAGCAGATTGGAAGTATCGGATATCTGTATATCATCCATCAATCCATACTCAGACAATATTTTATTGACCATGGTCATTCTGTCGTGCAGATTTTCCGTCTCTTCCAATTTCTGCCGAATCGCCTTTGACAAATAATCAGCCAAAATCTTAGGTGATTCTGCATTATCTATCTGCTCACGTATACAAACCATCTGTTGTGATTCTGCTATATGTATATCACGCTCTACTTCTTGACTGATGATATTTTCGTAAATGCCCTTCTTTAACATGGATATTTGATTTTCTAAATATTCTCACTATCTGTGTCTTTCGTACCTTTTTTACTTATGACCAAAGTGTTTCTGACTACATAATCGGCCTTTGTCTGACAAAAATACAGATTCTTTGTTGAATCTCTTCTTAGATCTGTACCTTTTATAAAGAGCCTATCCATCCTACTTGCAAAACCGGATAGAATATTTTCTTTTATAAGCTCCAAAAGCCTTCCAAACCCTAAAAAAACAAAAAAACCGAACAAACCCAGAACATTCTTCATCGTTCATTTTTTATAATTAAAAAAGCACTTGTTATGAATATAAAGAAATTATTCCTTTACATGGGAGCCATACTGACGCTGAGCTTGGTAACCATGTGCGTTACGACAGTAAACGACAATGCCGGAAAAGAAGAAACGGTAATCTGCCGTGGTCAGGAAGTGCATACTTCCGGTCCGATGGTGAAGGTGGGTCAACAAGCGCCCGACTTTCGGGCTACGAACGCAGATCTGCAAGATGTCAGTCTGTCGTCTTTCAAGGGGAAACGGATCATCCTGAATATCTTCCCCAGTCTCGATACGCCTACGTGTGCCCTGTCTGTCCGGCAGTTTAATGCCCGCGCTTCGGAACTGGAGAACACGGTTGTGCTGTGTCTGTCGATGGACTTGCCTTTTGCGCAGTCGCGTTTTTGCAGCACCGAAGGGCTGAACAATGTTGTTCCACTGTCTGTTTTCCGCAGCCACGATTTCCTGAAAGAGTATGGTCTTCAGCTTGCCGATGGTCCGTTAAAGGGACTGATGGCTCGGGCAGTCGTCGTGATAGACGAAACCGGCAAGGTGTGTTATACGCAACTGGTAAGCAACATTTCGAACGAACCCGACTACGATGCTGCACTTCGGGCAGCAAATGCCTTGTAAAAGTAGAAAACCTGTCACTTTCTTTCCAAAAAATCTAACAAAAAGTTCATATTGAATATTGGTAAAAAAATTTAATTTATTACCTTTGTTCGTATATGAAGAAACTGCTTCAAATACTCCCCGTTCTGCTGGCTCTTTGTCTGTGGGTTTCTTGTAAGGATACCAAGGCAAAGAGCCAGCGGATTATGCCCGTCGAGATACTGGCTGATGGCGATCTTGTCTTCCGACGCGGCACAGGACTCTTGAGTCACGTTGTAACTTCTGCCAGCAAAGACGGGGTTTACTCGCATATCGGTATTTTAAAAAAGATCGGCGACGAATGGTTTGTCATCCACGCCGTTCCCGACGAACCTGATTTCGAAGGAGATTCCGACCGTGTAAAGATAGATTCACTGTCGCGTTTCTTCATGTCCGACAGGGCGGTGCGGGGTATGATAGCCAGAATAACGGAGGACACTCTTGCAGCTTCGAAGGCTGCATGTACTGCCTGGGAAATGGCCCGACAGGGAATTCTTTTCGACCATGATTACAACCTGGCAGATACATCGCGGATGTATTGCAGCGAACTGGTGGAGTTTGCCTACCGGAAAGCGGGCATCTGTCTTTCCGAAGGCAGACGGACGCAAATCCATGTTCCGGCAATGGGCGGCACGTACCTCATGCCCGACGATATAGCACACAACAGGAAGCTGAAAATTATATACAGTTTCCCGTAAAATTGAGCTTTTTCTATTCTAAATATTTTATTTATTAATCTTAAAAATTTAACGCTATGATGAAACAACTGATTCGTTTCGCACTGATGCTGATAGCTGTTCTTGCCTTGGCATCGTGTACTCCCAGCACACCGGGAGCTGCCCTGAAGGAGTATATGTCGGCTCTGAGCGACAAGGATTACGAAAAGTTTATTAATGGATGCAACATATCCGAAACGGATGCCGACAAGGCGAAAGAAATACGTGAGGGACTTGTTGCCATGGTTCAGGAAAAGGGTTCCAAGACAATTGAAAAGAGTGGCGGACTCAAGGAAACTGAAATCGTGTCCGAAGAAATGGCCGAAGACGGTAATTCGGCCATTGTGACATTCAAACAGCATTATGGCGACGGTAGTGTCAAGGAAGACACGCAGAAGATGGTCAAGGTCGACGGGAAGTGGCTGATGGACATTGGCAAGTAGTACGGGATCTCAGTTCCCAGAAAGCTACAGCAGAGGCGGCTGCCACGTTCAGCGAATCGACGCCGTGCCACATCGGGATGCGGACTACATAATCGGATTCCGACAGGACTTCGGCGGGAAGGCCGTCGCCTTCTGTTCCCATGATAATGGCAAGACGGGGAATGTCCTTCAGTTCCGGATAATCGATGGGTACGGAACGGTCAGTCAGTGCCAGGGCTGCGGTACGGAAGCCCATTTCACGCAAGGAGGCTACAGGACGGGGAAGCCACGTCCAGGGTACCAGAAACACGGAACCCATCGACACGCGTACGGCACGGCGGTTCAAGGGATCGCAGGAGTCGGGTGAAAGCAGGATGGCATCGATGCCTAAGGCGGCTGCCGAACGGAAGATGGCTCCGATATTGGTGGTATCGACTACGCCGTGGATGACGGCTACCCGACGGGCATCGCGGCAGACTTCTTCGGCAGTACGTGGAGCAGGACGGCGCATGGCGCACAGTACGCCGCGGGTCAACGTGTAGCCAGTCAGTCGTGCCAGAAGTTCCCGGCTGCCTGTATAGACGGGAATATCGCCTGCGCGGAGGATGATGTCGGCGGCATCGCCTGCTATGTGTTTCTGCTCGCAAAGCAGGGCAAGGGGCTGGTAACCGGCGTCGAGCGCGACGCGAATGACTTTCGGACTCTCGGCAATGAAGATGCCTCTTTCGGGGTCTATGCGGTTGCGCAACTGAGCTTCGGTCAGGGTTCCGAACACTTCTACTCCGGGGTGTTCGAGGGAGGTGATTTCTATTACAGGCATGTGGATCTCTTTTTTCCCGCCAAAGTTAAGAAAGAATATCGGCCGGAGCAACGTTTTTTTCTCTACCTTTGTCCGTGAAAAACAAATTAAAGACTAAAAACTATGCTACATTTTGACACGGACTATATGGAAGGGGCACATCCGGAGGTGATGCGCCGCCTGATGGAAACGAATCTGGAACAGACTGTCGGATATGGTAATGATGAATATACGCGTCATGCGCGCGAACTGGTGCGCAAAGCATGCGGACAGCCTGAAGCGGCTGTATATTTTCTGGTAGGAGGTACGCAGACGAATGCGACTGTCATCGACGGACTGCTTGCGCATCACGAAGGGGTACTGGGAGCGGAAACGGCTCACATCAACGTGCACGAGGCGGGAGCCATCGAGGCTTCCGGACATAAGGTGCTGACGTTGCCTCAACACGAGGGAAAGCTGCGTGCCGATGAAGTAGGGGCGTACATCGACAATTTTTACCGCGATGAAACGTATGACCACATGGTAGCGCCGGGAATGGTTTATATCTCTCACCCAACAGAATATGGTACGCTGTATTCGCTCAGCGAACTGGAGGCTTTGAGCCGTGTATGCCGTAAGGCAAATATTCCACTTTACATGGACGGTGCGCGTCTGGGATACGGACTGGCTGCTCCGGGTACGGATGTTACCTTGCAGGATATTGCCCGTCTGTGCGACGTGTTTTATATAGGTGGAACAAAAGTGGGAGCATTGTTCGGCGAGGCTGTAGTGGCTCCGCATGCGGAACGTCTGCCGCATTTCTTTACGCTGATTAAACAGCACGGAGCACTGCTTGCCAAAGGACGCTTGCTGGGGGTTCAGTTTGAAACGTTGTTTACCGACGGACTTTATCAGAAAATGGGAGAGCATGCCGTACGTCTGGCGCTGAAACTGAAACAGGCTTTCGTCCAGAAGGGATACAAACTTCACCTAGATTCGCCGACCAACCAGCAGTTTGTCTGTCTGCCGAATGCAGACATCGACCGCCTCTCTGCTCATGCAACCTTCGAACTGTGGGGACCACGCGGAGAAGAGGAAACAGTGGTACGCTTCGTTACAAGCTGGGCTACACGCGAGGCTGACGTTGATGCGCTGATTGCGCTACTCTAAATCGTCGTCGGCTTCTTCGATGGAAAAACGGTTTACGGTGACGGCGATAGCATATTTTATCAGTCCGTCATCGGAAGCCATCATGGTTCCACCACTTCGTATACACATACGTACAGCCATGCCGTCGTTTGCCGTAAGCAGGTAATCGCCGGAATGTTGCTGCTCGTTGACGGTAAACCACATGCCGTTTTGCCCGTATTGCACTTCCACGTAATTGCCGTCGGTTTCGTAATCCCACGAAATACGGTATTTTGAAGTTGTACCGCGATGAAAAGTGAACGTACAGGTCGATTCATCGTAATTGATGTAAGGAAGTGCAGTCACTTCTTCGGGATAGAAATTGAGGATTATACGACTGACCGTATCTTCTGTTATGACGTTGTTTACAGCATATTCGGTGTAACTTTCACCTAAATGCTTTTTACCGATGGGGTAATAATCGAGTGTTTCGTTCTGGCAGGAGCCGAACCAGATGGTAGCGCATATCATCGCTACCATCCCGTAAATAGTTTTCATGCTCATTCTTGTTCTGCTTCGTTCTGCATCATATCAAACTGAGGACCTTCTTCACCGGGAGCAGGCATTTCAGCCTCTGGCATCGGATGAGGTGCCGGCTGTTTGGGTTTCATCGTCAGCCAGAGGTCGTACTGCTCATCGCTAAGTATCTTACGAAGTTTTTTCATCTTTTTTTCGGCACGTTTCTCGATGTCTTCTTTCATCTTTTCGTGATCGTCAGAAGGTCTCATCATCGGATGTCCGCCTCGTCCTCCCATCATCGGAGGCTGACCACCGCCCATCATCGGGGGTTGACCACCGCCATCCCTCATCGGGG
>ENA-OOUV01000066-OOUV01000066.1-human-gut-metagenome-genome-assembly--contig:-NODE-66-length-21621-cov-2.436103_pt1 | contig 21621 bp, 46 predicted proteins | sample MGYA00241551_ERZ501284 | MGnify/ENA primary metagenome ERZ501284 (study PRJEB25962, sample SAMEA2042282) | human gut metagenome | biome: human gut; feature: human-associated habitat; material: faeces... | reverse complement strand
GATGGGAGAGATATGAGAAAGAGGTTTATGTGATGGGAGAGAGGGGGTACCTATCACGAACCTCCCGCCCCCGAAACGCGTTTTCTACCCCACACCCCCTTCGCTTGAAAACCGGAAACGCGTTTTTACCTCAAACCTACAAACTCTCTGATTATCAATCACTTATTTAAATTATTGATAATCAATGTGTTATTATAACATATTGATTATAAGCCACTTAAATAAGCATATATCCCACATATTAATGTACGCGTGTAATACCGCTCCTGTATGTTTTTATAACTTGCTGATAATCAGATAATATAATCGAAATTAATACAAATTGGCAAAAAAAAGATAGCATATATATTTGTAATATTGATAAATGTCGTATATTTGCGTCGTGATCGAGAGAGATCGCAAGTTAACATGATGAGCCTATATAGTGTACCCGTTGGGCTAACTATATATGTATCTGTTAATCGCCTGCGTTGTGGGCTATTGAATTGAATATCACTTGTTTAACGAATAAATACATAATGTTATGATTACGAGAAAAAACATTAACAAGCTACAGAACGCTGTTATCAAAGAAAATGCTGCAAATTTGGTAGGTGCCGTAAAGTTATACAACGCTTTATTTGCAAATGGAGCTGATCTCAAGGCTATTTGCAAGGCCTTGGAAATACCGGCAGAATACGCTGTAAAGGTTGCATCTCTGGCCAAGGATAAAAAACGCCTGGTGGCTGTGTGTAGCCAAATGTTACCGAAAGTTGACGATACATTTGTCAAATTTGCTTTATACTCTAAAGTGTATAAGGATACCAATGCAGACAAAGAGAAAGGCGTTGAGGCTAAAACGGCTGATTGGTGCGCTGATAATGTGGTTTACGGTAGCGAATATAAATCATTTGGTTTTACTACTGCCGAATCATTGGAGACCAAAAAAAGCACTAAATGGTTGATAAAAGAAAACGACGAGTATAAAGCTACTTATGTGGCTGTTAAGATCAAATCTTATTCTATTCGCACTGTGGCAAAGTGTGTAAGTGAATACCTCGCACATGAAAGCAACCAACAGTAACAAGGTAGGGCGGACGCCGTTAAGTCCGCCAAAGGTTCGGCGCGTACCTTTAAACGCGTCTGTACGCCGTTGTTGGTGGGTGCACGTCCCGCGTATGCTTTAGACTGAAGCCGACAAAACAGAGAGTTATTTTACATATTGGGGATAGATATACCTTTGCCCTTGCCGTTGGCAATTAAAGGGCTGGTATTACTGCATGGACCATACGAATAGGTATGGTTTATGTTAGGTATGTGAGTATAGTTTAGAAAGCATACCGTTGTACAAGGTTTGTCTCCGTTCGGGAACGTGTCTTACTGATCTACACGTTAAATAGGATCGGGCTGTAGATTAAATTACAGGGTACAAGCATGTAGCCTACCATGTAGGGACGTGCCGTATCAAAACGCAAGGACACTATGCCGTTATGTGTGGCGAAATAGTGTAGCAGACGGAAAATATAATAACAACATAGTACGGGCCCGTACACAAGAACTACGTACTAATTACGGGCTGTTGGTTGTAGCATAAAATTCGTACAGGGTAGGAATGCGTGTCCGGTTCGATTCCGGAGCAACCTCTAAATTACAAATAATATAATAGCATGGAAAAGAAAGCAATGATCAACGCTTTAACTGAAGCGTTCAATAAATCTAAAAACAGTTGCGTAAAAATAACATTGCGTAACTATATCGAGACGGTGGAAACATTGAGCGAAAGTGAGTACAAAGAGGCGGAAGGTTTCTATATCGAAGCTCTTAACCGCTGGAGTTAATCATAATTAAAGCATAAAGAAAATGGAAAGGAAATTTAAATCTCATATGGTAGACGTCCGCGGTCTGTCCAGGAAAGAAGCTAAAGAAAAGCGGAAAAGAGCGTATCGGGAATTTATGTTGTATCGTGATCTCAAAGAAGCGTATCATGCCGATACGGGAAAGGACAAATGCAAACGTAAAGTCCATACATCACGAACTTACGTGAAGGAAAACATAAACAGCATTTAAATAGGAGTAGGGTTGTTTCGAATATCGGAGCAGCCCTATTTTTGTATCCTACTCTTTCTATTTACGGGTAGGATATTCTGAGAGTGAACGGCGGATGTAAGCTATATTGGTCTAAAACGAAACTAAAATAGGATAGTTTGGATATAATGCCGGTATTTTGTCTATATCATGTCGTTAAAATTGGTCTAAAACGAAACTTTATGCGGTTTTCTGGCCCAAAATAGGGTTCCGGATTCCGCCTTTTTCGTCTCTATAGATTGAAAATTAGGCTTATTGTATTTTTCTTAAAAATTATGTATGCTTGATTATCAATTAGTTATGTTTTATAATCCCCGTATTTTCGGACATACTTATTGTATTTTTTTTATTTTATGTGGTGGTTTTTATTAGTAGCTGACTTGTATTTTCTGTCGGTTGGTATTCGCTCTATGTTGGAGTACGGACCGGATCAGTATAATATTGTAATGGTCTTTTGCTTTTCGTTTTTGGCTTTGATTATAGGTCTGAATATCTATCTTGATAGTAGGAGTAGGCGGTAGGGCGTGGGCTGAAGGTTCTCTATTCTCTCTATGGAATGATATTATCTCCAAATCCCCCATACTCCATGCCAGAGTATAAGCTTGTAGCGCTCTTCGTATGCCGGTAGTGAGGCGGTAGGGCGTGGGTTCTATGCGGAAAGCCGGGGGATTAGCGGGAGTTGGAGAGGGGGAGGGCACTCCCTACCAACAAAATTCAATAGATAAGCGTTTTAAAACAACATTATGTAGGGTTTTCCCACAAAATTAAGGATTACAGTGCTTTAAAACAGCATAATGTGAGTTTATTCTACAAAATTCAATAGGTTGAGAGTTGAAAACTATATTCTATAGATTAGTGGTAATCGGAATGTTTAACAATTAAAATATGGATGGTATGAACGTATATGATTTTGCACCCGATTTAGATTTGAGTAAAGAAGTAGAAGGTTCTATTTTTGGGGTAAAAGGAATAGAAGGCAGTGATGGTATAGTATATGCTAAGGTAGTTAGCTGTGTAGACGTTAAGGATTACAGTTGTGATAGGTGTATTTTTAATGATTGTTATAAGAATAAATGTTTATTATCGCGTAGTGATAGTTGTATAGATGGAGATTGGATTTGTAGGTACGAACAGGCTGCCATAGAGGGGGAGTAGGCGGCGCCTTGGGCTAAGGCCTGCGGTTGTAGGTGGAACGTAGGTCGGAGCAGAGCCGGAACAGTTTATTGTGGAACTAAAAAAAAATAAAAAGGAGGAGATAGCGATATGAAAAAGGCATTTAAGATATTTTCTATTATGTTTGTCATAGAAATAGTGCTGATAGCTATTTTAGATGCTATGGCGTAAGTGAGAAAAATTTCTTCATTAATTTTCTTATGCTTTAGACAGAATGCTCCCATCTGCGAAGATCGGAGCATTTGCTTTATGGGATTCATGGTGCAGCAAGTCGGTTCGATTCCGGCGATCTCACACAACATTAAAATAGGGAAGAACATGTTAAAAGAAGAATTTGAAGAACTGATTAAAAGGGAGGTAAACGAAAATCAGTATAAAAACATAGAAACGGCATACGAGGCTTTGCCGGAGTATATGGATAAGATGTATTTAGCAAGTGCTATTTCAAATGATATTGGGAAAGCTATTAATGTCTTATCGTTTTTAGGATCGCATATAAGCGAGTTAATGGGTTCGATAATAATCGAAAGGCAAAAGGTGGAATCATGTGCCTATGATTTAATAAACAAATCGCATGAGGAGGATGACTTGAAAGCAAGAGAGATTGCCGTGCGATTAATAGGAGAGAGGGAAACAGTGGCATACACAGTAAAAGAAGGGCTGCCATTGTGGGAACAAGATAAAAAGTTTATAATAGAATTAATAAAGGAGGATAGAAAATGAAAGACGGTATTGTATTGCATCCAGAGCATGGGTTGAATCCATCCATAGAACTATGCATAGTATGCGGTGAAGAGATGGGGATTGCTTTATTAGGGAATAACATCAAAGGGCAGGCGCCGCATCATATATGCACGGGAGAAATATGTGACAATTGCAAAAAGATAATAGATGACGGAGGTTGTTTTATTATCGAAGTTGAGGATGGATCAGATCAAAAGAATCCGTATCGTACAGGGAGATATTGCGCGATGCTAAAGTGGGCAAAAGAAAAAGGCTTGACCATTGAAGAGTTAAGTATTTAATTGTTAAACATAAGGCAGTAGTGGTGCGTGAGTATAGGTGCTGCCGTTAAAATATTTTATAAGATGAAAAAAGAAGAGATTCAAACTATTTTATACACAATCAAAGAAGGAGACAGTATTAAAATCAAAGTACAAGACAAAAGTGAAGAGATAAGACTGAGGGATCATGTAAGAAGAGTACAGAAATACGGATACAGGTTTTGTTTGTCTCATTTACATGATGGAATTTTCTATCTGGAGAAGTTGAAAGAAGGGGATAAGGATAAATACTATAGAGTAATAAACAGAGGAAATGGAAAGACCGGAGTATAACAAGCTACGTAAAATGGCTAAGACTACTCCAGGTCTGATAGTGGACGAGGTGCCAAACATGATGCGTGTATCGCTATACGATAATGGGGAACTTAAGAAGGTGGTAGTAGTAATGAAATGCGATTCTTTTTTACAATCAAAAAGTAACATAGAAAAGATAATGTTATTATCATCTTCTATAGAAGATAGAAAAAACAAAGAAAAAAATAAAACAAAATCAGAAAATGAACAGAATAACAAAAATAAGAGAAGAAATAGGAGGAAAACAGGTTGATTTGACCTTTTACGGGCGCTTTTGCAGCCTTATCGAAGGTGATAGGAAGATAATACTAAGGGCGATAAAAAACGGTCGTAAAAAAGGCGTAATCGGAGCCATTCAGCCTGGGAGACATGATAGAATTTGGACCACATGGTCTATTGCTTTTGATGATCTGAAGGTAGGGGATACGGTAGAGTTCAGTACATCTGGGAAATACAATCCAGGTTTTCATTCTACAGAAAAGTATGTAGGATGTGTAGAATGGATAAAAGGATCGGAATGTGCGATAAAAACCGGTAAGGGGATGGCAGTAGTATTAATTAAACACGTGGAAAGGGTAGTGGAATGAGAGAATTAAGAGGTTTTGTAGAACTTTTTGACAAAAATGACGTAAAGAATTTGTTTGATGCGTTGTCTTCATGTATAGAATACGTGAGGATGGATTTGTATATATTCGATTCTCGTGTTACGTGTTTGTACAGCAATGATCTTAATCAGCTTTCAATAGGGAATACTATATACACGATAGTAGAAGTACCATATTTATTTGAAGCATTTATGAAATACGCCTCACCAGAATTGAAAGCATATTATGATGAACTAACAAAAGAAGTATGAAAGAAGAAGTAGAACGGATAAAGAAGTTGGTAGGCATAGATCATAACAGATGGGAGCAACCTTGTGCATGTGATAAATGTAAAAACATGTGTAAGGTTCCTTGTATTGGTACGCCAAAAGACATAGAGGCTATCATAGATGCCGGATACGCTGACAGGTTAAAAGAAACAATGTGGATGGTAGGGTATCTTGCAGTGAAAGAAAAACCAATAGCGATGATCCAGCCAACAGTGAAAGACGGGTGGTGCGCATTCCGCCAGCCGGACGGTCTCTGCGAGCTGCATGACCGAGGACTAAAGCCGACCGAAGGAGTTCTGGCTTCTTGTAAGGTGGTTGAAGAAGACGATATTCCGACATACGAGACATCCGTATTTAGAGCAGTAGCTCATGAGTGGGTTAAGGTGGAGAACTTTGGAAATGTAATGAAGGTCGTTTTTAAATTTTTGCATGAAAATGAACGTAGAAAATGAATTAGATAAAGTAGTTAAGATCCTAAAAGAAAAAGGATTTGTGGTATATAGAAAGGGAGGAAAGGAACCGGGTGTATTTTACGCCAAAGAAGGTGATAAACGAATAGGATTCGTTTATCCCAACAACGGATATATATACGACAGGATAAAAATGTGGTCTTTTTCAAGGGTGTATAAACCACATAAGAAAACCGGGTCTTCGTGCTTAATGTGTGTCAGCGACGAATTTACTATAGAGAGTGCGATTAAGAACATAGAGGATAGACTGTGGGTGAATTACATAAAAGACGGTAACAGAAAACGACCAGAAGAATATAAAAATATAAGAGAATTTGTTGGTAGCTTCACTAAATTCTACAGCTCTGTAGAATTAGTTGAGGTTAAGTAGTTTTCCATGCGAGTTAGTTACCGGCACTGGTCTGCGAAGACAGGTGCCGTTTTTTTTTATTCAAGAAAGGAGGACAAAGATGGAGAAAAGAGACAAGAAGATACCTTACGAGGTAGTCATACAGGAAAGAAAAAGAGTAGATTTATACGGTAACGTAGTGTATTATATCTATTGGTTTGATAAATATGGGTATGATATCACAAACGAATGGAAATTCTGGAGCAAGGGTTCGAAAAAGAAATATGATAGAGTCAATCGTTATCTAACGGATAGTTGGCTGAAGGAATACTGTAAGAATAACAATTTAAAGATAAGTAGAATAAAGGAATGAAAACGATAAAAGTAGACAAAGTGATATTATATTACATGGATCGGGTAGACCCTGACGGGAACCTATACCGGTTCTATGTATATAAAGACATGGCATCTGAAATAGAATACTTTTGCACGGAAGAGGCAGGTAATATGACTATACCAATCGGAGAAGGAAAGTATATTGAAATCGTGCCAAGGGAAATAGTGAAAATACCAGTAAGAGGATACAGAAGGCTTGTTGGAAAATGGAATTTTGAGACATGTCAGGGAAAAGGCTGGTATAGGCTTTTAAATTATTTCAAATACGAGCCAGACATATGTTATGTTAAAAACATAGGACGTGATAAAAATGGAAACACAAAATATGAAATATCATTATTTAATGCCACTATGAATGTGACAAGGTATTTTAATTTGTGGAGAATGAAGCCAGGTAAGTATGCCATGATAACAAACGAGTGCCGCGCCTTGGATATTATAAAAGAAAAATTCGATAACATAAATATAGTGGAATATGGATTTAAATAAGTTGTATAAAGAAATAGAAGAAGCAGAGGCCAGTCTGAATGCAAAAAGATTAGAGTACATCAGAGAAGCATTAGCAGAAAACAATGGAATTATAAGGCTAAAATTTAAAGGGTTTAAAGAATTTAAAGAAACTAATGATGTATTTGACTTTGATGATCAGTTTCCGGTGATAATAGAAATTGATGAAAATCCTATGTATTTAACGGAAGTGTATGTCAAAAAAAACGATTTTCGTGTAGTCATGCTGGATTATACTGATATGACTTTTTATGATTATAATAATCCAGGGGAAAATGAACAGGTTGCTTATTTTATTAACTATTGCTTAAATCAAGACAAAGATGGGAAAGAGTAGAAAGGATTATGAAAAATATCTTAACTCCATATCTCCAGATAGAGACGATGAAGCATGGATTATTGGAGGAAGGAACAGATATTGCGGTAGAGAGAATTATGGCACTATGATCAAAAGGTATGATCCTATTGGTTTTAATGTAGGGTACAGGGAGTGGACGGGGCAGCCAGAGTAAGGCGGAGCCTGCCATGCCATGAGGCCAGACTGGCTGTTCGTGGCATGGATTATACATTAATCAGATAGTGAACAACGAAAACAATGTATAAAATGGGAAACGAATTAAAACTTAACAGCGCAGAAGAAGCAGAAGTAATTTTAATAAGATTAACTCCAGAAGAGTATCCTATTGCGTACGCAAATAGGGTGAAATGTTTAATGCTTTCAGGTCTTAGCAAAAAAGAAGCTGAGAGGATGGCGATGAAGCCAATAGATCTTGAACTGTATTATGAAGTAGGTGTAGGACTGATGGCGGTAGAACCTGGAGCGGTGGAAGCCGGAACAATATACAGTCCATATTCAGGGGAATTATATGACAATTCAAAAATTTAATGAGGTAATTATATACCTAAAATAATAGCTTATAACATTTAAAGAATTTATGAAAGAAGTAGGCTATGACCCAATGACTACCTTTTGGGAAGATTTCAGCATAGCCGACAAGTATAGTATAGCAGGTGTCAAGGATACCTACAAACGTGCATTCAGTGAATGGAAAGATGATTATAAGTTTTTCACGGAATTAACGCTTGTATTGAATCATAAAATCTGGCAACATTATGAAAGCAATCGTAAACTGGCTGCACTGTATGACCGGTTGTGGCGAGAAGCTGACGAGTATGCCATGAACAACTTTAAGGGAGAAGAACTTGATTATTATTACAGAATAACAGATTAATATTATGACAGCAGCAGAAAAATTAAGAACTATTTAAAATATAAAGACATGGAAGACGATCTTATTACAACAAAAGAAGTAGGTGATTATCGCATTAAAGTGTATTATTGCCGTGATTCAGAATGCCCTATAACTAATTGGGGTTTGTTTGGGTCATTCTTTTTTGAATACTCTGATATGCATCGATTGCATGATGAATGCAATTGGAAAACTTTCTTCTACGATAACAAGCATAATCTTAGAGATGTTATTGATGCTATTGTAATGAAGCATATAGAACAGAAAGACATTGTAAAATATTTAAAGAAAGGGGAAGCGAATGGGATCTCATTCACATACAACAGAGGTAGCAATGTATGGGAGTTGAAGCATAAGACAAGTCCATATATAGATCAAGAGTTTTCACCAAGTGATTTGACGGACTTTGATTGCAGAGGAGAATTAATAGAGGATCTGGATGACGAAGATTTGTTAGATATCATATCCAAATATGGAAAAGATGTGGTGGCTATAGAGTGGTCAACAAGGGGTTATAATCAAGGTGATTATATAAAAGGGATAGCATACGTTACAAAAGAAAAATATGATAATGAAGTCTGCGATAAAGAAGGAGACTGGAAAGAAGATTGTGCCAAAATTATAGATAATGAAGTAAAGTCCATAGGTATGTGGATGTGGGGAGATGTAAAAGGGTACGTTCTTGAAAAGAAGGTAGCATTTACCAAGAGATACAAAGACGAATCAAGAGAGGATGAAGATTGTGAAGAATGGGAAGAGGTTGATTCTTGCTGGGGATGTTACGAGGAGACAGATGAATTGATAAAGGAAGTTATGATAGAGAATGATTTAGAAGAATAGGTTATAATGGCTGATAGTGACGGACGCCACAGGAGACAGGTGGGAAAGTGCGAAGAGCTCCGGTTCAGGGGAGACGGGGCCTGCTTTGCGTGACGTAAGGCTACAGTAGATGAAATTGTTGAACATTTTAAAAACAGATAATTATGGGATATATATGTACAAGATGTGGTGGAACAAATGTTGCTTGTGAAGCCATAGTAAATCCGAATACCGGAAAAATAATAGATTATTTTGATGGATCTTTTATGCATGCTATTTGCTCGAATTGTGAAAACGAGGTGATAATATCCAACATTGAAGAAGTCAAACATGAAATTGATTTAAGGTTTCATGAATTTGTAGAAAGAACAGGGAAGGAGCCTGAATACGTAGAATGTCAGATTGTACGGAAAGAGACAGGAGATGAACAAAGAAAGACAATGAAACTATCATTGAACATCAACGATGATGACAATGATGATGTTTTTTGTTACTGCAATGGGATAGAATCGTTTAAGCAACTTGCTGAATACGGAATGGGAGAATTTATCGTAACATTTTGTTGGAGTTTCTTTTAAGAAACATATTTAGTTATCATTTTTAATAACATATCTTATGAAAACACAAGAAGAATATGCCCGTGAAATTGACGAAATCGTTCGTCGGGATGTGGAGAGTTGCCAGAGTGACTGGTTTAAAATCGACAAGGAGATATTTATGCAACCGAAAAACAAGAATAAGATATTTATTCTTGGAACCAGAAAGACCGGATGTGATTTAATAATACTGGGTGGCACTAATTGTGATGAAGGTAGTATGGATTGGCTTTTTGGGAGTCTTGGCAATGAAAACTTCTATGTATGTCAACCGTTATCTTTCTACAAATCACAGCGGGAAATCCAGAAAGTAAATCCGCTGTATGCTTTTAAAGTGGCCACTGCTTATTTTAGAGAACAAGGGATGATTCCGGTATTTAAAGATGCAAATTGCAGACTAATGAAGATATAAAATGAAAGAATTTGATAAATATATAACCATATCATTTAAATATGGTGGGTGTAAACATAATTACAAAATAGATAAAAAAGAGATTGAAATACATGAAGACAATAATGTCTGGTTCTCTTATTTTGATTTCGGAAAATATCATTTTGAGGTATGGGGCGGGTTAGATGAGGATAATAATCCCATCACTGGAGGAGAATCAAAAAATGGTTTCTGTTCGCCTTTTGCAGTTAATGTATATATCATAGAAAACGACGAAGGTGTACAGGTTGCTCAAATTGATGATGTGGATATAATAGAATGCGTATAAACGAAGGTGGTATGATAGAAATAATAAGATACAGGCTTCCGATTTATTGGGCTTGCGCTCTGATAAACGGTGATTATTCAGGACTGTCTGAAGAAGAAATACAGGAAATAGATGCTTTTTTGAAAAAAGCAGAAGGTTATCCGGTAGATGTAGATTTGGAAACACAAGGGTTTTACCGTTGTAATGACGCAGGAACACTTCCCGGAGAGTGTGCAGATTTTATTTTTCATAAGTGTAATGATTAAACTAAAATAATATGGAAACTGCAAACAAACTAACTTATTTAAGTACAAAATTCTTTACAGAAAACAAAGAAGAATACAGAATAACAGTCACAGTATCTTTAGATGATGATTGTCGTAGCAATATGTGTGACTGGAGCGTAACAGCCGATGTTAGATGGAAAAATCAACGTGGACAATACAAGGAGTATATGGGAGGCTGCTGTCACGATGAAGTTGCAAAACATTTTCCGGAATTGGCAAAATTCATATCGTTGCATCTTTGTAACCATTATGGTGCTCCTATGTATCCGGTGGAAAATGGCATATATCACGTTAGAAGAAGTGGCATGTCTGTAGCAATGGAGTATTTGCGTATATCAGAACAAGAATGCGCAGAATTATATAAAGCCTCTGAGGATGAGTTGTATTTCAAGTATCAGCTTTTCAATCTTGGGATTGTGGATAGATGGAAAAGAGAATCAGAAGAGCTTATTGCGGAACTTGAAAAATTGTGTGGAAAGAAGTGGGTTAATCCATATAAGCCGGAAGAAGAAAGATTTGTTTTAACACTAACGGACGAGGAACGATCTCTTATTGAAGAGCGTATTAAAGCCGGGCATTATTCCTCAGAAAATATAGAGAAACGCAGAGTGGAAGCCCATAAAGCAAAGATGGCGGCAAAACGTGCTGAAATTTGTGAGCGATACGATAAAAAAATCAGACAAGCAGAAGCAGAAAAGAAGATAATACTCTGTGTGTTTGATTATGGATTGCCAATTAATAATGTTATATATTATCCTCACACGAACACTTTATCTTTCAACTGGAACGATTATGGAGGAAAAATCACACAGGAAGAGTTTGATGATTTTGTGAATAACGTAGACCGCTCTCAGTTGCCGGAAGGCATCAAGTTTGAACTTAAATAATACAGGATATGGAAAGGTTGGATTTTGAAACGTTACTTCGTGTCGTAATATGGGATTACAACCGTTGTTTTAAAGATGAATCGTTGGACAAGGATTTGTTCATAGAAAAATACGGGAAAGTTATGGGAGAACATTATTACAACAAGTTTGTCCATGAGTTTAACGGGAATATCCTGAAGATGATCGGTTACTTCAGAGGTTCCGAAAAAGATGGGCAAGTCTTCTGCGATATGATAATCGAACGTATTGAAAAATACGAAAAAAGAATGTCATATGATAAAGGTAAGTTAAACAATTAAAAAGATATTTATATGAACAATTCAATGGTCGCTCACTTGTGGGCAAACGAAAAGCAAGAATCTGCAAATGGTAGTAATTTCTATTTTGAAGGTGAAAGTATTTACTCCTATGGAAGACATTTTGAGGTCGGAAGAATCGTGCGAAACAAGCGTGGAGAAAAGGCGTATTTGATTAATGATACATACTATTCTTCTACTACAAGCAAGCATCAATATTATGTTCGTGAAGCAATACCAACTGGCTCAAAGGTGTTCTATGTTGAATGTAATATATCATATTGTATCGGTAACATGCTCTTTGTTACCAATATGTTGGAATGTATTAAAGATGCTATTGAAAAATACAAGAAAGCCAGAACCGAATTGTCTTATCGGGATGTTTGGGGGAATTTTAAAAATCTGATGGATTATATTGAGTTCTTCGATATGGGGACTCCCCGGCGTCTTCTTAAAAAGAGCGCAAACGAATGGCTTGGAACTAACCATGAATTATCATGGAAATCAGATAAGATTAAACGTGAACATGTCCGTGAGTTGAAACGTGTTTTCCAGATATTATTGAATCATCAAGCACTGGAAGTCCTTGGAACCGTTATTGTGATTGTAGATGAAGTTTGTGGTGAAGGAACTTGGTTGAAATATCGGGAAAGAGTTGAAAAATATAGAATAAATATAGAAGCAAAACAGGAAAAAAAGCGAAGGGCAAGGGAAGAAGAATTAGACAAATTTCGTAAGGATTTTTATGAAAAATTAGAAAAATGGAAGTCGGGAGAACTTAATTTCTTGCATTCATATTATTTTATTGATTGTGCTGACGTAAATGCTTGGATGCGCATAAAAGGGGGAATTATTGAAACGAGCAAACAAATAAAAATCGGGATAGAAGAAGCCAGAAGGATGTGGCAGATGGTGTCACTGTTGCACCGGGGAGGCCAGTTCCGGCATGGCCTGGTAGAGGACGTGGGTGGCAATAAGTGGAGCATAAACCGGTATGAAAACGATATACTGACAGCCGGATGTCATCGTATTGCGTATAGTGAGATGGAAAGTATTGCAAAGCAACTGGGATGGGCGTAAGTAACCCATCTTATTTTATAACAACTAAAAACAAGAAAAATATGGAAAATGCAATTATTATTCCGTTTGATTTAAATACGGCGAGAAAAATTAAAAGCGGAGAAATAGAAGGTTCGGTATTAATTGATAATATTGAAATAGAATTTGTATATGAGTCGAAAGACTGTGCAGGTCCTTATAATTTGCTTTTTGTAAAAAAAGATGGATATGGGATAAGTGCTATATATGCCAACACGGAAGGTTGTATTATTGGCGGCACCACTCTGGAATTGAGGGTAGAGGCTGGAGCGTATTTTAAGAAAGGAGATGTATTAACAAGCACTAAAGGATGTCAATTTATATATGATGGACTTATTACCAAAGGGGTAATGGGAAGTATATGTGGAATGGTAACATCTGGAGATATTAAGTTTGATCATAGCGGATTATGGACTGATGTGTATGATGAAGATAAAAAACGGCATGTAAGAAAGGCTATAGAAGAAGAGAAGAAATTTTTAGCAGAAAAGATTATAAAAGCCGAAGACAGTAGAAAAATAGATATAATAAAACGATATTTAAGTGAATATGAGTATCTATTAGATGAGATGCCGAAACGTGACTTCAAACCATTTGAACGAGTGCTGGTGAGAAGAACTAACCAAGAGAGGTGGAAATTGCATCTATTTTCCAGAGAATCAGTAGGAGATAATAAATACGAATGCTTAGGAGGGGTAGGATTTAGTCAGTGTATCCCATACGAAGGGAACGAACATCTTTTAGGAACCAATAAAAACAAATAAGATTATGGAATATAAAATGGTAACAATCCCGTTTGATTTAGAAACGGCGAAAAAAAATAAACATAGGGGAAAGAGTAGGTCAGATTGTGACAGAGAAAGGACGAAATAGAGCAGAAATAGTATATGAAGACAATTCGTCAATTTGTCCGTTATTGGTTGTAATTCATTCTATTTCTGTATCGGCAGATTGGTTTTCTGCTACAGGAAAAGCATTTAGCAGCGAAAATCGCCTCCTTCTTGAAGTCCCGGAATATACTACATTTAAAGATGGAGATGTGTTAAGCAGCAAAGATGGAAGTTATATTTTTATTTTAAATACGCATGGGAAATATTTAACATCTTTTTATGCGAGTCTTGCAGCGGGAAAAAGTCTTAATATATCGGATAATTTGGCTGCACACGAAAACCACATAGAATGTTATAGACTTGCAACAGATTCGGAAAAACAGAAGATGATTAAAGCGTTAAAGAAAAGCAAAAATCCTAAAGCAAAAGAATATCTAAAACGCTTCTTCGGAATTGAAGAAAGGACGAAATATGAGTTTAAGCCGTTTGACAAAGTGTTAGCAAAATATTATGAGGACGATAATTGGGAGGCCAGTTTATTCATAAGAACAATTACAGACGATCAGGATGGGGAGATTAAATATGAATGCTTGAATGGAACAGTGTATGTTTATTGCATTCCTTTTGAGGGCAATGAATATCTTTTAGGAACTGCTGAAAATCCAGAAAAATGAAAACGGTAAAATTATCTGATTTTTCTCCTTATGACAGAAACAAAGGAGGAATACAAGAATTGCATCATAAAATTGAGCCTAAAACACTTCAGTATTGGGGCGAAGATAGTGGTATTCTGATCGGCATCACTCCGATATATAAGAGACATTTGTGGAGCGAAGAAGTAAATGTTATAAATGATAAACAATAAATATGAAAACAAGAACATACGAAGGGGTGCAGCATGGAGACTGGGTGAGATGTACTCAATGTGGAGCACAAATGCTTCTTCCACGTGGAGCTGACCAATGTCCAGAATGTTATGGATACGACACGTTGGTGTGGGTAGATGAAGATAGGCAAGAAATGGACACTAAGCATCTGGATTGCCTTGCTCCAATGCGCAAATTGGAGCTACAAGAATATTTGTCTCAAGATGTTTTGGCGATAGAGCATAGCGAATATTATAAACAATTGATAGGGGAGGATGAATGGTGTGAAGAAGAAATATAATAAAGAGTATCATTATTAAAACAATAGAGAAATTATGAACGAGGATATTTTAAGCAATATGTTTGGGTGTGATACATATTGCATATGTGACAGTTCTTCAAATAGGTACTGTTTTATTGGGCCTATTGAATGTAACGGGAAGTTAATAGAAGAGTTTAGGAAGGGAATAATAGTAAAATTGAAATATGTGGAAAAGAGGGTTCTGGATACATTCAAAGAAAATGGGGTTGATCTGGATAACTATACCCACTGTGTTATAGTAAAGCGGAATTTTTATCTCGCATGGTGAAAGTAAAATATGAATGATATGAACAATTTTATAATAGATACTCCAGATAATTTCTGGCAAATAAGATGGCTTGACAAATATATGGAAGGTCACAAGGGGTTCATAGCTGGTGGATGTTTTAAGAATATCCTTTCCGGAGAAAGAGTAAAAGATATTGATATTTTCTTTGAAAGCGAAGACGATTTTCAGGAAGCTGTTGATTTGTTCAATGATGAAAAACATCAGAAAGAAGGATGGAAATTTAAGTACAGGAATGAGAAGGTATGCGCATTCCAGAAAGAGGGAGAAAAGGTATGGGTAGAGTTCATAGAGTCAGAGTTCGGAAAGCCTGAAGAGATTCTCAGGAGCTTCGACTTTACTGTGGCAAAAATGGCTTACTACAAGGAGCCTAAATACGAAGAAGAGGAAGATGATTATTTTCCATTCTCATCTGCAAGTATAGTAGCATACGAGTACAAACTACTCTACCATGAGAAATTCTTTGAACATCTTCATATGAAGAGGCTGGTCATTGATGAAAATATTCCTTTTCCAGTAAGCACATGGGAGCGCTCATATCGGTATAAAGGATATGGTTACAATATGTGCCGGGAGACAAAGAAAAAACTTCTACAGGCTATTAAAGGTGTAAACGTAGAGGAGGAAGATGTATCTTTGTACACTACTGGAGGATGGGATTAACCTATAAAACAAAATTGCTTATGAAAACATTAGAACAACTTAAAGGATTAGCATCAAAATGTTTAGACGGTAGAGATTTTAACAGACTGGCTAAATTTATCCCATATAACATGATAAAGGATTTCGGTATGGAGCCGAACGAAGAATACAATAACGAAGAAAGGTGGAACAGTACTGTAGTTGAATTTACCAGGGAGAATGTTTTGAAACAGCTTGAAGAAGATGTAAGATTCGGTTTTGAAAAGGCATTAAATCAGAGAGGAATATCAGCCAGTTTAATGTTTGAATGTGTAATGATGTGGAACTACATCCTGGAAGAAGGTCTTGAAGACTGGGATGAGGATGATTATAGATTTTACGGGCTACCTCTATTTAAAGCTACGGCTGTAAAATACGGATGGGATAATCCTATAGGGGAAGACAGCGGGAGAGAAAGAAAATATGATTCACAGTATTAAATGGGCATATCATGAGCACAAGTAAAGAATACAGGGCAGTAAGGAACTGTATATTAAATGAACTTCACCTTACCAAAGAAGATATAATCAAAAACATAGAGCCGTTATTGGAGAAACACGTAAAACGGTACATGGTTAATACATATGGAGGTGACAACCAGATAGAACATTGGATCAGATGTATGGTGAATGATGAACTCAAACAAAGAGATCATGATTTTGTAAGAAAAGCGTGCGAGAGCGTCATCAGGGATCATGTATTAAATGAGTTGAATATAATCGTAAGATCCAAAAGTGAGAAATGTACATGTGAAAACAGAGTGCCATCCGAAGAGGATAAGAAAGAGTCAACTGATGGACTGTATATAATCTACAAAGATGGACATGCAGAGCCGTTTACCGGCCATAACTCAAAAGATTGTGTACGGATACATCGGGTTGAAGCACAGATACATGTCATTTGCAATCTCACTGACGGAGCATGATAGCGTACAATTGCTTGACGATGATAGCCGTGAAGAATCCGGAAGTGGGACATATTACGAACGTGAATGTGATGCGCTGTTTGACATTGACGGACGCGGCAATACGGAACGCCTTGTAGCCAGAAATCCAAAATTGAGAAATCTGCTGGAAGATGGCGAGTATATACCATCTCTTGGTCAATTAAATTTAATGGCCCATTATATGGACGAACTAAACAAAGCATTCACTTATGTTTCGGCATCTCCCCTCTCCTCGACGTGGTATTGGTCCAGTACTGAGAGCAGCCAGGCCGTCGCGTGGTACGTGGTCTTCTCCAGTGGCCTCACGGGCACCGGCAACAAGTACAACAGTGACAGGGTTCGGACGGTAATTGATTTTTAAAAAGAATTACAATGATAACATCGGTAAAAATAAAAGACAATACAAAAACTCCTTTTGAATATGTTTCGGGTATAGAAGCATTTGAAAATGGCAGAGAATTTATTTTCAAGCCAGGAGTGAATGTGATTATAGGGAAAAACGGTAGCGGAAAATCGACCTTGCTTAACATCATATCAATGTATATGTTATGTGAGAAGTCCATGTGTTCCGAAATGCCGATCGAGGCACTGGATTTTCCACCTATATTTGATGATGATGACAAGGTTCTTGATGGGATTGACATATCATCCGATTATGCAGGGAAAGTATTCCGTTTATTACCGTCGGCGGAGATGAATCGAGATAGTGTATTGAAAAACATCAGCAATTTAGATTTGTATGTGAATAATATTCGAAGATCTTATGGAGAGAAAATGGTGTTATCATTGGAATCACTTTTCAATTTAATGTTCGGTCAAAAGGATTATGTGTTTCCAATACGAGATCTTGTAGAATACAAGAAAAAATCAAATACGTTTTGGATTAAAAGAATTGATAATCTGTTGAAGTATTATAAAAGAAACCACATAACATTAACAAAAAAAGATTTTGAATATACGGTTCTCATGGATGAGCCAGACAGAAATCTTGACATTGATAACATAATACAAATTTACAATGTATTATCATTCCATAAACCACAAACACAAATTATAGCCATAGTACACAATCCGGCATTGATTTACAAGTTAAGCAAATTAGATTGTGTGAATTTCATAGAGATGACAGAAGGATATCTAAAGGATGTTGTCAATTTCATAAGTGAAACAAATAAATGAAAGAGGATGAGAAAAGAACTGAAAATAATAGGATCAAGAGATCGGCACGTATTTACAGCGACATTCATTCGTTTTGGATTCAGGGATGGGTATAAAGGACCTGTAAAGACAATACTTTTACAAGACGTGTTACTCGATGGTAAAATAGTAACAGATCATTTGTGGTTTGATTTGACAAAAGGATTCGAAAGCGCCGATTTATTACCAGGCGATGTGGTTGAGTTTTGTGCAAGGGTTAGTATTTACGAGAAAGGATATAAAGGATATAGGAATGACGTATTCGATAGGCCGATAGAAAAGGATTATCGATTGTCAAGACCAACAAAGATTAAAAAGATTGGGAAGAAATCAATAGATTGACATACTACCGCGAACTTTAGGTGTGGGAGTATGTCGAAGAGATGACAGAAGGGCATCTTAGTAAAACTTGTATATTTGTGTCTAATTAATTAAAGGTGAGATGAACTGGAAGAAATTCAAAGAGGAAAAACCTTCAGAGGGAGAAGAAGTGTTGGCTTATCACCCAAGTTGGATAGATGAAGATTTCAACCCAAGAGGTATAAGAATAGGGTTTTGGAATGGAGGAGACGATTTTAAATCGGCTCATTGGTGGGATTATCAAGATTGTTATATCACAATCTCTCATTGTGATTGTGATGATAATTCTCTTTTCAGTGATAGAATAAAAAACAGCATAGAGCCAGAGTTATGGATATCACTTGATGTTATTACAAATTACTTACCTAACATAAAACAAAATCACTTATCACAATGAGCTATTTTATATTAATGGGAAGAAGAATCCCCAAACAAGCTATAACAGGCTTCAAATTTCAAAATGAAACAGATAACATTCGTCCTTTCCTATCAATCAGGATAAGAGGGAAGGAGGAAATTATACCCTTTAAAGATAAAAGGGAAATACTGTCCGTGAAAGTGCATTTGTGTTCTGTCTTCTCCAAATTTGTGAAAATAGGTGACTGGTATCTCAAGATGTCGGAAGTTAAGGAGTATAAGCCGGTGACTGCCGAAGATATGAATCCTTACATCTTATTTAAAACATCTAAGTTCGGAAACATAAAGGTTCGTTTCCAAAAAGATGAAGATATGAATGCAGAATTATTGGTATTGGATCAACTTTTTGATGTGGAATAAATTAGTAATCACCTTTTATAAATCAAGCTATGGCTTGGAAAGAATTGAAAGACAAAATATCTCTTATGACAGAAGAAGAGCAACAGCAGGAAGTTGCAGTTTGGGGAGAATATCTGAATTTGATGAAAGATTGTTCCTTGGAGAAAACAGACGAGGATATGTACTACAACTCTGAATGGGATTATACTTGTGAAGAAAGTGAATTGGAACCAGAAGACAAGAATGACCCTGATGTACATAAGGTATATGAAGTAGGAATGCATTATATTTATTCGAATTGATATTAAAACAAACTAAAGACATGAAACCGATATTAAACATAGAAGACATCGATAAATTGAAGATGGATGAAAAGTTAATTGAATGTATAGCAGGGAAAGTGAATTATTACAGATTCCTGTGCTTTCATCCGAGAAATTCCAATTTTGTGATTTTACTAAATCATTGTGAAGAACCTGTACGGTTTCATTATAAGAACCTGATAGACAGATTTTTTACGGATTATACACAATGTGATATTATCACCTATCGCAAGGAATACGCCTTAAAGGAAATAAAGGAATTTGAACAAGCATTATCTGAATTAGAAGGTAAGGATAATTTAGAAGATTAAATAACAACTAAAAAATCATGAAATATGTATGTGTTTTTATCTGCTTTCTGTTATGGCTTATTTTTACGTTGTTATTATCATTCACTGTCATAGGATTGGTTATAAGCGTGAGTGATGAATGGCAGGAAATGGGTGACAAAATAATAGATAAACTTTAATAAAATATGAATAAGAATATAATCAACAACGCTCAACTTTTAGAGATTAAAACTAAGATTAGACAACTTGGAGCAATGATGAATGCATATCAATGCAGGTTTGTGGTTTCTTCAGGTCAATTGTTTTTTGTGGATGATGAATATGCTGGAACGGTTAAACTGACTAATCTTGATAATGGAGAATCTAACATGTCATTCCCTTCATGTGACGATGGATTGATAATCAATCCAGCTGATAAGCATATTAAATAATTTCAAAACTAAAAATATTTAAATTAATTAAACAATAATAAGACATGAAACAAGATATAGAATTTGCTGTTCCTCTTTTTAAAGCTGGTGCAGAGTGGCGCATTAACAGCGTATGGCACAAACCGAGTGACATAGCTGAACCAGGAAAGGATTGTTTGGTTGAACACATGGATATAGACGGAAATGTCTGCATTTGTATTGATTGGCGTTCTGAATATGAATGGATAAAATCTTGCCATTACAACAAGATTTTGCGTTGGGCATACATCAAAGATTTATTACCTTAAAACAAGATAAACAATATGGAAAGCGAAAAGAAGAAAATATGAAAGGTTATGACTGACAGAGAACTTCTTGAAGAAAACAATAAGATGTTAAAGGAAATTCTAAGTTTTGTGAGAAAAGTTGACTCTGTTGAATACAGGGATCATCAAGACTTTATGGAATTTCTTAGAAATGTGGCAGCCGATATATGGGTGGAATATACGGAGCCTGAACAAAGAGGTAGATTGTTTAATTTAATAAATAAAAAGAAATGAAAACAGTTTTTGATTTAAGCAGAGATGAGATCGTGTCATTGACATGCAAAGAGATATATCTGTATATAGACAAAGAGCTTGCTGGTAAAGGTATTCCAATTGAAGCTAAAAACTGGAATATAAAGAACAAAAAAGAAGTCGTGTATCCAAGAACTGGAGTTCCAGTATTTATGTTAAAAGATATCGGCATCGGTTTTAGAACCATAGAAGGTGCAACAGAGGTGGCTAATTTGCTTATTAAATATAATGCATTTAAAATGGAATCAAAGTTTCTGATAGGATCGTATGAACAGTTTTGGATCATAAATGGAAGTGTTTGCCCAGCCATTACAGGAGAAGCAGGATATAGCAAGGAAGAGTTTGATAAGGTAAACAAGGAAAACGAAGATCCAGAATTGAAAAGTATAAAATCCTTCAATGATACTGTGAAAAAAGCCAATGAAATCAAAGACAGGGTGTTAAAATACGTGTACAACATAAAACAAGAGCGTTCATATAACAATGACCTGGTTGGTATCTTTGAAAGGTATAAAGATATAGCAGACGGCGACCTGGAAGTAGCTATGAAATTTATCAAGGAGGCCTATCCGTTTAATGAAGAAACAGAGTCGTTTATCAGAAAAAAGTTTGACATGCCTATACCGGAAGAATCAAAAGAGCAGTAATTAAGCTAAATTAAATCATTTTGAATCT
>ENA-OOUV01000064-OOUV01000064.1-human-gut-metagenome-genome-assembly--contig:-NODE-64-length-22216-cov-6.335905_pt1 | contig 22216 bp, 19 predicted proteins | sample MGYA00241551_ERZ501284 | MGnify/ENA primary metagenome ERZ501284 (study PRJEB25962, sample SAMEA2042282) | human gut metagenome | biome: human gut; feature: human-associated habitat; material: faeces... | reverse complement strand
TACTGACGAAATCGGAAGAGGTCATCTGGCTTCTTCAGAAGTGTCATGTCCTGACGGATAGAATTATGTGAGAATACATGGAAAAAGGGCAATAAAAAATGGCATATGAAGATGATAGACCATAATCATTTCATATGCCATCTTATTTTGGGGACATTTACTGAATATCCCTAGTGTAACTTGCCGTTACTTGATACATCCTTATTATCTATAGAAATATTTATCTTTTGGAAGTTAAAAGCATATCCTATGTATACATTTTTACAGAGATTAATACCAGTTCCGATTTCGAAGCAAATACCTCCATCATTATTCATAGCACTGCTATCAGTGCTAAAACCATATCCGGCAGCAAAAGATAAATATCCCGACATTTCCTTGAAGAAATAAGGAGTATTACCACGTACGCCTGTCATAATTTGCAAGTCTGGATTCTCGTCGAATGTATCTTTAGTTGGGAAAGCAGCTTTTACACTGATTGCATCCCATCCAATGAATGGAGCAAAATTGTGTTGATATCTTACACCCAAATCAAAACCTCCACCACCTTTTGCTCCACCTATACCTAAATCTATGGCAAAGCGATTCTTTTTATAATACATACCTTCGTATGAAGATGCAAAATTCCAGTTTTCAGCACAAATAGGTAAACTCATAATTGCAGTAATGACAAAAAACATCATTCTAAAAAAAATACTTTTTCTCATAATTACATACATTGTCTGTCAGCTCCTACAGACCATTTATATTATACAAAAGAAGCGTGGAACTGGAATGCGTATTCAGATTTAAGTTCATAAGAAGTATATATACTTTTTAAATCTCTTACGTTTATAAATCGAAATAAGCATAACACTTCTTTGTTTATCTAATTTTTTTTGAAGTAATTTTTATTTGTTTACAAATATAAATTATTTATGTAAATAAATATTATTGTAAGGTGTTTTTTTCTATTTAATTGTCTTGTGAGAAAAGTATAGAAATTAATCAGTTCCTTGCCTAACTGGTAGAATGAGTATGTTAAAGCATTTACTTTTCAAATATGAAATCAATAAGTAAAATTTCCTTCTTTCGGAATCGAAATTCTTTTCAAAAATTCGGGCAGAATAATTTATAGAAATAAGTATGGATTTGTTCAATATAAAAAATACGGAATCCAATTTTTTTTAATTGAATCCCGTATTTTCATTAACATACCATATTTTATAATATCACATTTATTGATATGAAAATTAATTATGAACTCCTCGTCCGTCTATCAATCTCTGGATTGTCTTTTCTATTTCATTCTTCAATTCCTTGTCGTCGGTCTTAATCTGTTTTAATCCCGAAACAATATCATTGCGACGATAATTTTCATTGAACCAGCCTAAAGTTTCAATCGCAGCTAAACGAAGTTTTTTATCCCGAGTTTCGTCAGATGCAAATTTCAATAACGGATCGATGCCAGCAGTATTGGGATGGTTACGATATACTACGATATCCAAGCGTACCCGACTGGGTTTTACAGTTGTATCAAACATTTCCTTTAAATCGGCCTGCATGCGTTTTTCACTCTGTTTAATCTGTTTTCTGAAACGGTCTACATACGAAGAATCATAAAAATACTTATTTGCAGCCTGCTTGTCGAGTTCTTGTAACAAAGCATTCGTGTCGAAAGCTCCTAATCCAGATATCAGTTTAAAGTTTAAACGCGATTCATGCTGACGCTCCAGATATGCCTTGATAACTGCGGGAATAAGGTCTGGATGTCCATTTTTCTCTACATACTCACAGGCAAAACGTCGTACCAGTTCATATCCATCATTGAGTGCAGCTTGTAATACTTTTATGGCTTTTTCCGGATAATTTAACGCCAATAAGCGCATCGCCTCCAAGCGTACAACAAAATAGTCAGAAGTAAAGTAAGACTTTTCCAGAAGTTCTGGAAGTTGGTCATATCCTCCTTTACACAATTCTCTCAATGCCAAAGCACGCATATCGGGCAATGGACTATCGAGTTGTTTTTTCCAATAGTTCAAATTTCCTTCTTCCAAGACCAATGCGCGATTGATATCTACATCAATGCCACTATTATTGGCAAAATGGAATGTAGGGTCACCTATCAGATGATTTTCTAAATAGCAAACCAGACGATTAAATTGTCCAATACGCATGCCTGCTCCCAACAGTCCCAAAAATTCATCAGGCCATTTATCTTGAATCGTATTCACAGTTCCGCCCTGAGCTACCACTGTTTTTCCGTCTGAGAAGACATAAGCTCCAGCAATATTATCTTTCTCATAAAATGAACCGTTAAAACAAGCATCGAACATTATAAAACGAGCCTGTGGTTTAAGAGGATGGATATCGGTTGTATGAATGTCTAGTGATAAATTATAAAGAGAATCTTCTTTTATCTTTTCCGGATCAAAAGCTTCTTCACACCATTCACGTGGAACATTATATCTTTTCATATATTCTGCAATTGCAGCTTCTTTTCCTTTCGTCTCGGCAAAAGCAGGTATCTTGCTACGCAAAAAACGCTTTATATTCTCGATACTGGGATCTATCGTATTTACCTCTTCATAGCCATTCAGATATTGCGTATCGGGCGCACCATGATGATGAAATAGCATAATATCAAGTCCCTTGCTCTGTACTTCGTTTAAATAGGTGTTTTTAATGGGGAAGTTTACATCAAAATCAAAGAATTTTACTGTAGATCCCGGACGAAACAATTGAGGTAATTGTTCACGAATAGCTAACTGTTCTCCTGACCATGCTGTCGGGTCTTCGGAATTATATCCATGTCCTCGTCCCATGCTCAAATAATCTACTACATTGTTGGCATTTTCACGCTTTTCTGCCACTACCTTTTCCAGATACTTATTTAATAATTGATATTTATCAACCCCTTCCAGCTCCAGAGGTTTTATACGGGCTGAATAAATGTCCGGAGAAAGATATTGCTTAGAGTCTGCACGCAATGAATAATAGAAATACAAAGGTATATCTGCATCCTGCTTCAAGAAATCAAACTTCAGACCAAAATCATCATAATAACGGTCGGAAGGTACACTAGACTCCTTCCAGTCATGTTTTTGATCCATTTTAAACGCTGAAGTTAAATGTTGGGCATCCCGCAGCATCGGAATGGGAATATCACCCACAAATACGCAACCTTCAAGAGGTGATTTACGGTCTGAATGTAGCTGAATCAACAATTTACGAATCTGTTCGGGAGATTTCCACTCATCTACTAAAAGATATGTGCCCAAGCCATCAGCTTCTATACTTTGCTTATAAGCCTCTAAAGCATTTTTCGTTTTTTCGTAACTGGTATTATCTACCACAATAGCAAATGTTGTAGCAGTCTTTACTCCCGGCTTGATAATTTGTTGAGCATAGGAGTAAAGACAAATGCTCAACAAACCCATTAAGGTCAATAATTTTTGTGTCATATTTTTTTTCAAATAAGTTAGGTTAATCTATGTATTGTTTGTTGTATTTCAAGCGAAAGTTCATCGGGCAAGTCAGTCGTTTGCAAAAGGTTCTGACATTTTTCCAAAATATGAATGCGTTCACGGGAATGTACAAACCATCCTAACGCTTCGGCCATTGCTACTCGAACTTTTACAGGGGTTTCCTTGCGTGCCAACAAATCTAAATAATTTGTTACGTAACAATGATAGGGATTGTTGCGTACCATGCGAATGGCAGATATACGGTCTGTTATAGGCAGTCGTTCGTTCATTATTTTATCATTTATCTGCTTGACCATGGCAAATTTTTTATTCAAGACTCTTTCAATCATTTTCTGCTCTTCGTTGGCATTCATACGTTCTGCATGCTTGTAGAACTCGTCTGTGGCAGATTTTACGTCCTCTTGTGGAAAAAGAGGAAGAATGGTGCTGATGATATAGCCAACCCTCTGACGTTCACCTCCGTCAATCCATTCGCGTATCAAAGCCGGAAGCAGAACCGGATCGCCAATCTCACCTGCATAATTTGCACTCTGACGTGCTATAAGCTCGTAGGAATCTCCGATTCCCATACGTACAGCTTCCGTAAAATTGTCATCGTTATAGCGTCCCAACAACTTCAATGCTTCCATTCGAACAGTGTTATAAGGAGTATTTTTAAAAGTGTTCAATATTTCATTTTCATTGGAATGTAAGCTGTCAGCATCTGCTATCATACGTAAAGCCAAACTCTGAATATCAGCATATGGAACAGACATCAGTTCTTCCCAATAATCTGATTTTCCTTGCTTCAACTCTATGTCTGTTGTCAAATTCATATCTGTTTTTATCGGTGCAAAATGAACGGTCGGATCTCCCATCAGATGCCCTTCTAGTGTTGCTATCAAACGGTTATATTGTCCAACCCTTACTCCGTGTGACAGCAATCCTATGAACTCAATGGTCCATCGGTCTTGCAGAACGTTACGGGTATTGCCTTGAGCAACGATTGTATTGCCCCGATTAAAAAGATAATATGCAGCCAGATAATCGTCATCTTGGAAAGAACCATTATAACAAGCATCAAACAAAACTACTTTAGGGTTAGTAGCCACACCAGACAAATCCTCTGGTGTCAGATAAATATCGGCAGATATAATTGAATCATTCCGCCAAAAGGCATCATTATGCAAATCTTTGAAGAAAGCATTCGTCAAATGATATTTTTTTATCATCACCTGCTTTAATGAATCTTCATTCTTTCCCGCAGCTACCTTTTGCAGCAGACTGTGATACAGATCAGTCTTCATTAAACGTAGACGTTCTGTAAAACTATCTCCGGTTCTATCATTATTAATAACTTGTTTTGTTGGCAGTCCATGTTCATGAAACATGAACAAATCAATATCCTGACGTTGTAATTCATCCAGCAAGCTATACTTCATTGCCTTATCCATCCTGAAATTGAGATGTTTAAAATTTTGTCCTCGACGGAAAGCCAATGGAAAATCCTCCCTGTAAGCCTTTTCTTCATCCATCCAAGCTATCAAACAGTTAGAATTATAATCTCCTCCATTGAACGAGACGATGTTATCTAATGGATTATTTGCAGTCTGTTTTTTAGCATAGGCTGCTTTTAGAAGAAAATCTGATAATGCTACATATTTATCACCTTTCCATCCGTCAGGATACTTAATGCGGGCTGAATAAAAATTAGGATTCAGCTGTTGTGGACTATCTTCCGATAATTTGTAATAGAAATGATCGGTCTGTACAGAATCTTGTCTGATGAACTCAAATTTCAAATGCAAATCATCATAAAATCTATCGCTTGGAACGGACGATTGTGGAAAAGGAAATGCTTCTTCATTCATCTTGAAGGCTGTAGTCATATGTTGGGCATTACGTATCATGACTATAGGTATATCTCCGACTAATACGATGCCTTCCAAATGTTCAGCTTGGCGATATACTTTTATAATTTCCTGTTTCACCTCGTCCGGAGTATTCCAATCACCACGTATAATATACGTTGGCAATCCGTCAGCTTCTACTGCATCTCGGTATTTTAGCAAAGCCGTGTGTGTAGCTTCATACGTGGGATTATCAACCACTATTGCAAACGAAGTTGGACCTTGGCTGACTGGCTGCTCTATAACGGTATGTGCCGAAGCAGACACAACACTCCATAATAGTGCAAGATATAATAAAACAAATCTCATATATCAATCATTTTTTAGTCTATAATAGGTTCTTTCTGCCTCTTGACGAATAGCAGCCGAAATGTGCTTATCACGTCGCAGTTCATTACATACTCTCAGTATCTCCGGTCGTTTATAGGAGTATTTATACCAAGCTAAAGAACGTAACAAACTTAACTTGAATTCTTCACTTTCTGATTGTTCCTGCAATAAATTCAAATAAGCATCAACGGAACCGTGAATGGGGTAGTTGCGCAAAGAGCTAACGTACAACAAGCGCATTTTTTCTTTCTCCTTTCGCTGTAATATAGCCTCGTCTGAGGAATAACGTGAAGCATAAGCTTTCATTAACTGGCTACGTACTTCATCTTTATTTTGAATGTAACTATCTTTGAGGACGTTATCAATAGCTTCTTTGAGTGGCTGCTCGTCAAATACGTATAGTCCGAGGGTTATATTAAAGGCCACTCGTGATGCATGCCGGTCTTCAATATATGCTCTGACCAGATGGGGTAAATACTCATTTTTTCCCACCGCTATCATCTCACGTACCGCAGAACGGCGGATGAATTCATATGAATCATTTAAAGCAGGTACCAAGATTTCACTAAAATTGGAATCATTTACTTTTTTCAGCAGAGAGAAACAAGTATAACGTACCATAGCTAAAGGAGAGGTTTCAAAAGTATGTCGTAACAATGCCGAAATATCTTTATAACCATTTGCATGCAAACGATGCAATGCTAAATTTTGTACATCAGCATAAGGAGATTGAAGCAAAGACAACATTTCAGCTTCATCGTAGGGCTTTCTACAAAGTACCGATGCATCTATCTTCGGATCGAATGAGGTAAATCGATAAGTGGGATCACCTGTAATATGAGATTCCAGAATATTAGTCAACTGAGCCCATTGTCCGACTCGTGCTCCCAAACCAAGTAGTCCCAGTAACTCGTTTGCCTGTTTATCTTGTAATACATTGACAGAGTTGGCAAAAGTTGTCACACATTTGCCGGCTGCAAAGATATACCGTGCGGCAATATAGTCATCTTCGCGGAAATCGCCATTATAACATGCATCAAAAATAACTATCCGAACATTAGGGGAGACCTCAGTTACATCCGACAATGACAATCCCATACGAGCATCTTCCAACGAATCTTGTGATATGATAACAGGATCATCATACCCTTTATACCATGTAGAGTCTAATCCATATATTGTATCAGCTTTTTGATATTCTTTTCCTAAAAGACTTCGATTGCGTACCCAGTTACGGACATATTGTCGCAAGTCTGTTTTTAATTGTTTGATATGTTCTTCCAGACTGCTTGTTTCGGGAATATCTGAAAAATACTGGCGATCGGGTAGACCGTGTTCATGAAAGATAGCCAGATCCAGATCAGAACGCTTAATCATATTAATAATATCATTCTTGGGATATGGTGTAAAGCAATAACGCATGAAACGAGCCCTTCCTTCTTTATCGAATACTCCTGGCATCTGTTCACGCAGGTTGTACGCTTCCGGTACCCATGCAAGCAACGAATTTGAATATGATCCATGTCCCGTATACGAAAAGAACTGATCCAAACGATTGCTTGACTGATGAGCTTCCACCACTTTATGTAGGTACTTGCGAATCTGTTCATATTTATTCACTCCATTTGCTATGGGCTTAATTCGGCCCGAATAAATATTACAACGTATGAGTTGGGGAGAATGTACCCCCAACTCATAATAGAAACACTGTGGATGCAGAGAATCTTGTTTTACAAAATCAAACTTCAAGTGAAAATCATCATAAAACCGATCGCTTGGTACCGAAGATTCATGCCAATCAGTCTCTTCATCCATTTTAAAGGCTGAAGTTAGATGCTGAGCTTTACGAATCATTGGGATAGGAATATCTCCTACAAATACTACTCCCTCAAGCTTATGTTTCTTGTACAGAGACAAGATAACTTTTTTTACGGCCTCTGGGTTTTTCCATGTATCATAAACAACAAAGGTGGGGAGCGATTCCTTCCCTAACACTTGTTGATAAGCCTCCAACTCGGCAGAGCACTCTTGCCAGGTCTGCTTGTCAGCAATAATGGCAAAGGATGAATGCTCTACTTTCATTTTTGGTTTCAAGATTGTTTGTGCATTTAGTTGTACACACAAACCTAAAACTGTTATTATAAAATATATGAATAATCTTCTCATAATCAGAAATTGCACCCGATACTAACAGATAAATAACTTCTATGGCTGAAATCAAAATCTTCCGCCTTTACATAATCAAAGCCAACTTGAGCAAAAACTTGTGTTTTACTTTCCTGTTTTAATTGTTGGGAATATACTGCAGCAGCTCCCAATTTCCAATAATCTGACATGAGATAATTAGCATCCAGAGTTTCCATCTGAGTGACAGTTAAATAGTCTGCATGTGAACCTCCATACTGATAACAGCCTGAGAGATTTTTGTTATATCCTCCCCGTACTGTCACCAACAAACGCTTCATGAGCTTGTCACTTAATACAAAATTCTTCTTGCCGCATAATTCCATATATATATTTTCATGACTTTTTACGGAATAAGGCAATATATATTTGTCCTTCTGGTTTTCATAATATGCCAAGGCTTCTACACGCCAGTTATACTCATTACCACGATTGCGAATCAAGCTGTAATGAAGCGTAGCAGCTTTAGTTTCATAAGTTGAACGTACGTTACTATACATTTGCATCCATCCAGTTTGCGATTCAGTGTTGTCACGCTGATTAATATACTGGATTCCATCAATCATACGATAAGATGCATCCAGTTTTATGTGATGTACCAGTTTTTCACCTTTAGTGTAAAGCGTCATTGCAACCTTGCCTAACTGATCTTTTACCGAACCTATTTTCCGTGGAGTTGAATATGACACCTCTGCAGTTTCGGCTTTAATAGAATAGGTACCTTCCAGTAATAAATTTAAATTTGTTGCTGCGTAATTATATTGCATTGATCCTCCAAACTGATTTCCGTAATAGTTCGTTGTACGTCCGGAACCAATTCCTTTAACAGCCACTCCAAGTCCGAAGAGTTCATAATAATCCTGATCTGTATAAGAATCTGAATTAGCCATTTGTGAATCCTCTTTTATTGAAGCATAGGAAAAGTTAACACCTAAGCGATGGTGAGAATTAATTGCGTAACATATTCCTGGTATCAACTTTAATATATAGAAACGGGTATCTACACGAGGGTCTCGTTGTTTTGCAGCCAGTGAAGCCTGATATCCTCCTTCCAGACCGAAAGCTAATTTTCCCCAATAGAGTGGGGTAGCTGCTCTAAATTTTAAATCATAATACTGGTTTCTCCAACTACTTTTATAAGCATCGGCAACATAATAAGGCATACCTCGGAAGGGATCAGTTATAGAAGCATTGTATCCGGCATCTGTTTTATTTTCCTGTGAAAAGGAAAAAGCGCCCCATACATATGCATCCTTCAGATTCAAGAATCCTTCACTGCTCACTCCCACAGAGCGTTCTCCTTCTCCCTCCTGAGGTCGGGAAAAGTTACCACTGGTATTTTGAAAATTTAATTTCACATCCGAATAATTCTGAAGATCATCCAAAGCAGTTCCAGCAGCATTCTGTGAATGAAACCAGATTCTTTGTTCTTTCATTTGTTCTAAGCCGGCCATAGAAAGTCCTTGCTGAGCTGCTACTTGTATTTTGCCGATACTAAGCAAAGTCAATAAGCAAGCAGTTCTCCATATATAATTTTGTTGTTTCATATATTATTCTTCATTAAGTTCCACCTTTTTTAACGCAACGTATGATTCCATGAAGGCATCTTTACATCATAGCGGCGCAACATTGGCACCACTCCTCTTTCGAAATCATCTGTACTGTTGTTTGTGTCTTGAAAGATCAAAGCACCATTTTCTCTACGAATGGGTTCTCCATTCTCATCTAACGACAATTTACGAGCAACTCCTAAGCCACAGTAAGTAGCTCCTACATAAGTTATTCCTGCATCCAATACTGCTGGCATTCGCTTGGCATTTACCTTCGATTCGTTGTCAATGCATTCTACCGCATCCAGAACATATTTAACAGGAATCTTGGCATAGTATGTATCACTATTAGGTTTGCTCAGGTCTGTAGTTTTCATAGATGCATCATTGACAGGATCCCAGGTCTCTCCTTGGGGAACTTGGAACAATACCATTGCAGGACCAAAAACAGAAGTCAAATATTGAGGAACAGTTCCCATTTCTGCTTTTCCGTCATAAAATACATGTACCATATCGTAGGCAGGCTGATCTGGGAAATTCGCATTATTCATATTAAATTCAAATTCAGAGGTACTACCATCAATAGGTGACAGAGGATTATATTGCGGCAATTGATGATTCGCTGCAAACTGTGAAATTACGCAAGATTCACCGGGTTCCAACGGATAATCTGTACCATTTCCCGGAAACTTCCAGACTCTCTCTGCATAAGCATAATTATCTCCATCTTCTTTTGGCCAAACAGGTAAAGTAAGCGTAGATTTACTTGGTGTCAGATTGGCAATGTAAAGTCCGTCCAGATACAATACAGAAGATGAATTATTATAAATCTCATAAAACTGATCACGAAAATAAACACCACCTGTTTCAGATCTGGAACCTGCATAATAAATTTCTTTAAAGACCAATGGACTTACCTTCAGCCCTTGAGCCATCACATCGACTTCATTTACGTTTCCAAACAATGCTTTATTGACGAGGTTCCCATTCACATAAAATTCATCTCCGTCTGCATTTAATACGGTTCCAGAAACCGTAATGGTATAAATTCCAGGAATCACTCCATCCATTTCTACCTTACCGACTGCACATTTTTGGGACAAATGTAAATCTTCATCATAATTGTCAAATTTAAGAGTTAAGTCTTTAATTTCTGCCAAATTCTCTACATCAAGCTGTATATTTACAGCAACACTCATAGATGCTACATCCTCGACACCTTTTACATCTCGAAAAGAATCACAGGATGAAACTAAAAGCATCCAAGCTAATGATACTATATATATTATTCTCATATGCATAATTTATTTCCGTTAGAGAGTTAAAGAGAGTTCCAAACCAAAGAAAAAGCGGTTGTTCAGTGTTACATAGTTACCCGGACTACGTTTTGACTCTCTGCGTGGATAACTTCTAAACATATTATTGGCAAAGAAAGAAACTCTGAAGTTATCACTTATTTCCTTAGTTACGTTAATGTTAAAATTAAAATAGGGTGAATAAGACTCCTTAATAGCATCATTATGATTTACTGTTTTCAACAAGTAATCATAACCATCGGCTTTCACTTGTTCTGTTGTGGTATATTTGCCTGTTTCAAACATATGAACTGAAGCATCTTCAACAGATATGTATCCTATTGGAATAGAATCGTTCGCATAGGTTGACCAATTAGCTTCCTGCCATACAGCCTGTGCTGTCAAGGTTACCACGAAACCAATGCTTGGTATATTGTGTGTAGCACGTAAGGTTGTAGTAAATTGCTGGTCATTTCTCACTTTATCTTTGGGGGCATAAATAGCAACATTTCTACGTCCGGAAAGTCCACTACTTGAATTATCATAGAAATTATATCCATTGTTATAACTCTCCGTACGCATCCAAGCTCCACTTAAATTGAATGCAGTACGAATAGCATCTATACGTCCAAAATCCAATTCAAACTCAATTCCTTTATTATTGATAAACAAGTTGTTGCCTGGACGGTAATAATCGGCCAATACAGAATGAGTTGCAACAGTCTCCAACTGATTGTTCTCGTTTCGGGCATACTCATTAATAGTTAAAGGCCTGAATGTAGAGAAGTCTTGTCCCAAGGTATATCCATCTTTTAAACGTTCCAGATACCCAGTTACTCCCATGCGCATTTGTCCCAAATGGAAATCCAGACCAGCTTCTGCTTTATAATTTCGAGCAATCTTCAGATCCTTATTCTGTACATCGAAGACGTGAGTTGTAGTCATCAAAATTCTCTCATTTTCTGGGATACTCTCATTGGCCAATTCGTTTATATTAGCATATTCAAAATATGCATTTTCTGGATACAGATAAAGCAATGTTGGCATCTTACTCGTTATTCCATATCCTCCACGAATAGTTAGCATATCGGGTACTAAATCGAATGAAGCATTGAAACGTGGAGAAATTACTCCTCCCACCACAGACATATGGTCATAACGTACACCTGCTTGAAGATGTAAATTACGTTCACCAATCATCCAGTGGAAATTTTCTTCGGCGAACGCTCCAAACTGATTAATAAACGGAATGCTTCTGTAAGAACGAGGCCGGAACGTAGCGTTTTTCTGTGACAAGTTTCTATATGGAGGAGCTGTCGGATCAAAGGTCTTACCATCACCCACATTTCCATCCGACTTGAAATCGATACCGAATAAAATACGATTATTTACGTGACCAAATTGCTTAAAAAGATTAGCAGTCAACTTTCCATACACATTCACCTCTCGGCTGTCTATTTTATAGATTCCTTTATAACTGTCAGGAAGATATTGTGCATAATGGTTTATATCCTCGGATCCGAAATGAGTCAGTTCATTTCCCAGAGCATCATAAATATGATTGCCAGGTATATTGGATAGTACAGCTCCATCTGTTGTAGTCATGGAATAATATGAATTGGCTACCGAATAGACCTGTTGATAAGAACTCTGCTTATCCATATAAGTAGCCGAAGCTACATAACGAAGGTTTTGCAACCAACCTTTATGGATATTCCATATTCCATTTGTATTAAATACTATTCCTTGATCACGACCACTGGAAGCAACCTGTGTACGTGTATCATCTGGATTCTGTTTACGGGTATCTTTACCATAAATAAAATCTACTGAGGTATTACTACGTAATTTATTATTGAAAAATCGGCATAAGGCGCAAAGAAAAGCAAAGTTCTACATAAATAAATGCAGGTCAGCATCTTGTATGCAGGGCGGGTTGAAGCAGGCTTCGGCATAAAAAGCCTGAAAGCACCCCTTTCGGACAAAGTTCGGCTACTAAACAGCTACCGGTTCCAAAAGGGAGTATATACGGCATAACAAGTTCTGTTTCATCGCTTTGCCTTGTTTTGCATAGCTCTTGGTAAGAAATAAGTAACTACCTTTAGAAACGAAAATTTTAGAGTTATGGAAACAAAGAGAAGTACGTTTGCGACCTCGTTCTACATCAAGAGATCCGCAGTGAGAAACCGGGACGGGAAAGCCCCCATCATGGTGAAAATCTCCGTTGACGGAGATGACAAGGCGGTGGGAACCAAGCTGTTCGTCACCCCCGACCTCTGGGAGAACGGCAAGGCGAAAGGCAAGTCCGCCGAGGCAAACGAGATAAACGGGCAACTGAAGGAGGTCTCCGCCCGGCTTACCAACCACTACCACCGCATCCTCCGGGAAGAGGATTTCGTTACCGCCGAGAAGCTGCGCAACGCCTTCCTCGGTGTCGGCGTGATGGAGAACTGCATCCTCAAAGACTTCGGGAACATGAACCGGGAGTTCGGGGCGATGGTGGAGAAAGGGCAGCGAGCCAAGTCCACCTACAACAAGTATCTGGCTGTTTACAACCATTTCAAGACCTTCCTTTGGGAGAAGAAGAAGCGCACCGACATGGCTTACAAGGAGCTGACCAAGGAGATCATCACCGATTTCGACAAGTACCTGCGGGTAGAGAAAGGGCTGAGTGCCAACACCCTCTGGATATACACCATGCCCCTGCTCAGCCTGACCGACAAGGCGTGGCGGCGTGGAATCGTCCGCACCGACCCCTTCGGGGAGTACAGCCTTGAAATGCAGGAGACTGACCGGGGCTATCTCACGGAAGAGGAGCTGCGCACCTTGGCTAACGCCGTGTTCGTCAAGAAACAGACCAGCCTCGTGCGGGACATGTTCCTCTTCGGGTGTTTCACCGGGCTTAGCTACATTGATATAAAGACGCTCACCCATGACAAGATACAGCGCATGGACTTCGACGGCGAGGAATGGATCATCACCCGGCGCACCAAGACCCGTGTATCGAGCAACGTTCCCCTCATGGAGATTGCCAAGGAGCTGATAGAGAGGTACAGGGGGCTTGCCGGGGGCGACCTTGTCTTTCCCATGCCCAGTAACAGCGTGTGCAACACCCACCTCAAACGGATAGCCAAAGCCTGCGGCATCCACAAGGAGATCGGCTTCCACCTGAGCCGCCACACCTTCGCCACAACCGTCTATCTCTGCAACGGCGGCACCATCGAGGCGCTCTCCAAGATACTCGGGCACAAGCACATTTCCACTACCCAGATCTACGCCGAGGTGACCAACAGGATGGTAAGCTCCGATTTCCGGGCGATCTCCGGCAACCTCGCCGCCATGCAGCGGAGCGTGCTGGAGAAGAAGGACAGGAAGCAGGACGGGAAGCGGGTGCGCCGCTCCCTCCGGGAAACGGCTTGACGCCTTTCTCCGGTGCAGAATGCGGCAAAGGCAGGAACTTCCGATACGGTGTCCCTGCCTTTGCTGCATTTCCCGATGCACACCCCCGTGCGTTTATGTTGGACTTTTCCCCCGTTTGCGCTTTGGGCGTATGTCCACGTAGTTCTCCTCCAGCATACGCAGCAGATCCGACTGGCGGTAGAGCGTCTTGCCCGGCAGCGATATGTACGGGATCAGCCGTTGCGTGCGGTAGTCCTGCAACGTTCTCGGCGTGATGTGCAGCAGCCTGCACACGTCCTCGCCCGTGAGATAGACCTCGCCGTTCATCGCCGGGCGGAAGTGTGCCGTTACCGTGTCAAGGTACCTCATGCCTTCCTCCAGAGCCTCGAAGTACGCCCGTACCTCTTCCGTGTCCCTTGTGATCACTTCCATCTCACTCGTCCTCCGTCATTTCCCGGCTCATGGCTTCCACGAACGCCTCCACGTCCTCTGTCCGGTAGTAAATCTTGTGGTTGATCTGGCTGTACGGCAGCAGCCCCCGGTCACGGTAGGTCTGCAATGTCCGCTTGCTGATGCCCAGTTTCTCGCACACGTCCGCCCCGTCCATCCAGTTCATCTTTTCGGGCGGGCGGTAGTGGGCGCAAAGCTCTCTCACATGCTGCGAGAAGCAGCCGAACCGTTCCTTCATCTCCTCGAAGGTCTTTTTCTCGATGCTTACTATTTCCATTGTCCCGATATGTTTTTATTGTTATACTTCCCTGCAAATATACCGGTCTGTATATGTCCGTGTATCAAAACCGTACCGCTTGTCTTCGTTTTGCTTCACGTTTGTAGCCTTGTCACGTTCCGGGCGGTGAAAAGCAGGGAGAAGCTCTACATATCCGCACGCCCTTCCGCATATTTTCCGCCCTTTCCGCTTGCCGTGTGCCGGACATTTCGCATATTTGTAACCGACCAAACATCATCACTATGGACGAGGCTGTCTTTATCGCTCAATACACCTTCCTTGCCACTCCTGCGGTCATCGAGGAGGAGAGCCGCATCTTGGGCAAGATCGCACGCCGCCTGCGTTGCGAATACGTCATCCGTTTCGAGGACGACGGCAAATTCTATTTCCTGCTGGAGACCCGTTCCGGCTACGAGGAGCATTTCGCCCGGTGCGGCTGGTACATCGTCAGCCAGACCGACTTCAACAGCCGCCTGACCATCGGCATGGGCTTGTATGAGAGCGGGAACTTGGCGGGCTTCATGTACAGGCTCGATTCCGGCAGCGAGGACGAGGCACGTTTCTGGAACAATATCCTTGTCTTCACTTTCTTCAATGACTTCCGCAAGGCGTTCTTTCCGCTCGACAACCGCTTTCAGGGTTTCTTCCGCTTGGACGGCAGCTTGTGTTTATACCTTTATGACTATTGCCCCGTCCGCCGGAACGATAAGATCACCTTCGAGGGGAAGAAGGTGTCGAACGCCGTCTGGCGTTTCAAGAGCGGCGAGCAGACCGACCTTTTCGTCAAGCTCTTCTCCATCGCCGCCAGCCGCATCCGGGCGATTCAGGAGAACAGGCACCGTGCCGTGCTGGTTCCCGTCCCGGCATCCACACGGGAGAAGCACCGCACCCGGTACGAGGCGTTCTGCCGCAAGCTCTCGGCGGACATGGGAGTAGCCGACGGGTACGGGGCGATAACCGTCGCTTATGACCGGGCGCAATTCAAGGGCACGCACGGGAACGGAGACCGCACCGCCAATCTGGAGTTCCATCCCGAACGGTTCAGGGGGAAGTGCGTCTTGCTCGTGGACGACGTGCTTACTACCGGAGCTACTTTCATAGCGCTGCGGCGCAAGCTGATAGCGCATGGGGCGAAGTTCGTCATCGGCATGTTCCTTGCCAAGACAATCGCTTTCGAGGACGAGCTATAAATGTTAAATCCTGTCCGATTTACCGAAAAAGTACAGTGTGCCGTTCGTAATGTACCGCACTTTTTTTATATTTGCCTAAGAGACAACTGAATGTAGTGTGTATCTATTGAAAATGAAAGTGAAATAATCATCCATTCCAAAAACAAAAAGATATGAAGATGATAAGAAGAGCTTTTGCAGTTTTATCGGCAGTGTTTTGTCTGGTAAGTTGTAATAATGAATCTCAGCGAATGCCCATTTATGTTGAGCCGTGGTATAATTCTGAACCTTTTACAATTCAAGTGGGGAAGTTTAGCGATGTGCTGAAAAGTGAAGATGTAAAAAAACTGCAAAGCACGGCTGATGTAATTCGAGCAGAAATAGATAATACTCCCATTGAAACGCTCTATGTATTGGCGATTAGATTTTATGACTTAGGACAAAAAGATGATGCCGTTTATTGGTTTTATACGGCACAGTTCCGCCGAAATCTTTACGCCCGTATGATAGAAAATGTAGGGGGTGTAGGAGAACCTGCATTTGAATGTCGGCAGGCGCAATTGGCATTCAATAAACTGTCCGGGAAATGGATTAACGGTTATGCAGGTGGTGTACCGGATAAATGGCTTGAAATACTTGCTCAAGTTATTGATGAAGGTCCCAAAAGCGGCTATGTCGGATTGGCTTATCCTGAACTTACCTTTAAGCCGGAAACAGAACAAGCTGCGGTAGCCGAAGAAATAGCGAAAGAATTATCTGAACTGCGACAATATATTATAGACAATCGGGAAGAAATGGCACAAGCCCGTAAAGAAAATGGAATAGAAGGGAAATATTGATTGAATCTGAAAATAGGATATAGATAAACGACCATAAGATGAATATAAACTGGAGAATAATAATTCCTATCGTTCTTTTATTGATTTATGCTTTAGAATTGGCTAATAAATTAATGAAGATGAATATGGAAAAAGCAATCATGGTTGTAGTCAGCTTATTGCTTTATATATCAGCATGTTGTGCCAATGTGTTTGCCGGCGGTGACAGAAATCCCGGATGGGCATATTTGCTCGGAGGATGGATTGAAATCTTTTTGGTAAAATGGTCTTCAAAGCTTTTTTATATGGCATGGCTGGCTAATATCACTTATGGATTTTCTATTAATATGTACTTGTCGGGGAAGAACACTTCATTATTATATGTACTTATTATAGTCAGCATATTATTGGCTATGCTTCCGTTGTTTTTTAATAATCCGGCATTCGTAGACCCGGAACGGGGCATTGAAAGCACTCTTGGAGTTTTTCATTTGTCAACAGGTTATTATCTTTGGATAGGTAGCTTTTTTACTTTGTTATTGGGTGAAATCGTATTGTTTGTATTAAAAAACAAAATAGGATGACTCACTATAATATACTTCGTATTTTTCCATAAATGCAATCCTTTTCAAAAAGCAGTTTGTTCGGATGGTTGTTTGGGCGTTCCCCTTCGGGTCGGGCTTTCCGTTGCAAGTCCTCGCTATGCTGTGGGCTTTTCCCTGCAATCCCTAACGTGGGTAAAATATCCCAAAAGTTTACTAAGTAACATCATTATAACTAAATACAATGCTATTATACCGTTTACCTCACTAAAAAACACGAAGTCGTCTGCCGTAGGAACACTTTCATACGTATTTTCGGTTAAATACTTGCCTTCATATCCTGAATAGAAGAAACAATACTCGTATGCTTTATATATTCCATTGAATAGCAATAGTATGATAGCGGATAATCTGAATCTTATGTGATGGAATAACAAGTGAAAAATAAGATCAAAGAATACGAACAATACACAGATTCCTGCAAAGCCGATAAACGCCATCAATCCGTCCACAGCATCTCCCGGACCATCATTAATCACGTTTATGCTCATAATATATTGGTTCGGTCCTATCAGGACAAGAGCAAACATAAGCAAGTATATTACCCATGCAATCAGTTGTCCGACTTTCATTTCAGCTATCTTCATACTTCACAATTATTAAGGCACATAAAATATAGAATTTTTATTTCAATCCAATCTCAATGTATGGTATTCAGCCATTGACGACTCATAACCGACTTTCAGCACTGGAGTGGCTCTTCTCTTTTATTGTCAGTCCTTTATGCCGCTTCAATTTTATAGCCATATTTTTACTTTCTTGCCTTATTGGTGATTTATTGTTGTAATACCATAAGATTGCCATGTATGTCAGATAAATCAGGACGGATATTCCCATATAAGCGAACGACCGATAAGGAAAGACCCCCATATAAGCACTCCATAGCAAAATGGGGATGATCATTGGAAGTGCCATTAAATATTTCCGTTTGGTAAACCGCACAGCCAGCATACCCATCAATAAAGTCAGGAACATGAGTATGGCACCTATCCGAAAAAGGATTCCCATTGAAATATCCATTTGTGCGATAGGTTTGTATATATTGACCATATCTATGCAAAGACAATACGCAATGCAAAGAATTATGTTCATTATGAAAGAAATAAATATTTTCATTTTCCTATTTAAACTATTTAGGTACAAATAGATTGTATCATCAATCACATTCAGGTTATCGTGAATGGTCTAATTCGATGTACCAGCCTTCCTTGACGGGCTTGTACAGCGTGGTGTCGTTGTATGTCCTTCGGTAAATCTCGTTCAGGTCGCCGTGTTCGGTGATACGGATGTTCCGGCGGCTTCTCAATCCGGGATCGTAAACGAAACTCTTGGATGTTCCTGCGTCCACGATGCCGTGGGAATAATATGGCATAACGAGGCTCACATATACCGAATCAGCCGTTTCCCATTCCCTGCGGTCAACAAGGACAAGACCGCATCCAATCTCTGACAACAGGGAATCGAGCTGTATTCGGTCTGGCTTCAGCAGCCCATATACCGGGAGGTCTTCTTCGTCATTCGTTTCATGGGATGTATCGCTTTGCTCTGTTGAATCAAGTATAATGACCTCTTCCGGAGAAAGCGGCGGATAGTGGAAACTGCCTTCTGAACTCTCTGCCATAATTTCGTACACCTTGCGGAACGCCGCCTCGTGCGTGGCAAAGTGGCGTATCATTTCCTCGTCGCTCGGCGGCATGGGCGGCTCGCAACTCACGACGGATACAGCCGCCAACAACAGTGCTATGACAGATTTCTTCATTCTATTTATTGGGTATGTTGCTGATTATTCAAAATTCCGTATCTTCCGTCCATTCCAAAGAGTCCACCGGACAAAGCCCGGTGTTTCTCACCTCGTACCACCCGGTCAGCAGTACCCTTATGCTGTCCGGCGTATATCCCTTTACCCATGTACATTCGACAAATTTCCGGCTGCCGTCTTGGATTTCATCAAAGGTGGCGTGGTTCAGCAATCCTGCACGGAACTTTCCTCCCATATCTTCCTCCCTTACCTGCATGACATAGACCGGTTGCCCGTATCGGGATGTGCGACTGTCCTGATCGATCATATATTGCAAGGCTTCGCTGGGTACTTCCTGACGGGCTCCTACCGTGATATGCAACGCAAGGTAATCCCTCCACCTTTGCGGAACTTCCGTCCGTGTGTTCTCCACCGGCTCCGCCTTGTACCCGTCTATACGCCTCAGTGTGCTTGGCAACAGGTACGCTTCTGCAATCATCAGAAAGCCGAGGGAGAACACGAAGAAGTAACATCTGAAGGGGCTGAACCTGCGTCCTTCATAGTGCTGCATGACCGCTTCCCTTCGTGAAAACGGGTATATCCAACCGCGCCATATACAGTGGAGGATTGCGACGCTTCCGGCTATCATGGCAACTGTAAACCATTCAAATACCGGGGAGCCGTAAAGGAAATGAGCGGTTGTAAAGAAGATCGGCTCATAGATAAATATCATGATGCAGATCATCAACATGGACTCCCCGTCGGGGCGTCTTGGCTCGCCCTTGTAATGCCTCTGTGCCATTTCTCCCAACCAAAACAGATAGTCGAAGAAATAATAGCGCCGTTGTCGTTCTTGCTCCTTATAGTCCCGTTTCTTCATTCTAAACATAATATTTGGTGGCTAACCGACCTTTAGGGGAGGTTGAGCCATTTATTATAAACTTATTCTAATTTTATATCACTTATCAGCCTGAAAAGTCTTTCATCAAATACCAATTTTTGGTTAAAGAACAATTCTTTTTTGAATGTCATTCTTTTGTCAAATACCAAGCACCTTTTTTCGTTTTCCTTTGAGTTGTGATATTTCGTCCAGTCAATAATACCAGTATCTGACAACGGTAAATTGCCACATTTGATTTTACGATTGCCGGTAATCAAAAATATCGGGGCTGTTCCGTACTTTTCTATTTCGGGGGACATATTTATTTGTAAAAACTCACTTATAACATACAGGCTCCCTTTCTCATATTTAATTTGCAAGATTGACTCCGTTTTTCTTGAAGATGCCCAATTTTCGTAATGTATGTAAGCCAAATCAGAATTCAAACTATCACAACTCATAAAATATGATACGGAAGGGTATAATATGTTTTTGAAAAGATAGGTGCTATCTCCATCACAAACAATAATGTCCGTGTCCGTATATGAATATTTTTGACTATATACGGTCTGAAACACAAATAACAGTATAAGTGATATAATTATAGTTCTCATATTGTTTATAATATGTAGTTATATACGTTTTCCACTGTATATTTTCGCTCATTTACAAATATATATCATAAGGACAAAACTTCGGAGCGTCCGGTCGTCTTTTTTTCAAGGTATGCTCAAAAGCAGTTTTTGCGGGTGATTGTTTGGGCGTTCCCTTCGGGTCGGGCTTTCCGCTGCAAGTCCTCGCTATGCTGTGGGCTTTCCCCTGCAATCCCTAACGTGGGTGAAAAGGCTTTCACTGTCTTGCGCTTAAACCTTGGCGCACGGGCTGTCCCGTCCCGGCGTCCGTTTCCGACCATTTCGGCAGGCTGAATGGCCGAAGCCGGACATCGGGGCGGAAGGACAAACGGAACACATCCGTCCGTGCCGTCACACGGGGCTTCGGCTGTTCGCCGAAACTTCCCGTACCTCCTCCCGTCCGAAAGAGTTCCCCGGTGTTTGTCCGGCAGCCGGAAGCTGACCATCCTCCCATATACTTCTCCCGCACGTATCTCCTTGCCTTGGGAAACGGGCGTTCCCGGCTTTCCGGAAGGCTTCTTTATTCCTGCATCCGGCAAGTAACTTACCATTGGCTGGAATGACTGACAGGGCATTTTTTCCCTAAGCTGATTGGAAAAACATTGACGAAGGTAGGCGGAGGTGAAAGCAAATCCGCAAAAAATGCCAAATCTCCACCCTGCGGGTAGTATTTACCATTTTTTCAGATGGTTGCAATTCACCTTTTCCGCTTTCAATGATGGTCAATGTTCTTCCCAATCAGCCAAGGGAAAAAAATGGTTGGGGCGACAAGCGATGAAAACAGAGTAATAACGATTAAAATTTGTGAGTTATGGCAACAACGAACAGCACCATCGAAAAGATTGCACCGATGTTCACCGATTTGTTAATCAAGAAAATCGAGTGCTTGAAAACGGATTGGCAAAAACCGTGGATAGCGAGCCTTGAACAAGGTTTGCCCCGCAACATCAGAGGAACGCTCTATAACGGCGGCAATGTCTTGATGTTATTGTTCTACACCGAGTTTATGAAATTCACTTTGCCCGTGTTCCTCACGTTCAACCAAGCGAAAGAGGAGGACTTGAGCGTCAGCAAGGGCGCACGCTCGTTCCCCGTCTATTATTGGTTCAAGTTCGTGGTACACAAGGAGACGAAAAAGACAATCAAGTACGAGGAATACCGCAAGCTGACCGCAGCCGAGCAGGAAAATTACAAGGTCATCCCGCAGATGAAGTATTACAATGTCTTCAACATCGACCAGACCGATTTTGCAGGGAAAGAATCTTTTACGGGATAAGGACAAGGCGCATGCTGTACTTGTTCCGCTAAAAGGCGGAAAAAATGTAAGATGCAAGGTTACGGATTTTTTTGACGACTTTTCCGTAAGTGTTGATATTCCGGACAACACGCCATTAGGCACATATTATTTGTATTACCATAACGGAATGGGGGGAAAGACAGCATGGAGTGAACCTTTGCGGATAGATGTGGTGTCCAAATCTCCTGACTGGTGGGGGGTGAAAGTATTTAATGTGATGGACTACGGTGCCGTGGGCG
>ENA-OOUV01000055-OOUV01000055.1-human-gut-metagenome-genome-assembly--contig:-NODE-55-length-24530-cov-3.481430_pt1 | contig 24530 bp, 19 predicted proteins | sample MGYA00241551_ERZ501284 | MGnify/ENA primary metagenome ERZ501284 (study PRJEB25962, sample SAMEA2042282) | human gut metagenome | biome: human gut; feature: human-associated habitat; material: faeces... | reverse complement strand
TTTATCTGCTCACATCTGGCATTAAGTCGCTCCTGTGCTTCCGACAATGCCTTTTTAGCATTATTGACAAGTGTATCTTCCTGCATTTCTTTGATCTGGTTCTGCATATTGGTGAGTTCTTCCGTCATGGAATCAATCTTTTTCTCCAGTCCATCCACATAGCTGCATATCTCAAATACATCGTTTGCCTGCTCCTTCATGGCATTTTTCTTTAGTAATTCGAGAAGTTCTCTTATGACCTCCTCGTTGGTAAGTGTTTTTCCTGCTTCCATATCCATTCTGTTTCCTCCATTCTGTAAATGGGGCAGCCTTGGCCGCCCCTGTAACATGATTACCAATTATCGAAAGGGCGTTGCCTCTTTGTCCTTCTCTTTATCGGGATTGCCATGATGTTTCTCGGCACTCTCCCTCGCCTTTTCGTTGCTCTTATCCTTTGCTTTCTCATATTCAGAGATAATCTCATTATAGAGTTTTTCCCTGAAATCCTTTGTGACCGGATAGCAGACATCCTGATAGATAGGCTTGCCCTGCTCATCCACCTGCTTTGTCTTATAAGATGGCATTGATACAAAGATTTTCTCTTTTCCCTGCACGATATTGATATTATTTACGATGAAACTGTTTTCAAAATAAATGCGTGCAAGTCCCTTGATGTTACTGCCTTCCCTCTCATAAGGTGTCACAGTTACGGAAAACTCCGGCATTTCCTGTGTACGCTCCTGCTTCTGTGTCTCCTCTTTCTCCGGTTCCTTAATTCTTGCATAGGCATCAAGGATATTGGTATAGAGTTCCTCACGAAACTCTGCTGTGATAGGATTGCACACATCCTTATAGATCACACCGTTGCTTTCATCACGCTCATTGGAGCGGTATCTTGGCATTGATACAAAAAGCTCTCCCTTGTCCTTATTCTCAAGGATTGCAATATTGGTAATCTTAAATGAATCACCGAATACTACTGTTGCAAATCCTTTGATATTGCTGCCCTCTTTTGCCCTTACTTCGTTTACCTTAATTGAATACTTCATATGCTATTCCTCGCTTTCTTTTTGTTCTTTGTTTTGCTTTGGTATGATAAGCTCACACCAAAGCTGTTCTATCTGTTCACAAGACAATCTGCCATTTAACCAGTTGCCAAGTGTAACAACCATTCCGTCCTGCTCATAGTAGAGCCACTCCTGTGTTTCAATGTTCCCCTCATACACGATGGTCACATCAAAATCAGGCATAAATAATCCTTCCTCTGCATCCCATACACAGGCTATTCCCTGTCTGAGTGTCAGATTCAGGCTTTCGACATACACAGACCAGCCGCTTACGACTATCTGAAAGTCATCATCAATCTCTGCAATATCATCCTCGATTTCAATTAGCTCTTCCATTTCCGATACTGCCTCTTCTATCTCACCTAACCGGTATCTCTTATTCATCCATCACCGCCTCCTTATAAATGCACCTGACCACAAAACGCATGGTTCCTTTCTGGGAACAGGTAAAAAGAGTTAATTCTTTTTCTGTACCCTGTGTCTTGATGCTGTTATCATACGGATTTACCACCTCTGTCTCTGTTACCTCATAGATATGCTTCAGCCCATTTTTGTCGGTTATCATTACTTCATCACCTATGGATATCTGACTTAGTGGTGTAAAAAATGTGCCATATCTGCTACCATTGTGACCGCACAATACGCAGTTGCCACTCTCTCCGATTCCTGCGGTCTCTTCTATATGACCAATCCCTGCATTAAGCACTTTACTTGTGATTCCTTCCATTACCGGATACCGGATATCTAAGCCCGGTATCTCAATGATGCCGATAACACCGCCTTCTTTAAAAATGGCTTCATCCTCTTCACTAATGGAGGTTTGCTCTTCCTCCACATCTGTTTCTTCATCGTAATCATCCTCCAATGTCTGCTCAAATTCACTTATGAGCTGTTCTGTCTGTTTTTCTCCGGTTGCCCTCCAGAAAAAAGGGACTGCCATAATGGCAATCCCTGCTGTAATCAGTAGTCCTGCGACCACTTTTCTTATGCTCATATTATTCACTCTCCTATCGTGTTCTGCCCTCTCTGTCGGCTTGATAAGCACCTTTATCCTCTGCTACAATTGCTGCAGCTTCCATCCTGTCATCTGCTTCTCTTTCTTCCTCCGGTCCGCTCAGGTCTGCATCCACAGCCTTTGCGTTCTCAAGGTCAAGCTGGGCATTCAGTTCACACTGTCTTGCCAGCTTTTCTTCCAGCTCCGTGCTGTATGCAAATGGCTTATCATACTCACTCTTTGATGCTTCAAGGTCATTCTGGTACTGCTCAATCTTCTTTTCTAAGAAATCAATGTTCTCATGGAGTCCATTGAACAGGTTTTCCAGCTTTACCATGCTGCCGACCGGACTTGTGGAAAGTTCTGCCTTGTACTCAGTCTTTCCACGAAGCACCATATAATTGATACCAAGGAAGTTCTTTTCCACAAGCAGCTCAAATCCATGGAACTTGCCGATTGCAGTTGTCTCTCCGGTCTTACATTTGCTGATTGCTTCAAGCATCATCGTTCCTCCATCCACACGCTCTGTGTAGGTTGCTTTGCCTATAGTAATGGCAAATTCCGGATTATCAATCAGCTCTTTATCCCTTGCCTTTACATCCTCACGGACATTGGCAAGCTTTTCAGTTGCTGTCTTAATCAGCTTTGGGTACTTAATCATAAAGTTATCCTGCAAGCCATATCTCTGGTTGTCATAGGAAGCCTTCAAAAGCTTTAATCTCTGGACATCATTGTCAATCTCCATCTTTTCCTTGATTAAAGGATTGCCTGTGGCAACCGCTTTAATCTCTGCATAGGAAAGTGTTGCCTCGTCGATGTCCTCACAGCTTCGGCTTACTGCCTTGCTTGTCATGACCTGACTGATGAATCGCTGCTTATTTTCGATGAGCGACCAGTTGTATGCATCAAAGGTTCCTTTGGTGACATATCTGTAGATTGCAACCTCTTCATTTTCGTTGCCCTGTCGTATGCCTCGTCCTTCCCTCTGTTCAATGGAGCTTGGCTTCCACGGACAGTCCACATGATGCATTGCTACAAGGTGTGTCTGCACATTGACACCTGTTCCACACTTGTCCGTTGAACCGATAAGAACTTTCTTTTTACCTGTCCTCATTTCCTTAAAAAGTGCATCCCTCTGTGCATCCGTTTTGGCATCATGGATAAATGCTATCTCCTCTGCCGGAATACCATACTGGATAAGTGTTTCCTTCAGATAATCGTAGATGGTAAAGTCCTTATCCGGTCCCGGTGTGCCGATATCTGAAAAAATAAGCTGGCAGCCTATATGACCGTTGGCATTTCCTTTCTCATATTCTTTCCACACATTTTCTGCTACCTTATTGAGTTTTCCATCAGGATTATTCGGTGCATCCTTATCAATCAGTCTTGCATCTGTTCCAAGAAGTCTTGCCTCATGGGTAATCTTTAGGAAGTTATCCACACTTGGATCAACTCCACCACCTCTGATACGCTCTGCCCTCACAACAAAGTCTTCCATAACCTGCTTTACATACCAGTCAGGCTCTGACTCCACTATGATAGGCTTCCCACCACGAAGTGCCGGCACATCAAGGTCAAGCATGTCTGCGGTCTGCACATCTGCTACCTCACGGAAGATATTCATAAGCTCCGGCAGATTCGTAAACTTATTAAATCTGCTCTTAAAACGGAATCCGCTTCCCTCTACAGTAAGCTCAAGTGCTGTTGTCACTTCACCAAAGTTTGCTGCCCATGAATCAAAGTGATAAATCCCCATCTCTTCAAGTGCCGCTTTCTGTAAGTAAAGCTGCATGACATACATCTCACACATGGTATTAGATATCGGTGTACCTGTTGCAAATACAATGCCTCTGCCATCATTTATCTCTGACAGGTACTGGCATTTAAGCTGCATATCCGTTGACTTCTTCGCTCCACTGCTGCTGATACCTGACACATTATTCATCTTGGAAAAAATTGCAAGGTTCTTAAAATTATGTGCCTCGTCTACCATGATAGAATCTACACCAAGCTCCTCAAAGGTAATGAGGTCATCCTTCCTGCTCTCATCAGATAGAGATTTCAGCTGTTCCTCCAGCTTTTTCTTCTGGCTTTCCATCTGTTTTACAGTCCATCTTTCTCCATTACGCTCCTTCATCTCATCAATCGCATAGCTGATTTCATCAATCTGCTCGTTAAGCATCCGCTCCTTTCTCTCTGCGGAGATTGGGATTTTCTCAAACTGCGAGTGTGACATGATAATACAGTCATAGTCACCTGTTGCAATCCTTGATACAAACTGCTTTCTACGGCTCTTTTCAAAATCACGCTCTGTGGCAACTAAGATATTTGCTGACGGATAAAGCCTTAAAAACTCTGATGCAGTCTGCCCGATAAGTGGCTTTGGAACAACCATGATTGTCTTATTGGCAAGTCCAAGTCTCTTCTGCTCCATGCAGGCAGCCATCATCTCAAAGGACTTTCCGGCACCGACACAGTGTGCAAGCAGTGTGTTTCCTCCGAGAAGGATTCTTGCCACCGCATTCTTCTGATGAGGCTTTAGCTCAATCGCCGGATTCATTCCCGGAAACTGTAAGTGGCTTCCGTCATACTCACGCAGGCGGATATTATTGAATGTCTCGTTATAATACTCCACATATTTCTGTCTGCGTTCCGGCTCTGAAAACAGCCATTCCTTGAACTTTTCCTTGATCATGTTCTGTTTTTCCCTTGCAAGCATTGTCTCATTCTTATTGACTTCATAATGATATTTGCCATCTCCGTCATCAATCCTGTCCCTGACTGTTACAGTTTTAAGATTCAGCGTATCCTCAAAAATAGAATAAGCATCCATGCGGCTTGTACCATAGGTCTTAGTAGCTGCCACTGAATGCTTATCCATGCTCTTATTCTCGATGAACCATTCCATGCTCATCTTATTTAAGTGTACCTGAATGCCTGTATTGTAAAACTGGCTTCTGACTGCCCTTGCCCGCCTTGGCGTATTGAGAAGTTCATAGATAAACTGCTCATAATCAAGCGGTTCAATCCATGTCGTACCAATCTTTACATCAATGTCTGATGCTTCAATCCATTCCGGCTGCACCTTTTCAAGTGCTGCCACATTGCCTGCAAATCTTTCTGCCTGTGGATTGTCTGTATCCGCTGCCATAGCCTTTGCTACACGAAGCTTGTCTCTCACATTTCCGGATAGATACTCATCTGCTGTCTCCCATCCGATGTCCGGATTGTTCTCGTTGTAACGGTCGGGATTTAGGAAAATCAATCCATCCAGCTCTTCCACAAGGACTGCTCTTCTAAGCTCTGCCAAAGCATCATCACTTATCGTTATCTCATCCGCTGTCTGTCCGGTCTTTTCTGCAAGTTCATCCTTTGCATTTGTAATATCCGGCTCATAGATAGAAAGCATATAGGCAAGGTTTACATATCCAAATTCATTGACGGATACATTTAATGCTTCCACAGCAGTCTCAACCCTGTCTATGACAGTCTTTGCCTTAATCGTCTGCTTATAAAACATATCCGCTTTTTTCACCTCCCCGTCTTCATTTACTTCCTCAAGACTGCAAAGAAGCGGGTAATCGCTGTCATCCCTGAAAGCTATTCTGTTTGCTTTTGAAGTAATGGCTCCATACTGCTTTACAAAAGCATCATATTTCACATTAAGAAGTCTCTGTTTATCAGAAAGCTCCTCCTCGCTGCAGCCATCCATCTGGATATCAATCAGCTCTCTTGTTATCTGTCTGATTTCATCAAGGCTTCTGATTCGCTCCTCAGCAGTCTTTGATACTTCTTTTCTTACCATCTCGGAATTTTCCCTGTAATAGAGCTTTCCTTCATAAAATGTGTAAGTGTAGTTTCTCACATCCGGATCAGCCGGGATAACTTCCTCCGTCTGCTCCGCCTCATCTGCCACTCTCTCAAAATCTGTCATCTGGGCTTTGATATTTCCGATTGCCTTATTGAGAGCCTCGTACATATTGAAGTTCTCATCATTATTCACACAGACTGTATATCTGCTGTCCTGTCCATAAATCCTTGTATCATATTCCATAGATCCAAGCATCATCTCCGGATGCTCTGCAAAATAAGAGTTGACTGCAATGCCATTCTCAGTTACACCAAGGTGGACCCAGTCAGGCTCAATATCAATCTTTCTCTCCCTCTTCTGCAAAAACAGGATATCTGCTGTCACTTCGGTTCCTGCATTATCTTTAAATGCAGTATTCGGTAGTCTAATCGCTCCCACAAGCTCTGCCCTTTCAGCCAGATACTTTCGGATAGTAGGATTTGCCTTATCAAGTGTTCCCTTTGTGGTAATTACTGCAACCATGCCTCCCGGTCTTACCTGATCAAGTGCTTTAGCAAGGAAATAATCGTGGATACGGAAGTTATACTTGTTGTACTTTGGATCAAACACCTTGTAATCTCCAAATGGCACATTTCCGACAACCACATCAAAAAAGTTATCCGGATAAGTAGTATTCTCAAATCCTGTGATAGAGATATTGGCAATCTGATAAAGCTGCTTTGCAATCCTTCCCGAAATGCTGTCAATCTCTACTCCGTACAGCTTATTTCTGCTCTGCATAGGTGCGGGCATACTTCCAAAGAAATTACCAATTCCCATAGATGGCTCCAATACATTGCCACTTCTGAAACCAAACTGCACAAGTGCCTGATTCATGCAGGATGCAATCTCTGGTGAAGTATAAAAGGCATTGTTTACAGTTGCCCTTGCAGCACTATATTCCTCATCGGTCAGAAGTTCTTTCAGCTCTTCATACTCCTTACTCCAGCTTTCATTGTTATCATCAAATGCCTGTGATAATCCGCCCCATCCGACAAACTTCGACAAAATTCTCTGCTCCTCCGGTGTTGCAAGACGGTTATCTGATTCAATCTGCTTTAAAGTGCGGATTGCGTCAATGTTCCACTGGTATCTGGTCTTGGCACCGCCTTTTTCAAGTTCCCACAGATTGTAATGGAAGTTGTGCTTCGTCTGCCCGGCAACATTCTTCTCATTTTCAAGACTTTCTACTTTCTGTACTGACTCCTGCTTTAGTGTAAAATCTACAGTTTCCTGTGATTCTGTATCAGCCTGAATATCATCCACAGATACTGATACTGCATCATCTGAAACCACATGTCCATTCTCATCAATCTTGGTTTCCCAGCCATTCGCTATTGCTCTTTCCCTGGTTTCAAGACGATTGGCTTTTACACTATCCTCGATATCAAAGAATCTCTTATAGACCGGATTCATCTTATCCCTGTCAGCCTTCTGCTTTGTCTCCTGATAATACCTTTTCTGGTCTTCTCCACAGTAAAATGGCTGTTTTACCATATAGGATAAAATCTCGTATAACTCACGCCAGTCGAGTGCACCTTCCTTACGCACACCATTCCTGTTCTTATAGCTGATCTTCACATATCCGCTTCTGATTGAGTACTCCACAAGACCATACTTATTGTTGGAATATGCCTTTCTTTCTGCATTATCTGTCCCTAATGCAATATCCCTGATAAGGTCAAGTTTATTGGGCATAAATGCAAAATCAGACTGCACCACATCCATAAGGAATGCCCTAAACGGAGTGTAGCAGCTGCAATCTGTTACAAGAATCTCCGCCGCATCACGCAGGTCTTCATCAAGCTCCTCAATACGCTTGGCATAATCAATCGGTGTAATATACTGAAGCTCTGATGGATCTTTTTCAGTTGTTTCAGCTTCTATCTCTGCACCATATTCTGCCTGTGTTACCATGCGGTCTTCATCGGCAGTTTCCTGTGGTGTCATGCCTTTTGCACTTACATAATCTCTGTTAGAAGCATAGCTCTCCGGCTCATCCGGTATTGCATAATCATCAATCTCTGATTCTGCCTCCTCCGGTTCCACTTCCCGGTATTCGGCATCAATGACCTCATCATCCTCACGGAGTCCGTCCATCGCAAGCTCATCAATACGAGGTGTCTCAGGCTGGTATTCCCCTGTAAGAATAAGGACACCAAGCTCTTTTTCGATATCTTTCCACGAAACATATCCTTCAACCTCTCCATCCTCATCTCGCCACTGAAAACGCAGTCCATTCCCATGAAATGTGTCATATCCGTGCAGCCCTAGTCCGTCAACCGGCCAGCCTGCACCTCCCTGACCATATTCTGCTTTGATACGCTTTGCCCTGGTTCCTGCATCAATCTCTGTTTCAAAAATCTTGCATACCCTGCCCTTGCCACCGACAAAGCCTGTACCTCTCATAAGCACCTGTTTGATATACTCACCTGGTACTGTTGCAGACTTTTTGGGATTCAGATAATTGTATTTACCTGCTAATGCAGCTTTTCTGTCCTGCTCGAACTGACGCATAAACTGATTATTGTTTTCATCCTCAGTATGAATGGTGCCAATGCTTGCCTGCCCGTTCTGGTCGAAAAAAAAGGAAGCCTGTGTATATTCGGCTTCCTTACTAACACCCAATGAATTGATTTCATCAAGTTCCCTATTCAGTTCTGTATCATCTGATTCTAGTGGAATCGCATCACTATCTGATTCAGTACCACTTCCTCTGCCTGCATCTTCGCCTGCTCTCTTATCTTCCACATCTCCATTGTCGATGACGGATTCTGTGGCTTGTGCTTCGCCAGATACTGCATCTCTAACTGGTCGTACAGCTGATTCGCTTCCTCCTCTACCGCTGACATCTTCTCGTACATCTTCCCGAATCTCATCAGCGTCTTGTATCTTGCCGGCTCGTTCTCCTTTAGATAGTTCATCGCCATCCTTCCGTATTTGCCCAGCTTCGTGAGATCCTCCGTCTCGTCCGGCATCTCTATCTGCGGATAAAGCAGTCCGTCCACTTCCTTGTAAGTCATTTCTTCTAACATATCCAATTCTCCTTTCGCTCTCGATTGCCTTTAAGTTACGACTAAATTCTCTAAGAACACTACAGGAGACATCGCATACAATGGAACCAAGACGGTAAATGATCTCTTCGTCTTTGATATTTACGATCTGACTAAAATCCTGTTCTTGCACAGATAAGTCAAATCCGCATCTCGTCCCTACAGCATACATGACACTTGCATATACAAGCTGCTCCATGTCCATTTCCTGCTGTAAGCCATTGCGTTTCTTACTTTCTTCCTTTATCACACTACCTGATAGCTGCATAAGCTCGGTCATTCGGTCTCCGAACTCTTCTTTTATTATAAGCCAAACATCTGTTCCTGTAAACTGTTTTAATATATTTTTTAGAGACTCCCTGTCGCTGTTATCGTACTGCTCAATCTGACCTTCTGACACAAGAAAATCCACATAATACTTAAGATTTTCTCCCTCAAGGTCCCATGTCAGTTTGACATTCTTCCCTCCGGTATCACTGATATCAAAGATATACCTCATGCGTGGATTCAGTGCCCTCGACGGGAAGATAGCGCAGCCTTTCGCACCACGCTTTACATATCTTCCCACCTTTTTCCAGGTATCATAATCTGCCATGAGTGTGCTTTTTTCCGGAGGTCTCTGAGCTGTTACCATAACGATATTGTCAAATTCATAGCGGTATAACTGACCTGCGACCTTTAACACATCCTTCCAGTTCTTTTCTGATCTGGTGATGTTACCAATTTCAGAATCGTATATCGCTTTGACCTTCATATCAACGCCCATACCTTTGTCCTCCTCTACTTAAACATCTCTGCAAACGATCCCTTAAATAGCTTTAACTCATCCTTATCCAGCTCGATTGCAAATTCATTGTCGATTGCCTGTTTTTCGCATTTATCCTTTTTCTTTGCAATCTTACGCACCACACGAAGAAGCACATAGCACTCCTTGGACTTTGCAATGCTCTGTTTAAAGGTCAGCTCATCCTCATCGACTGACTTCTGTGTCTGATAGATAATCTCTTTTAACTTATCATTGATACCATCTACTTCCTCAAGGGAAATAATAACGGATGCCTTAGAAGCACCCGATCTGTCCCACTCCTTATGAAGTTCCTTTACTAAAAACTCCATGTTCTTAATTACTGTTGTTGAATCACTTTTCATCTTGCTTTTCCTCCGTTTTCTTTTAATGAAGAAGGGGGCTGACCTTCGCTGATAGGCCCAAAATCAACTCCCTTCATGTCCTCTGCTCCAAGGACTATCTGCTCTGCATAATACATATCCATTGCCTTATTGATGGCATCGTCAAGCGACTCTGCCTTTACTTTCTGTACTCGTGAAAGCACTTCTTTTATCTCAACATCAAATTCCTGTTCCATATGATATCGCCTCCTGTAAAAATCTCATCACCGGCTCTTTTCTTCCTTTACCTGTCTTTCCTTAAAGCCTTCATCGTACTTTCCATCTTCCAGCCTGTCGTAAAAACAGTCTTCTTCAATCGTTCCGAAATCCTCATACATCTGGTGAAGGAAGTCATTCTGCAGCTTCTTTGGTACATCATCATCCTTTGACATATCCTGATAAAAATAGAACTTCTGCTTTAGCTTTGCCCTGTAATCATAGATATCCTCTATCTTTTCCGGTGTGCCATACTCCCTCTTGTATGCCTTGAAATTCGTGGTTGAGAGTGTGGAACCAAGATAAATGCCATGCTCCCACGATACCCCGATTGTGGTATTGTCCTTTGTAGGCTTCTCATCCTTCGGATAACGCTTATACTCTGTCGCACCAAGGGCGATTGTAAGAGAACCTGACTTCATATCCATCACCACAAGATTTCTTGGTGATAATGCTTCAAGCACCATGTAATCATGGTCATTGAAGTTATGAAATGTCTGTCCCCTTTCAAATGAGCGGTTCTCCATTTCATAATGCAGGTTAAAATCATCCACCCAGCCCTTATCGGTCATTCCAATCTCCTTAAGCTTTGCAACACATTCATAAGAACTGGCTTCTTTATCAAACCGAAATTCTTTGGAATCGTTATAAAATCCCTGAAGAAAGTGTCCCAGCTGAATATCATCCAGACAGAATCTCGCAGATACAGTTACATTTGCTGCCCTGTAATACTCTGTGAAGTTATCTGCTTCACCAAGTGTCCTTCCAAGCTGCAACAGATGGTCTGCAAGCTCTGACATGTCATCAATTGCTATAAAACTCTTATAATCATCCAGAGTCATCAGCATATTTATCTCTGTTCCCCTGTCGTTTTCTGTTACCAGTATCATATCTTTTAAATCCATTCTTACCTCCAGTCTCAGAGAGGGACTATGCCCTCTCTGCAAATTTCCTGTTATGGTCTTCCTATCACAACTATCTTCCCTGTGCTTGCCACATCCCTGTAAACAACGCCAAGACTTTCATTAAGTGCCTCTACCACCTTGCCATTTCCGACATATACTGCCACATGGCTGATGTTCTTATATCTTCCGTTGCTTGTAAAACTGTAGAAGATAAGGTCTCCCGGCTGTAACTCATCAAAGGAGACTGTCTTTCCGGCTTCATCCAGTCCCTGTGCCTCCGCTGCCGCTGTGGTTGCACCACCGTAACTAATATCCACACCTGCATCCTTCCATGAATAATAGGCTAAGGAGCTGCAGTCATAATAGTTACCGCTGTCTCTTAAATCCTGACTATAAGGGAAGCCAACTCTGTGAAGTGCATAGGAGCAGACTGTTTTCTGCCTGCTGTCTGTAATTTCATTTAGGATGGCATTGATTTCATCCTCAGTCATGGAGCTTACTCCAGGACTTCCGCCTCCGCCGCCACTTCCGCTTCCGGCATATCCAAGCTGTCCCATAAACTCCGGACTCATGATCTGCTCAAGCATTTCCACCTGATCAGAATTAAATCCATAGACCGAAATCATATCCCTGTACGATTTTAGTGTGACATTCACATACAGAACCGACTTTGTGACAGTAGTTACATTGCCGTCTGCATCCGTTTCTTCCACATCCTTTGTTCCGGTGCTTGTGGTGTATGAACACATATCATTTACAACTGCCTGCAGCCAGCCTTTTGAAGTATCATTCATGACTGTTGCTGTATCTCCGACACCATGCTTGACCATATAGACTGCCATGATGTCATAGTAATTGCTTGGGTTTTCTTCCATACCTTCATAATCCACATATACAAGCTCTCCAAGGTCATATCCGGTATGCTCATTCACTTTCGTATTAACATCCCGGTTAAACTCCTGCACATAAGCACTCGTTACTGTCTGCACGGTATCTCCTGATTCAAGTGGTGGCAGAAATAAAGCAAATGGAGAATTGTAAAGGATTGCTATCACCGCTATAACCGGAACCGCAATCATGGCAACTACAAGAACAAGTAATAAAAGCACCAATCCGATAATCGGTGCAGCTGCCTTTACCCAGGTAATCGCTTTTCGCACAATCAGATCCTTTACCAGCTTTGCCACGCTGTCTGTCTGATTCTCCTGTGCTTTCATCTTATCCAGAAAGAATTTTATCTTCCTGCTCCGGTTGGTCATCTTTTCATCCTTGACCTCTATGGACACACCTGCCGCATATCCGGCTGCCATGCCGATTGCCGTGCCAACTCCCGGTGCAACCGCTGTTCCTGCCGCTGTAGCAGCTGCCTTTGTCGCAGTTTTCGTAGCAACCTTGGCAGTAGTCTTTGCTGTTTCTTTTGCCGTCTCTTTAGCTACAGTCTTGGCTGTATCTTTGGCAGCTTTCTTTGCTGTCTTTTTTGCCAGCTTCTTTCCTGCCTCTACCTTCTTGATACGCTTCTTTGCCTCGGCTGCCGCCTTTTTCCTGAAAAGTGCAGCACCCTTAGAAGCAGTTCCGGTAACAGGGCGGCTTGCTTCATATGCAAGATATGCTGCCTGCGATACCTCCTGCCCACCTTCTACCTGCTCTGTTACTGCCCCTGCTGCAAGTGCTCCAGTTCTTCCTGCAATGTGAAGATTCGTGTTCTTGGTCTTGATGGAAGTGTTGGATTCTTTAAGGTTTCGCTTGAATCTTGATAATCCCTTATTCTTCGGCTCCGACTGATGAATGGTACTCTTGCGATAGGACTTCTTTCTATCCGTATCAGTTACCTTTGCACCGATAGTTTTAGGACCTCTCTCTACTGTGTAGATGTTGCTGCCTTTTATCTTGGCACCCTTTGGTTCGTGGGCATGAATCTTGGCTTTCTCCTTGGTGTGAATGACCATGGGTTTGTCATCCACTTTCTTTATCTTCAATGTTCTCACCTTCTTTCCCTCAAAATGCAAAACAGCCACCCAGCTTCCCGGATGGCTATACTTTGAGGTCGCAAATTGCGACCTCTATCAACATTATTCGACATTATTCTGCATTTCACGCTTCTTCTGTTCTGCAATCTTCTCGTGAATATTGGTGTTGTACAGTCTGTAGAGGTCTGTATCCTTGCTAATCTGATTATCAAACGGAATCACCACCGAGCCACACTTGATAAGTCCCATTCCCGATGCAGTATTGGTTACAAATCTAAGCTGTGCCTCTGATACTCCGATAACCTCTGCCATCTTGGAACTGTCTGTATTCGCCTGCTTTAAAAGTGCCACAAACTCTGAGTTTGCAAGCATTGTGGTTGCTGTGTAATTCTGCAACAGATCGACGACATTCTGCGTGATACCGGTACAAAGACCTCCCTGCTTTCTTACTTTCTTCCAGAGCTGCTGCAAATATTTTGCAGAATACTCCGAATTAAGCAGGACGTGGAATTCATCAATATAGAGCCATGTTGCCTTGCCTCGCTTACCATTCTCAACAATCCTGTTCTGAATGGACTCCATCATAACAAGCATTGTGATAGGACTAAGCTCTGTACCTAAGTCCCTGATGCCATATACTGTGAATCTGTTATCCACATCCACATTTGTCTGGTGATTGAAGATATTTAGGGAACCATTTACGAAAAGCTCCAATGACAGTGCAATGTCCTTTGCCTCGTCCTCCGGCTGTGCCATGAGAATATCGTAAAAATCACTCATTACCGGGATATACTTCTCTTTGCTCCTTGCAATGTCGATATACAGTTTTCTCACACAGCGGTCGATGATTGACTTCTGTCTTGAATTTAAGCTGTCTCCGATGCACTGCTCACAAAGACCAAGCATGAACTCGCCCTTTTCTCTTACCATTCCCTTTGAATCATTCGGATCAAGGCTCCATACATCCATCTCCAGCGGATTCACATAGTTATCAGTATAAGTAGACATATTTACTACAGTTCCGCCATAGGTTTCTGCAATATCAAAGTACTCATTCATTGGATCTATAACGATTATCTCATCATCACCCGACAAGAATACGCTGCCCATTTCCATCTTACAGAAGAACGATTTACCGGAACCAGGCACTCCGAATACGAATCCATTTCCGTTGATGAGCTTCTTTCTGTTGCCGATATTCACATTCTTGCTGATCTGGTTGATACCATAATAGTTGCCAGTGCTGTCATTAAGCTCCTGCACATTAAATGGCATAAGCACCGCAAGTGACTGGGTAAGAAGTGTACGCATTGTCTCCACCTGTCTTACACCAATCGGAAGTGCTGTGTTGAGTGCCTCCCTCTGCTTTAAGTAGTGTGTGTCAATCGTGCAGCTGTTACGCTTTCCGATAGTCTCTACTGTCTCACATACACTCTCAAGCTCCTTTTTGCTTTCTGCCATAAGAATAATGGTTACTCCCACGAAGAAAAGGCACTGGTCATTCTCACGGACATCATCCATGATTTCCTCAATCTCCTTTTTCTCCGTTCTTTTGGCATATGAAATTTCCGTAGAAAAATCGTTATTCTTATTACGGACTCTCTGCTGCTTGATGATATCCGACTCAATTCCAAGGTATTTCTTCTGAAGCACCTTTGTGGTCAGATCCTTTGGAACCGGCACCACATCAATGCTCGTGATGGAATGAACCGGAAGGGAAGTAATCTCATTAATGAATCTGTCCGACAAACTGCTCGGATACTTTTTTATAAAAAGTGCCTTGCAGAATTTACTCTCATCCTCAAAATGGTCTGGGAAATATTTCACCATCCCATTGCACAAGTCATTCTTAAAATCTGCCCCCACCTTCTTTGCCTTTTTGATATCAAAATCAAAGCTGCCCTCATCTCCAAGATGATAATAGTCATAGAGCACTTTCAGTCTCTCGTTTCCATTAAGCGGTACAATCTCTGCACCAAGCTCAATGAAAGCCTTGTGTATCGTTGCCTCAAGGGTTGCAAACTGTGCCTTTGCCTCCTCGAAGTTCTTTCTCTCAATCGTGATTGTCAGGTATCTCTCCTGCTCAATCCCCTGTCTGCCCTCAATAATCTTCTCCTCGATGATGTCATTGTAGATTCTGCGATAATTATTGAAGCCATCCTCTCTTTCTGTGATAAGAACCTTGTCACGAAGATCATCCATGTTTTTGTTCTTATTATTGATCGTAATCTTATAATTACAGTCCAGCGAATTTAAGAACTTGCAGTATCTCTCGAAAATACCGATCTGCTCATCCTCGGTTGCTGTCGTGTAATTGATGTCCTGAAAGCGGTAGCATTTGGAATACTTATTTTTGCTTACTTCAAAAATGCCGTTTTCAGCCACCGCCATAATCTCTATGGTTTCCTGAATGGATTTAGGTGTCTTATACAAAGGCTCACTCGCCTTCTTTAATAACTTAAATCCGTCTGTAAATAAACCCATGTCTCTAACCTCGCTTTCTTATAATGAAAGCCCGCCGGGAACTTCACCCTGCGGGCTGTGTTCCCGACCTTGCGGTCTGATACTATTCGTTTCTAATGCATTGCCTTATATGCTGCAATACCAGCTGCTGCCGCCACAATGACTGCGACAAGTCCAAGCAGCATGTTTCTCGTCTTTTTCTTCATTGCTTCAAACTCCTCCTGCTTCTTTACAGCCGAATCAGCTGTTACAGTCTCCTGTTCTGCCTTTCTGCCTTTCTTCTTTATCTGTTCATTCTGCTCTGCTTCTAACTGCTTTATTGCAGGCTCTCCCTCTGTTGATACATAGGTAAGTGCCCTGTTTCCAAACATAAAATGCAGTTTCTTTCCCATATACTCGTAGAAATTCATTCCATTAAAGGAATAGAATCCGCCAAGAGCAATCGGTGCCACACATGGAATTGCCACATAAGCAGAACCCGTAAGACCGATATACTTGTAAAGAAGAAGGACGATACCGCCACCGACCACTACGCTTGCAATGGAAAATATAAGCTGCCTTGCAGTAAGTCCCATCGCAACCGATTCCTGATAGCGGTCAATATCCTTGTTTACTTCGATTACCATTGTCCCTGCCTCCTATCTTGATAAATCCTTTGTTTCCGGCTTTCTTGTCATTCCAATATTCGCCTCATACTTATCCATTCCATCCGGACACAGTTCCCTAAGCTTATCTACATTGAACAGATAAAGAGGATATTCACAGAACCCGCTCCTTTGCGTGAATCCTGTAAACTCTCCAAGGTCGTTATCTGTAATAAACTTTTCAATATCCGGCATGTCATTCACATTCAGATATCCGCAGTAATTTGGTGCTGCAACCGACAAATTCACAGTCACATCCCCAAAAGGCTCCTCATATCCATCTTCATTACACATAAGACTGATAAACATTGCCCTGTTATTCATATACTGCTGGATATCAAATGTCACCTGCGTTTCTCCGGTTATGCTTGAATTATAAGTAACCTGTTTCTTTTCATTATCCATTTCTGCCTCCTTCTATAATCCAAATGCCTTGCTTGTAAGTGTCTGTGCACCCTTCACGCTTCCGACAGTCATTGCTATCGTAAATGTCATTTCACACAGATATATAAGCGTCTGTGCCCAGTCAGCATAACTTCCTGTAAATGCCGGAAGTCCTGCATTGATAAATGCATTACATATCACAATCGCAAGTGCCATCGTTACTGCCTCAAACACACATGACAGGAAATATTTGCAGTAGGTAGCCATTGTATGACTGACCATTCTGTTTCCTGCCATCGTGGAACAGGCAATCGCACCAAGCGGCACAATAATCAGAATCTTCAAAAACCTGAAATACACCGTATAGATGATAAAAAATCCACAGATAATAATGATGATTGCAAGCAAAGCTGTAAGTATCAGCATTACCAGACTCTCACCAAATCCAAGTTCTTTAATGATATCTGCCTGTGTGCTGTCAATGGCAAGCTGCGTCGTTGTCCCAGCAGATATAAGTCCCACCAGATTTCCTATGGAAGTAAAAAATGCTTTCATGATCGTGACATTATTTGCAACAAACCATTCTGCAAGTCCCAGTCGGATAAGCATACGAAATATAGACTCAAACCTCATCTCATCTTTTACATCTATACTTTCCGAGCAGAAACCGATAACAAAGAACAGCACAACAAGGGATGAGCCAACCGCTACAAAGATTGGCTCAATCCCCTCAATGACTGCCCAGGGACCTCCGCCCTTGAAACTGACCGGTGACTGTCCAAGCATTGCAAAGACCAGGGATATCTGATTGTTCCAAAACCCAAACACCGCCTCAAGAAGTGCAAGGATCTTGTCTCCAAGCTTAAAAATATCCATACTTGTTATTCACCTCTTTCCTTTTACTAAAAGGGGAACTTTTTCCCCCATCTTAGAAGCCTAAGAATGTCAGTACTGTTGAAATACCAGCCATCATGACACCTGCTACAATTCCTTTCAGTGCAGAGTTCATGGTAGATGAATCCTGCTGCTGGTAGGCTTGTGCGAACTCCATAACATTCTTTGCAAGAATGATGACACCAACCGCACCAATGACTGCAATGATAAGTGTCTTTAAATTCTCAAGCGGCTGTGTTACTGCGGAAGTACCTGTACCTGCTGCAAAACAGGTAGTGCTCATAAGCATCACTCCCATAAGTGCTCCGGATACTGCCGGAACCATTCTTTTCTTAAAATGAAGTAATCTTCTCTTCATGCCTTTTCCCTCCAAACCCTTGTTTTCTGCGCTATTGCAGACTGAATTGTTAGTTACTGTAATCTGTTCTTTTCTCATGATAAAAATCTCCTTTTTCTTGATGTGTGACAGATATGGAAAAAGCCAGAAAGGAATGTACACATTCCAATCCGGCTGATTTCCGAATGGAATATATACATTCCTCTCTGTCTTTGTTTTTTTACTATATGATTATCAGGCAATGCCTGTTGTAATGATTAATCGGGCTTTCCCCGATGTGTTGTGCTTCAACCACCTCCTTTTATGACATGAAAAAAGCACCTTAACCAGTTATTGGCTAAAGTGCTTATAATCCTGTTATTAAATTATTTATGAGTCAGACAAACTTGAAATTGAAAGTTCCTATAATTTACAAATCATAATATATTCTTCATCATTTTCATCAACGATTTCAAATCCTACCTTCCTATACATACGGACAGCATAATTCATTTTTTGAACAGCCAATGATGCTTGTTTATATCCTTCTAGTTTTAATTTCATTAGCATCTGTTTCATTAATTCTGTTCCGATACCATAGTTTCTATACTCTTTAAGAAGTGAAATTGCAAAAGACGGTGTTTCATTATCTATATGCCCGTAATCATTCATAATCCGAACCCATACAGCACCAACAATCTCATCCGCAACTTGAGCAACCAAACATAAGTCTCCCTTGTTCTCACCAAAGTCTTTTACATATACCTGCAAATCTGGTTTGTTAATGATATCTTTGGATGGTACAGGAACACCTTCAGGAATAAAAATCGCCTCGTACAAAAAAGTATCTAATATCTTATTTTCGTCTCGTTTTAATTCTCTTATTGAATAATTCATATAAACCTCCGATTTATTTTTATTTATAAATCAGTTTTCATTCCACACATAATGATTCCTCCGCTAAATATCGAATTGTGCAAAAGCCCAAGGGACTTTAATGCCCCTTATGCTTTTCTCTTTTCTTTTGCTGTTTCAACTCAAACATTCGCTGTTCTTCCGCCTCTTTTTTCTTGCGGCTTCTCTCTTTACGCTCCTGATTGTTCTGTTCCTGTTGTAATTTTAATGCCTGCTGCGATTTTGTGCCAATGCCTGTTTCCATCGTCTGCTTTTTTGCTTCTCGTTGCATACGCTTTGGATTTCTTTTTATATCCTTTACAACAGTTTCAACAGCCGGACTGAATTTCAAACTAAAATAGTATTTTTGAATATATTCCTGCACTTCGTAATCCTTTGGTTCTGCACCAAATGTTACCTTCGCCACAGATAGTTTACCATCTTCAATACGTTCAAATACACCTACCCAAAATGGTTCTTCAAAATATACCGTCAGTTTTCCACTTGCTTTGTCCATAAGAATCCCTCCTAAAATGAATTGAACAAAGAATGGACAACCCGGAGGGGCAGGTTACTTACCCTATTTGCATAGGACGGCTGGGCTACCTACCAGCTCTAGTACATTTTTAATGTACATTGCGTTTTTATCTTTGTATTTATAATCAAGCCATATGGCACGATTAACTTATTCGGTCAATACCGATTTGTAAAACACATTCATTTCACATAGAACAGTATACCACAACTTCTGTACCTATGCGATAACATTTACTGCTTCTTACGATAAGTACTCATCTTCTCCACAGTTACCTCTGGATAGAAGTAAGTAAGAATCGTTGCCTTCGGAACTCCTGCCGCAAGTGCCTTCTTCACTTCCTCTTTCTGCTCCGGCGTATATGACCAGTGCAGCATTCGATTCGTAATCGTATCTTCCCACTTAGGCTTTTCCCTCTCAGGATTTCTTACAGGCTTACCACCAGCGTTTCCTCTAGAACCACTGGCAGCTGCTGTACTATCTGCTTTCTGCGATTCATCAACATACTCAAGCTCATTTGCCTGCTCTCTGTCAATCTTTGCTTTCTGCTCTGCTTCATCCTGCATGGAGAATCTTCTGCTTAATTCCGCATCACCAAGCATCATAAACTGCTCATAGGTAAGAGAATCTATATACACATTCTCGCCCTTATCCTTCAGTTTTTCATAATACTTAACTGCCTTGTCTGAAAGAATCTCAAATGGTGGACCGATGAGATTATCTGCTCCTCTTATCTGATGAACATAAGGCTCTCCCTTACCATCTGCTGTCTGATTAAACATCGGATGATTGAATGGTATGAACTTATTGTCCATGATTGGATCAAAGCCACGGATAAAAATAATACACTTTTTATTATCCAGCTTTCTGACTTCATCGGGTGTAAACAATTCTCTGCCTAATACATCATAGTTTCTTGAAGAGCTTCCCTGTCTGCCCTTTGTCTCTCCACTTGACTTCTTATCAATCGTACCTTTTCCAAGCAGCTCTGACACATACTTATGCGTACTCTGCTCGTTTCCACCGAGATAGATGAACGTATCGCAGTTGCCTGGAATTGTCTCCCAGGTATCTTTGAAAAGTGCCTTTAACTGGGCAAAGTTCTGTATGATGATAATACTTGAAATCTCCCTGCTTCGCATTGTCGATAACAATGAACAGTAGTCATCCGGCAATGCGACATTCGCAAATTCGTCTAACATAAAGGTCACATGAATTGGAAGTCTGCCGCCACAGTTAAAGTCCGCCTGATAGTACAGTTCCTGAAATATCTGCGTATAAAGTAGTCCAATAATAAAGTTATAGGATTTGTCACTATCCGGGATTACACAAAAGAGTGCTGTCTTTGTCTCCCCATCTCCGTTTACACCAATACCGATATCGGACAGATTAAGCTCATCTTTGGAGAGTAATCGTAAAACCTGCTTATTTTCAAGAAATGCAAGTCTTGAGTTGGCGCTGATGATAATGGAACGGACGGTATCTCCTGCACCTCTCATACATTTGTTGTACTGCTTTACTGCCGGATGATTAGCTCCAAGCGGAGAACTTTCCTCTAAAAACTTCATACGCACATCCAGCTTTGATGCTTTTCCCTGTTCTGTAACCTCTGCTTCTCCAAGAAGTTTCAGTACTGTCTCAAAGTTTCTCTTTGCCGGCTGTACCTCCAGCCACACATAATAAAAGATAGACTGCAAGAACAATCCTTCCGCTTTTTCCCAGAACGGATCACTTGGTGTCGCTCCCTTTGGTGTCGTATTGCTGATAAGGTTTGTAATCAGCTTGACCACATCTGTTTCCTCTCTGATATAGGAAAATGGATTGTAACAGTCTGATTTATCCATCTCTAACAGATTAATGACTTTCAGGTTATATCCGTTATTTTTTAACATCTGCCCGCAGCTTCTAAGGATTTCTCCCTTTGGATCGGTACAGATAAAGGAACAGTTATGCGGCATCTGCATAAGATTCGGCTTTACTTCATAAAATGTTTTTCCTGCTCCGGAACCACCACAGATAAGGATATTTCCATTGAGCTTGAGCCTTCTGAAATCCAGCGACATCTTCACATTCTGGCTGAGTATCCGGTTGAAATTTTCATCCTTATCTGCAAGTATCTTGTTGACCTGCTTCGGATTTTCAAATCTTGCCGTACCAAATTCCTTACCCGGCATATAGTTTCTCTGACTGGTGTAATACATGACAATAGCCATCGCATAGATACCTAATGCAATGGCTACTGCTTTTACTGTATTGGAATTGTAATAGTTGGCAAAGGGAACAGCACATACTTCATTGAATCTGTCCATAAATTCATTAAAGGCAATCCCTTCCGTCCACGCACCATTTATCAGATAACCAAGATACCCTGCTAACACTGCACCCACAAGAATGAATATCAGTGACGGCTTTTTCTTTGTTGTCTGCATAGGCTGCTACCTCGCTTTCTTTGTGGTAACAGTTTTCTTCTGTGTGGTCTTTTTCTGCTGCTTCTGCACTTTCTCGTAACGCTCCCTGACAGATGACTCCACCTTGTCGTAGTGAGTATAAAGCTCGGTTCCTTTCTGAGTTGTCACCACACGATTCTGCTCATCGTAGAGCTTATAATCCTTGGTTGAATCAAGGAAGGTAAGCATTGTCTTTCCACCATGAATCTCCATGATGTTTTCCTTACGGAGCCATACATATCTTGCCTCTTCTCCCCATGTGCCGGGAACTCTGGTCTTAACAGCATGGTCATTTTCTTCGATAATCAGCTTCTTGCTGATAGTCACATCTGACAGGTTCGCATTCTTTGATGCCGCAACCTCCCTCATTCTCTCAGCAAGGTCCTGATAACCTCTGACACGGTTGATAAATGCATCCTTGTCCATCATGACTGTATGGGTGCCATCCTCATTTTTCTTTCCAAGCACACCGATTGTCTCTAGCTGTTTGATAACACTTTCAGCCTGCTCACCATTGATACTGAAATTCTCCTTGACCTGATCCACACTGATAGCTTTCTTTTCCATTGCAAACATTCCGACCTTTTCGATCAGTCCGTCAATAGCGGTATTAACCCTATCCCCTTCTATCGTGTGGCTTTTCTCGTTTCCCTGCTGTTTCTTCAAAAAATCCATCAGCTTACCAAGTGATTTTTCATCTCCATTCTTCAGATAATCGTCAAATGTGGCAATCTTGCCAAACTTGAGCTTCTGTATCATCATATTCACACGTGGAACTGCCTCTGTATGAAAGATTACCTCACTCAGTCCGTCTTTCCTGTTACAGTCTGGAAGTACTGAATACAGGATTCCATACTTCTTTGCCATCTTTTCAACCTTTTTCATATCTTCGGTATTAAACTGTAACACCTGTAAATCGCCACCTTTTAAGATCAGCTTTCTCATGGATGTCTTGCCAAGTGACTTTTCATAATCAAGCATCCCTTTTAAGAAATCTATTGCCTTCTGCATGGCAGCAATGCCGCCGCTTCCTACCTTCATGGCAATCTCAATGCCATCATAAGCTACACGGATGATCTGCACCGCTTCCTGAATCTCTTCTGCCATTATCGCACCTCCACTTTCTCTCTGACTGTTGTTTTAAGCGTTTCTGTCTCTGTAGTACGGATTTCCTCGGCTGATACATCAATACCATAAGCAGTCAAAATATCTGCCAGATGATTGATTGCTTTTTCCTCCTCGATACGGTACATTTCAAGTGCCACAAGCAGGTTTTCCACCTGTTCTACCCATGCAGGCTTCATATCATATTTAGACCTGTATGTGACCATAATCTCGTCCGACTCAGCCTTATCCGCTGAATGTGCCAAAGCTTCAATAAGAGAAATCGTGTCTTCCTTGCTGCCACTTCTGAATGCGAACTGGACAACAAAGTTTTTCTCTTCCTCTGGAAACTGATGCTCCACACCATTCATCTCTGTTACTGCTTCATTTACTACTGCTAAATTCATAAGTTCCTCCTAATCTGCCATGCTGTTTTCAAGCACAGCAATCTCAATGATCTCCTTCATCTTTTCCGCTGAAATGTTGTTGTTTATAAGCTCTACAAGCTGTGACTCAGTAAGTCCCTTTTCTATTGCACTCTTAATCTGCACAAGCTGCGCCGGAACAAGGTCTCCCGATGCAACCAGCTTTACAATGTCTGCTCTTGACTTTTTCTTAAAAGAAAGTCTTGCAAAAAAGCTCGCCACTCCGCTGTTGCTACTCTTTCTCACACTTCGCTCAATCGGAAGTCTCTGCACCACATTTCCAGAGCCATCAACTACCGGAATCTGATAATAGACCGGAATCCCGTTTGCCACAGCCTGCATATTCTGCGGAACTGCAACTGTATCAACCATCTTTTTATCTGCCTGTGGTACGGACTGGCTTTCCTGCAGCTCTGCCTTACTTTCTGCCTCTTTCTTATTCTCTGTGGCAACACTTATGATCTTATCTTCCAATGACTCTATTCTGTCTCCCATACGCTTCATCTCCTTATCCTTTTTCTCAATATCATCCCTGAGTCTTGCAATCGTACTGCTTGCCTTATTCAGTTCATTCTGCTGACTGTTGATAAGAGCATCCTTATCCTGGTTCTCCTTGACCAGACGCCCCCTGACTTCCTCATCATCTTTGGAAGTTTCTATTTCAGAAAGTTTCTTATTCAGGGCATCATACCTTTCATTCTGATGATTGATCTTTGCAACCACTTCATCCATCTGAGAAATGAGTGCTTTCACATACTCAGACTCTTCCGGAATCTGTTTCTTGACTTTATTCAGCTGTTCCAAAACTTCCTCATATAATCGTCGCATGGTAATAGGTTTTTCCCCTTTGTCCATAACCTCCTTAATTGTCTGAACAGGTACACCCTTTTCATAAAATTCAAGGGACACCTGCATCTGATGAACCGAATACTTGGTATTCTTGATAATATCAATCACATCTTTTGGAACATCCTTGTGCAGACATTGCGATAAAATCTTCATCTGTTCAATGTCGTATGACTTATTGAGATAAAGGCTGATCTCCTCCTCTTTCAATCCATATTCATAATCACTTTTTACAAGAGCAATCGTATCTTCACTAAAATGCTTATTTCGGAGAAGCTGCAATTTTTTCTCGATTGCTATCGCACTAAGCGGTTCTCTGTTTTCTTCCATATATGCCTCCTAACTACTAAAAAAACAGCCTAACGTTCTGGCTGCTCTTT
>ENA-OOUV01000052-OOUV01000052.1-human-gut-metagenome-genome-assembly--contig:-NODE-52-length-27368-cov-3.291839_pt1 | contig 27368 bp, 24 predicted proteins | sample MGYA00241551_ERZ501284 | MGnify/ENA primary metagenome ERZ501284 (study PRJEB25962, sample SAMEA2042282) | human gut metagenome | biome: human gut; feature: human-associated habitat; material: faeces... | reverse complement strand
CGGAGAGGCTCGATGATTTCTTTGAAATCAACGAAGTCCGGCAGACCGCCTACGTTGTGGTGACTCTTGATGACGGTTCCTGTAATAGACAGAGACTCGATGCAGTCTGGGTAGATAGTACCCTGAGCCAGCCATTTCACATCTTTTATCTTGTGAGCTTCTTCGTCGAATACATCGATGAAGCCTTTACCGATAATCTTACGCTTACGTTCCGGTTCGGTTACGCCTGCCAGTTCGCTGAAGAACTTTTCGCTGGCATCTACACCGACAACGTTCAGACCCAGACATTCGTAATCGTGAAGAACGTTCTTGAATTCGTTCTTACGCAGCATGCCGTGGTCTACGAAAATACAAGTCAGATTCTTGCCGATAGCCTTGTTCAGCAATACAGCTGCTACCGATGAGTCTACACCGCCGCTCAAGCCGAGAACAACCTTGTCGTTGCCTAATTGCTCTTTCAGCTGGGCAACAGTTGTTTCAATGAACGATGCAGCGCTCCAGTCCTGTTTACCTCCGCAGATATCTACCACAAAGTTTTTCAGCAACTGTGTACCATCTTCTGTATGGAATACTTCCGGATGGAACTGTACGCCCCAGAGTTTTTCACCTTTTGCCTGATAAGCTGCTACTGCTACCTTGTCGGTAGAAGCAATGATTTCAAAGTTTTCGGGGATAGCTGTAATGGTATCTCCGTGGCTCATCCACACCTGAGAGTTTTCGCGGATGCCTTTCAACAACGGATTCTCGTGGTCGAACTTGGCCAGATGTGCACGTCCGTATTCACGTGTGTTGGCAGGTTCAACTTTACCTCCGTTGGTATACGCCATAAACTGTGCGCCGTAGCAGATACCCAGGATAGGATATTTGCCGCGAATATCGGTCAAATCAACTTTGAAGGCCTTTTCATCGTATACAGAGAAAGGGCTTCCGGAAAGGATGACACCGATAACCGACGGATCATTGTGGGGAAACTTGTTGTAGGGAACAATCTCGCAATACATGTTCAGTTCGCGTACGCGGCGGCCGATGAGCTGCGTGGTCTGTGAACCAAAGTCGAGAATAATGATTTTTTCCTGCATATTTTATTCTGTAAAATTTTCTATGCGTGCAAAGATACTCATATTTTTTTATAAATGCTACAAGTGTTTCGGAAAACGTGGAGAGGTCACTCTAAAAATGTCTCGATGTTTTTTTGTTTATGTTACAAAAGTACGAATAAAAAGTGATAAACAGAAAAATGTAGCAAAGTTATTGGCAGATAGGCGTTTTAGGAAGATGGCTTGAAAAAATGAAAGACAGAAAAAGCAATGAAAAAGCCAAGTCAGGACATCGCAGCGTTACCAATTCGTGACCATGCCCAAAACAGGTTATGATGAGGTTGGAAGAATATAGAAAATACTAACTTCCAGTGAGTTACTAACAACTCACGCAAGAAAATGCGGCGTGAACGAGAATTGCAGTATTCCTCAATGATTTGCGTAGCGACGAAGGATTCTTCACGAACTAAATTTGAAACCAAAAAAATTTTAGAACGATGAAGAGTACATTTTCAGTTATCTTCTACCTGAAAAGACAGGCAGTGAAGAAAGACGGTACAGTACCGGTTATGGGACGTATCACAGTGGACGGAACGCAGACGCAATTCAGCAGCAAACTTTCGGTCGATCCCAAATTGTGGGACACGAAAGGCGGACGTGTCACGGGAAGAAGTTCAGCCGCACTTGAAACAAACCGCCTGCTTGACAAGATGCGTGTGAGCATCAACAGGCACTATCAGGAAATCATGGAGCGTGACAATTTTGTGACGGCTGAAAAAGTGAAGAATGCCTTTCTCGGACTGGAACACCGCTGCCATACACTGATGCAGGTGTTCCGCCAGCACAACGAGGATTATGCAAAACAGGTGGAAGCCGGCATGAAAGCCAAAGCCACGCTTTCAAAATATCTGGTCGTTTACAAGCACCTGCAAGAGTTCCTGAATATCCGCTACCATGTGAAGGATATTGCCCTGAAGGAACTTACTCCGGCATTTATCTCCGATTTTGAAATGTTTCTCCGCACGGACAAGCACTGCTGTACCAATACGGTCTGGCTTTATGTGTGTCCGTTACGGACAATGGTGTTCATTGCCATTAACAATGAATGGCTGACACGCGACCCGTTCCGTGAATATGAAATCAAGAAAGAGGAAACGACAAGAGGGTTTCTCACGAAAGAGGAAATCCGTATGCTGATGGACGGCAAACTGAAAAACGCCAAACAGGAGCTTTACCGTGACCTGTATCTGTTCTGTGCGTTCACGGGGTTGTCATTCTCCGATATGCGCAATCTGTGTGAGGAAAATATCCGTACATACTTCGACAACCATGAGTGGATAAACATCAACCGCCAGAAGACGGGCGTGGAATCGAATATCCGCCTGCTGGACCTGCCCCGAAGAATCATAGAAAAATACCGCGGACTGTGTGAGGACGGAAGGATTTTCCCTGTCCCCCATTACATGACCTGCCTGTATGGAATACGTGCCGTAGCCAAACGGTGCGGTATCACGAAACACCTTACATGGCACCAGAGCCGCCACACGGCGGCGACAACGGTATTCCTGTCAAACGGCGTACCTATTGAAACGGTGAGTTCGATGCTCGGACACAAGAGCATCAAGACGACGCAAATCTATGCGAAGATTACAAAAGAAAAGCTCAATCAGGATATGGAAAATCTTGTCGCACGTCTTGGCAGCATAGAAGAGTTCAAAGGATGCAACATCTAAAAAAGAAGAATCATGAAACGAAATATCATTACCATAGAAGGAAAATCGGTAACCGTAACCGGTAACGATGTATGGATGACGGCGTGGGAAATCGGAGAACTGTTCAATGTGACAACAACAGCGGTAAATGCGGCTATCCGGGCAATCCTGAAAACGGACGTGCTGAATGACTTTGAGGTGTGCCGGTATGTCCGGCTGGAAAACGGTCTGAATGCCGATGTCTATTCCCTTGAAATCATTATACCGATAGCGTTCCGCCTGAATACCTATTATACCCATGTGTTCCGTTCGTGGCTTTTACGGAAAGCGTACGCCAAAGAGCAGAAGGATACCTATATGCTGTTTGTGCCGATAGCCAAAGGAGGACATTGCTGAGAACGGAACAAACGCAAGCAAGAACGGACAACCGGATGACGGCTGTCCGTTCTTGCTTTTGGTCGGAGGCTATCTGAAAGGTTTCCGATAGTTCGCTTCCAGCACCTCACGCAGTCCCGATTCGGGATACAGCGCCTTTCCGCCTAAAATGATATAAGGCAGCAGCCGTTCGTTACGGTATTCCTGAAGAGTACGGCGGCTTACCCGTAAGAGGTCTGCCACTTCCTTGTCCGTCAGGTACACCTCACCGTCAAGCGGCGGGCGGTAACTCTCCAGAAACCCGCTGAGCCATCTGGAGCTTTTTTTCATTTTCTGCAACATGGAAGCGACCTTTTCGTCTTCCATCGTGATGATTTCATTGTTCTCGTTCATGTTACTTCGGATTTAGTGGTGAATATTCGGTTATTTGCCGCCGGGGTGGATTATGCCGACAAGCGGAATCAGCCGCTTGACCTCTTCCGGCTTGTAAAAGAACTTGTGCCCGATCTGTGAATAGCCGATGAATCCCTTGTCACGCAGTTTCTGCAAGGTGCGCTGGCTTATCCGTAACCGGTTACACACTTCGTCGCCCGTGAGCCAACGGGCAAGGCGTTTCCCGTCCCCCTTGCGCTGCAAGGCGGTCACTTTTTCCACAAAGGCGTCCCACTGCGCCATCAGTTCCTCGAAGGTCTTTTTCTCAATAGATACCGTTTCCATAAGAATTTGATTTTAGTTCCGTGCAAAGGTAACGACGCAGGCGGAAAAAGATTCCATATTCCGCTAACTGGCAACTTGTTGCGCCGTTTGTCCGGGTAACGGAGCCATTTCTCAAAAAAATCTCACGTGAGCCACGTAGTGAGTTGTTAAAGCCCCTTTTGTTTATTGCTGAACTTTGCCGCAGGAACAAGAAAAAAAGACAGAACATGAAAGTGATAACGATGGAAAGTTCCGCATACAAGGCAATGATGGAACAGATAGCAGAAGTGGCCGGCTATGTCCGTGAAATCAGGGAGGCGATGAAACGTGAAAATACGGACAGGCTTCTCGACACGAATGAAGCCGCCAGAGAACTGGGCGTAAGCAAGCGGACCTTGCAGCGCATGAGGGATGATCACCGTATCAGATACGTGGTCCTGCGGCGCAAATGCCAGTACAGGCTCTCGGAAATCCGGAGGATTCTTGACTCCCATACCATCCGGGAGGACGGCAGGACACTCGAAGAACTGCACCATAACAGCAGACTGCCCACCGGAAACGGCAGGCAGCCGAAAGGAAGGAGGACATGAACATGGAACTGCTGACAAAGAAACTGTTTGAGCAGTGGATGGAAACCATCCTTGAAAGGCTTGAACGTCAGGACGAGATGCTGCTTGCCCTGAAAGCACCGGAAAAACGGGAACACATGCCGGACAGGATACGGCTCTTTGACAACCAGGACCTGTGCCTGCTGCTCCAGATAAGCAAACGGTCACTGCAACGCTACCGCAGCACGGGAGCCTTGCCCTACAAGATACTGGGCAAGAAGACCTATTACAGCGAAGATGACGTGCTGAAATTCCTGTCGGAACACGTAAAGGACTTCCAGAAGGACGATGTCGAGTTCTACAAGGCTCGTATCCATAATTTCTTTAATAAATAACAATTAAAAATTATTCAAATGGCAAAGAAAAGCGACGAAAAGGACGTGCTGATAGTCCGTGACGAAAAGACGGGCGAAATCAGCGTGGTAGCCGGCCTTAACGCGGACGGCTCACCCAAGCGGACTCCGGCAAGGCTGGACAACGCAAAGGATTTTCTACTGTTCGACAAGCATGGTGACATGCTCGACAACTTTTTCAAAAACTTCTTCCGGCAATGCAAGGAACCCAGCCGCTTCGGTTTCTACCGCATAGCGGCGGATCAGGTGGATTCACTTCTGGGAGTGATGAAGGACCTGCTGCAGCATCCCTATCAGAACAAGGACATCCTTGCCCCGCACAAGGTGGACACATTCCCCTATCAGATGCAGGCGGAAGAAGAGAAAAAAGAGAAGAAAGAGGAACCGGGTGAAACCCAAAAACAGGAAAACATGGAACAGAAACAGGAAAAAACGCAGGAAAAGCCTCAGGTCCGACAAGGCTACCAGCCCATTGACGAGAGTTCAATCAACTGGCAGGAACTGAAAGAGAAATGGGGCATCGATCGTGAGGAGCTTGAAAAGTCCGGTGACCTGCAGAAGATGCTCAACTACGGCAAGTCGGATCTGGTGAAAGTGTCCCCAAAGTTCGGGGAGGAAACCTTTGAACTGGACGCCCGCCTGTCATTCAGGAAAAACGAGGACGGCAGCATCGGTCTTGTACCGCATTTCATCCGCAAGGAACAGAAACTTGACGAATACAAAGGACACAAGTTCTCGGAATACGACAAAAGGAACCTGAAGGCTACCGGCAACATGGGGCGTGTGATTGACCTTGTGGACAAGGAAACCGGAGAGATTATCCCCTCGTACATCAGCATTGACCGCAAGACGAACGAAATCACCGATGTCCCTGCCAGCAAGGTACGCATACCGGAAAGAATCGGAAAGACGGAAATCACCAAACAGGAGCAGGAAATGCTCCGTGCGGGGCTGCCGGTAAAAGACAAGCTGGTGGAACGCAATGACGGAAGGAAGTTCGTAACGACCCTGCAGGTGAATGTGGAACAGCGCGGTGTCGAGTTCGTGCCGGGCACCGGAAAGTCCCCGCGTACCGTACAGAAACAGGACAACACGGAACTGCCGGAACTGGAACCGGACATGAACGACGCTGAAAAGCAGGATGCGAAGCAGCAGAAAAGAAACACATGGACGAACGAGGACGGCAGTATCCGCGGCATCACCAAATGGTGCGGCAAGCCCCTGACGGAACAGCAGCAGGCGGACTACAAGGCAGGCAAGACCATCAGACTGGAGAACGTGACGGACAAGCAGGGGCAGCACGCCATCATGTATGTCAAGTTCAATCCGGAAAAGGGACGCCCGTACCGCTACGATGAAAATCCGGACAATGCCCAGAAAGTCGCCCCGTCGAACGAAAGCCGGACACAGGTAGCCGTAAACAGCGAGGGCAAGACGAACGAGGCGACCAAGAACATCAAGGAGCCGCTGCAGCAGGGACAGTCAGCCCCGAAGGATGACGCACAGAAGCAGCAGCAGGAAAAGCCCAAGAAAAACAAAGGCATGAAAGTATAGTCCCCGCACACCACTAAATCCAAAAACATAAAAAACAGAATAAAAACAAATCAGTATGAAAACAATCATAGCAGAAAAGCCCAGTGTGGCACGTGAAATTGCCCGCATCGTGGGTGCCGGCAAGCGAGAGGAAGGTTATCTGACCGGAAACGGTTATAATGTGACATGGGCATTCGGACATCTTGTCCAGCCCGCCATGCCGGAAGAATACAACCTGCACGGCTTTGTACGCAGCAATCTGCCCATCATTCCCGAAACCTTCACGCTTGTTCCCCGACAGGTAAGGACGGAAAAAGGATACAAGGCGGACAGCAGCGTGGTCGCCCAGATAAAAATCATCACCAGACTGTTCAAGGACAGCGAGCAGATTATTGTGGCGACCGATGCCGGCCGCGAAGGTGAGCTGATATTCCGATACCTCTATCATTATATCGGCTGTACGGTCCCGTTCGTGCGTCTGTGGATAAGCAGCCTGACGGACAAGGCTATCCGTGAGGGACTGAAACATCTTGAAGACGGAAGCATGTATGACAACCTTTACCATGCCGCCAAAGCCCGAAGTGAAGCCGACTGGCTGGTGGGGATAAACGGAACACAGGCACTGTCCATCGCAGCCGGACGCGGAACCTACTCGGTGGGACGTGTCCAGACGCCGACACTGGCGATGATCTGTGAGCGCTATTGGGAAAACCGCCGTTTCACCCCCGAAGCCTTCTGGCAGCTGCATATCTCGGCAAAGGTACAGGACAGTGACGGAGTCGTGAAAATGCCGTCGGTGGAGAAATGGAAGGACAAGGCAACCGCAACAGCCCTATATAATAATGTAAAGGAGAGCAACACGGCTACTGTCGTGAAAGTCGAGCGAAAAGAGAAAATCGAAGAAACACCGCTTCTGTATGACCTGACCACACTCCAGAAGGATGCGAACACGAAGTACGGGTTCACGGCAGAGCAGACACTCGACATCACGCAGAAACTTTATGAGAAGAAACTCGTCACCTATCCCCGAACCGGCAGCCGATACATCCCGGAAGATGTCTTTGCGGAAATACCGAAACTGCTGGCTTTCATCGGCAGGCTCTCACAATGGAGCGACAAGGTCCTGCAAAAGCCGGAGCCTACCCGAAGAAGCGTTGATGACAGCAAGGTGACAGACCATCATGCACTGCTGGTTACGGGAGAAAAGCCCCTGTTCCTCTCCGAAGATGAAAGCAAGGTGTACCATCTGATAGCGGGACGCATGATAGAAGCCTTTTCGGAAAAATGCGTGAAGGACGTGACAGCCGTCACGGTGGAATGTTCCGGTGTGGTGTTCTCAGCCAAAGGTCATGTAGTGAAACAGGCCGGATGGCGTGCCGTCTGCAAGGAAGAACAGGAAGAGACGATACTTCCGGACTGGAAAGAAGGGGAACTGCTGCACCTAAGCGGCTGTTCCATGACGGAAGGAAAGACCAAGCCCAAGCCCCTCCATACGGAAGCCACCCTGCTCTCGGCGATGGAAACGGCCGGCAGGGAAATCGAGGACGAGGAACTGCGTCAGGCACTGAAGGACTGCGGTATCGGAACTCCCGCCACCCGTGCCTCCGTCATTGAAACGCTCTTTGCCCGCGAATATGTGACAAGGCAGAAGAAATGCCTTGTGCCCACAGAAAAAGGGCTTGCCCTCTATTCCATTGTCAAGACCATGCGCATTGCCGACGTAGCCATGACCGGCGAATGGGAAAAGGAACTGGCGTGCATCGAACGCGGAGAGGTACCTGCCGGAAAGTTCCGCAAGGAGATTGAGGAATATGCGACATCCATCACCTCCGAACTGCTGTCGTGCGAAAAGCTGTTCGGGAAAAAGGATTCCGGCTGCATGTGTCCCAAGTGCGGAACGGGCAGGATGCAGTTCTTCGGCAAGGTGGTACGATGCGACAACACGGAATGCGGCCTGCCCATATTCAGGCTGAAAGCCAACAGGATGCTTACCGACGATGAAATCAGGGAACTGCTGACAAAGGGAAAGACGGGTGTCCTGAAGGGATTCAAGAACAAGCAGGGCAAGCGTTTCGATGCCGCCCTGGTCTTTGATGCCGACTTCAACACCGGTTTTGTCTTTCCGGAAAGAAAGGACGGTGCGGCATCCGCAAAAAAGAGAAAGTGAGGAATGGGAAGTAAGGGGTAATCCGCCTTTCGGATGAATTATCAGCGGAATTTATTTCGTATTTCATCCGGATTGGACTACCTTTGCCACTGATTCAAGGTTCATAAATCATCATACTGATCAAGACTTTGGATTTAGTGGTGGCACTCGGAGGGATACCGGGTGCCTTTTTCTTCCCCTTCCCCATATATCCGGCCATTTGTCAAATCACTAAATCCATTGTAAAAATGAACAAAAAGAATCTTGAACAGACCGAACTTTCCTATTACGGTCTGTATCTGCTGAACTATCTCAAGGAAAACAAGTTTGAACAGGCTTCCGATGCCGCCTTCGTGAAGGCGCGTGCCGATGAAGCCGCAGAAGCCTATGAGCGTGCAAGGCTTGAGGGGTACACTCCCGACGGTGCGCAGGAGATTGCCATGTCCGTACTCGTCCACGGCCTGCACTATTCCCGATACGCCATCCTGCGTGAAGTCGTGGAAAGCGAGTTTCATGAAGAGATTCCGGAAGACGCGCGTGAGGGCTTCGTAGAGAAACTGCTGCCGCTTGTGGGAAACGTATTCTCCATTTACGACCTGTCAGACGACCAGTTCGCCCTGTCGTCCGACTATGACCTGCTCTATACGGAGCTGACGGGAGCCGTCGTCCTTTACCTGAGGGAGTATGGCATTTAACCGCAAGCAGAAACTGCGCGACAACATCGAGGCGATACGGACAGCATTCACACTGGAGAGAGAACAGCGCACGCCCACCGCGCGTGAACGTGTACTGCTGGAAAGGTATTGCGGCTTCGGAGGACTGAAGTGCATACTGAATCCCGCCAGGGAACTGACGGATGCCGTCCATTGGGCGAAATCTGACCTCGACCTGTTTGCCCCGACCATCGAACTGCACCGGCTGATCCGTGAGAACAGCCGGGATGAAAGGGAATACAAAAGTTATGTGGACTCGCTGAAATCATCGGTACTGACGGCATTCTACACGCCGGCGGAAATTACGGGTGCAATAACGGAAGCCCTGTATGACCGTAAGGTGCGTCCCGACCGCGTACTGGAACCGTCCGCCGGGACGGGTGCGTTCGTGGATGCGGTGCTGCAATACCAGCCGCAGGCGGATGTGATGGCTTTCGAGAAGGACCTGCTGACGGGCAAGCTGCTGGGCTGCCTTTACCCGGAACAGAAAATCCGCACGATGGGTTTCGAGAAAATCGAAAAGCCGTTTCTGAACCATTTTGACCTTGCCATCTCCAATATCCCTTTCGGGGATTTCGGAGTGTTCGATGCGGAGTTCAGCCGCAGCGCATCCTTTGGCAGACGTTCGGCACAGAAAGCCATCCATGACTATTTCTTCCTGAAAGGTCTGGATGCGGTGCGTGACGGCGGCATCGTGGCGTTCATCACCTCGCAGGGGGTATTGAACAGCTCGAAGGTATCCGTCAGGAACGAGATGTTCAGCAAGGCGAATCTGGTATCGGCAATCCGACTGCCCAACAACCTGTTTACCGACAATGCAGGCACGGAAGCCGGCAGCGACCTGATCATCCTGCAAAAAGACCTGCAAAAGAAAGAACTGACACAGGAAGAGAGGGTACTGACCATCATACAGACGGAACATAACGGCGGACTGACGGAGAACGCCTATTTTGCCTACCACACGGAACGTATCGTACATACCGATGCGAAGAGGGGTACCGACCCGTACGGAAAGCCCGCCATGATATATACGCACAGCGGAGGTGTGGAAGGTATCGCGACAGACCTGGGCAGGATGCTTGCGGAGGACTTGCGCAAACGTCTGGACATGGAACTTTATCATGGACGCAGGACAGCAGCGGAACAGACCGTACAATCCGCCATGAGCATCTCCATACCGGAAACTGAAACAGTGAAGGCGGAAAGGTCAGTTCCCGAACCTGACCCCGTCCGGCAGCAACCGGAGAACAAGGATGCAGCGACAGAAGAAAAGGCACAACCGGTTGCGGAAAGACTGGAGACCGGGACGCATGAGCCGGAACAGGCTCCAACCGTGCAGCTGACACTCTTTGACCTGTGGGAATATACGGAAGAGGAACGCAATCAGGCCCTTTCGGGCAAAAAGAAAAAGCCCGCAGCCAAGTCAAAGGAAAAGAACGGCAAGAAGCAGGCACAGGTTACGCCGAAGGTTACGGATAAACCGGCGGCTGCATCTGCCGTTTCCCCGCAAACGGAGATTGAAGACGAAAAGGCGGAAGATGTGAAAGCGGAAGATGCAGAAGCCAAAGAAACGGCAGTCCAAGCCCATCCGGACGACATATATGCGGATATAGACTGGGAGGAAAACCCGCCCATCAACGGTTTTTACGAAACCATGATGCACCTTACCCCCGAAGTGCGTATCCAGCTCAGGCATGAGGCGGAGAAACACAGACAGGAACTGCTTGCGAAGTCCGGCATGAAAGACATCCTCGACCCGGCGTTTGTGCCATCGTCGGATTCCCGGCCGGTGCAGCAGGCTGACATGACACACGGGTCAGAACAGGCACCGGAAGATGAAAGCCCATTGCCGGAAGGTATGACCGCTACGGCTGAGAATCCGTTCGTACAATCCGGACAGACGGGAACGACTTCCGCTTCGCTGTTCCCGGAATATGATACGGAACCTGCCAAGGAGGAAACTGCCGACCTGACACCGCACCCGTACAGCGGGATGGTGGAAGCCTATCACCGTGACGGCTCAATGGTGGCGGAAGGGACCACCGTCGGGTATCTGAGGGACATCACCCCCTATGGAGCCACCTTCCACCCGCTTGACCTGAAAGGCTACCAGAAGGAAAAGGCCCTGCTGTATATATCCATCCGTGACGCCTATGAACGCCTGTACCGGAATGAGGCGGAAAACCGGACGGAGGACAGCCGTCAGCGTGAATACCTGAACGTGTCCTATGACGAGTTCGTGATGCGTTACGGCAACCTGAACGCCAGACAGAATGCAAAACTTCTGATGATGGATGCCTCCGGGCGTGACGTCCTTGCACTGGAACGTGCCGAAGAGGGGAAATTCGTGAAGGCGGACATTTTCGAGCGTCCCGTTTCCTTTTCGGTGGAAACATACGTCAATGCCGGGTCGCCCGAAGAAGCCCTGTCCGCCTCGCTCAACAGATATGGCGGCATAGACCTCGACTTCATGCGTGCCATAACCGATAGTACGGAAGAGGAACTGCTCGGAGCCCTGCAGGGACGTATCTATTACAACCCGCTGGTTTCAGGCTATGAGATAAAGGACCGATTCATTGCCGGAAACGTGATAGAGAAGGCGGAGCGTGTGGAAGAATGGATAAACGACCATCCCGGACATGAGCGGCTTGCGGATGCGGAGCAGTCTCTTGAAGCCCTGAAAGCCGCCACGCCGCAGCGTATCGGTTTTGAGGAACTGGACTTCAATTTCGGCGAGCGATGGATTCCGACAGGCATCTATGCCGCCTACATGAGCCATCTGTTTGACACGGAAGTGAAAATCTCCTATTCGCCGAGCCTTGACGAGTTTTCGGTGGCATGTGCCTACAAGAACATGAAAATATGGGAGGAGTTCTGTGTAAAGGGCTATTACCGGAACTATGACGGCATGAGCCTGCTGAAACACGCCCTGCATAACACCTGCCCCGACATGATGAAGAAGGTCGGCGAGGACGAGAACGGAAACGACATCAAGGCACGTGACAGCGAGGGCATCCAGCTCGCCAACGCAAAGATTGACGAAATCCGTAACGGCTTTACTGAGTGGCTGGAGGAACAGTCGCCACAGTTCAAGGAGCGTCTGACGACCATGTATAACCGGAAGTTCAACTGCTTCGTTCGACCGAAATATGACGGCTCGCACCAGACATTTCCCGACCTGAACATGAAGGGGCTGGAAAGCCGGGGTGTGAAAAGCATCTACCCATCGCAGAAGGATTGTGTCTGGATGCTGAAACAGAACGGAGGCGGGATCTGCGACCATGAGGTTGGAACCGGCAAGACGCTGATAATGTGCATTGCAGCACATGAAATGAAACGTCTCCGGCTTGCCCACAAACCGATGATTATCGGGCTGAAGGCGAATGTCTCCGAAATTGCGGCGACCTATCAGACAGCCTATCCGAACGCACGTATCCTGTATGCCTCGGAAAAGGACTTTTCGGCCGCCAACCGCATTCGGTTCTTCAACAACATCAAGAACAATGACTATGACTGCATCATCATGTCGCACGACCAGTTCGGAAAAATCCCGCAGTCGCCGGAACTGCAACAACGCATCCTGCAGGCAGAGCTGGATACGGTGGAGGAAAATCTGGAAGTGCTGCGCTCGCAGGGCAAGGACGTGTCGCGTGCGATGCTGAGAGGACTGGAGAAACGCAAGTTCAACCTGCAAGCCAAGCTGGACAAGGTAGAACACGCGATAAAGTCGAGGACGGACGATGTGGTAGACTTCAGGCAGATGGGCATCGACCATATTTTCATAGACGAGTCGCACCAGTTCAAGAACCTGACGTTCAACACAAGGCATGACCGTGTGGCGGGTCTGGGCAACTCGGAAGGCAGCCAGAAGGCACTGAACCTGCTGTTTGCCATCCGCACCATTCAGGAACGGACGGGAAAAGATCTGGGAGCGACGTTTCTGTCGGGCACGACCATCAGCAACTCGCTGACGGAGCTGTACCTGCTTTTCAAGTATCTGCGTCCGAAGGAGCTGGAAAGGCAGGACATCCGATGCTTTGACGCATGGGCGGCAATCTTCGCCAAGAAGACGACGGATTTTGAGTTCAATGTGACGAATAACATCGTGCAGAAGGAACGCTTCCGCTACTTCATCAAGGTGCCGGAGCTGGCGGCGTTCTACAACGAGATAACGGACTACCGCACGGCGGAGGATGTGGGCGTGGACCGTCCGCACAAGAACGAGATACTGCACAACATACCGCCCACACCCGACCAGGAACATTTCATCAAACAACTGATGGAATTTGCCAAGACGGGCGATGCCACACTGCTGGGACGCGGAAAACTGTCGGAAACGGAGGAAAAGGCGAAGATGCTCATCGCCACGGACTACGCAAGGAAGATGGCACTGGACATGCGCATGATAGACCCGGAATATGAAGACCACCCGGACAACAAGGCGAGCCACTGCGCAAGGATGATAGCGGAATACTACCACAGGTATGAAGCACAGAAAGGAACGCAGTTCGTGTTTTCGGATCTGGGAACATACCAGACGGGAGAAGGCTGGAACGTGTACAGCGAAATCAAGCGCAAATTAGTGGAGGACCACGGCATACCGGCACAGGAAATCCGGTTCATACAGGAGTGCAAGACGGAAAAGGCACGCAAGGCGGTGATTGCCGCCATGAATGAAGGTTCGGTACGTGTGCTGTTCGGCTCGACGAGTATGCTGGGTACGGGTGTGAACGCACAGAAACGATGTGTGGCCATCCATCATCTTGACACACCGTGGCGCCCGTCCGACCTTGCACAGCGTGACGGGCGTGGTGTGCGTGCGGGAAACGAGATCGCCAAGCATTTTGCCGGCAACAATGTGGATGTCATCATCTATGCGGTGGAAAAGTCGCTGGACTCGTACAAGTTCAACCTGCTGCACTGCAAGCAGACGTTCATCAGTCAGCTGAAGAGCGGCGCGATGGGCGCAAGAACCATAGACGAGGGAGCGATGGACGAGAAATCCGGCATGAATTTTTCGGAATACATGGCGATACTGTCGGGAAACACCGACCTGCTGGAGAAGGCGAAGCTGGAGAAGAAGATAGCCTCGCTGGAGGGTGAACGCAAATCGTTCAACAAGGGCAGACGCGAAACCGAACGGAAACTTGAATCCAAAACCGCCACATTGTCCGACTCGATAGAGAAAGCCAGGGGTATGACGGAAGACTGGGAAAAGTTTACGGCAGCGGTACAGACCGACATGGACGGCAACCGCCTGAATCCGATACGGGTGGACGGACTGGAACAGACGGATGAAAAATCCATCGGCAAACGCCTGCAGGAGATAGCGAAGAACGCCACGACCGGCGGACAGTACAAGCGTGTGGGCGAACTGTACGGCTTCCCCATCAAGGTGGTCAGCGAAAGGACGCTCAAAGAAGGTCTGGAGTTTATCGACAACCGCTTTGTCATAGAAGGCAATTACAAGTACACCTACAACAACGGGCATCTGGCAATGGCTGACACACATGCCGCCGCCACGAATTTCCTGAACGCACTGGAAAGGATACCGGGCATCATCGACCAGTACAAGGAAAAGATCGCCACGCTGGAGCGTGAAATCCCGCAGTTGCAGGAGATAGCCGGGAAGACATGGAAGAAAGAGGACGAGCTGAAACAGCTTAAATCAGAACTCGCCGCACTGGACCGCAAGATACAGCTGGAGCTGGCTCCGCCCGGCGAGAGTGTCCCCGACGGAGAAAAGCCGTCCTTGCCGGAAGGAACCGGGACAAAACCGATGCCTCTGGAGCCGCAGCTGCAATCTGGCTATGTAATGGGTGATTTGCAAAAGGAAAACAAACCGAAAGGTTTGAAACTGTAATTAAAAGACGGTTGTCGTAAGGCAGCCGTCTTTTATTATGAGATTATTTGTTGCAATTGTAAAGAAATACATTCTTAAGTGAATGTGACGGAAGGTATCATTACCATGCGTGCCTGCTTGCCAAGCCATATACCGGTTATCTGCTTTACAGTTTTCATGTGAAGCCCGACACTTATGAGGTCGGTGTCATTTATGTGCATTCACCCGAACTTCGTAAACTCGGTATAAAGGAGCTTCATTTAGTAAAAGCCATAAAAATAAAGAAATAATCCATTGTTCTTTGACATACATATGAAAAATAAGGGGGTTAGATGATAAAAAGCTCTGATTAGAGGCCTAATACGAACGGATTTTTGTAAATTCGCAAAATTTTTAGAAATCCGAAATGATAATACAAGGTCCTGAAATATATTATGCGGCATCCTGCCTGATACTGGTCGTTACGTCACTGTTTTGTGCGTTGGTGCGTTATTTCCACATGTGCCGTCCGTTTGACGAGGAAGAAACCTATTTTTATCCGGCCCGCAAGCTCATCACAATTATCTATGCCTGTTTTGCCTTGCCTGTGGTATGGCTTTTCCGCATGGACAGCCCGGACGCATACTTCTTTATGCGTGTTTTTCTTATGCTGCTGTTGCCCGGTGCGGGCGTGTTGTCGTTCCGCCGGTTTTTCTTCAGCAAGACAAGACACCGCAGACTGATATTTGTATTGTCCGGTATCATTCCTCTTGTCATTATACTGGTCTGTTGGATATACGGCTGGATTGGTGGAGATACCCTCTACCGCCATCGTGATATGCTTCTTCTCCTTATCGGAGGATATTCCCTGCTGCTTACAGCCATGCTGTTGCATACCACAAGCTGGCTGTTGCGCCAGATTCGCCTACACATGCAGGAAGAATATTCCAACAGTGAAGATTTTCCGGTACGTTTTGCCGGTTTTGTCGTATTCATGCCGGTGCTGTATCTGGGAGCCGCATGGTGGCTGTTTTTTACAGGCGACCATAATTATAACATGTGGTTCCAGCTGGTCATTTCTGTCATGCACATCGTACTTTTGATACGGATATTGCATCCGCAACGGAAAGAATACAGGGAAGTGGTGGAAGAAGCGGAAGAACTCATAGCGGAAAAAATAGAAACGGTACTGTCCGACCGGGGAAGCGGCAGCAGCCTGCTGTCTGTTGATGCCAAGGATGAACTGGAAGCGAAAATACGGGCAGCATTGACCGAGGACAGGCTTTACCTGAATCCGAACCTGAAAATCGGCGAACTGGCAGATGCGGTAAAGAGCAACCGGAAATATGTATCCATTGTCATGAAAGAACGTTTCGGTTCCTTTTATAAGGAACTGAACCGGCTCAGGATTGAGGCCGCTGTCCGATACCGGGAAGAACACCCTTCGGCAAGCCGTGAAGAAATTGCTACACATTGCGGTTTTTCCAATGTAAGGACTTACAGCCGAAACCTGAAATCCGGGATGCAGGACAAGAACACAGAAGGACAATTTAAGGAAATTCCCTGAATTGTCCCTCATTATGAGCATTTTTCCTTGAATTGTCCTTCAAATTTTCTAAGATTGTCCTCTCACTTTCCGTTAAAATCCGCTAACTTTGCAAGCGGAATTTAATAATTGAATGACAATGTATTTTGATTTACAGCACATTTCAGGAAATATGGCAATCTGTTCAGGCAACATTCCGTTGTCCGCTGCATCGTGCATATACCTGTATTCAAAAAAGTGTCTTGTAAATTTGGATATGTGTGAGATTTGTGTAAACACACACATTGCGACCGGCGTATCTTCGCGCGTTAATATACTTATTATCATCAATACATGCAAGGGTGGAAACTCCTTTTTACGGGAGCTTTCCGCCCTTTTCCGTATTCGTATGCCCCGTTTAACCCATTAAAACAAAAGTCGTATGAATACCGAAATAACCATTATAGCAAGTATATTCCTGTTGCTGGGCGGACTGGCAGCGTTTCCGTTTACGCTCGATTACAGCAATACTTCATGGATGCCCCGTTGGATAATAGACAAATTGACGTATATTAATTAACCATAATAAATAAAAAAATGCAAGACAATAAAAAAACAACAAGCCTTGAGAGCTACGAAGCTCCCAAATGTGAGATTATTGAAATACAGAATGAAGGCGTGCTGTGCGGCAGCGATTACAGTGCCACACACCGTGGTTTTGAAGACAGCGACGAAGTGATTTGGTAAATTCTGAACAAATAAATATAACAATGAAAGCAAAAAACATGACCATCGCCGCACTGGCCCTGCTGTTGGCAGCCTGCGGCAACGAAGAAATCATTGAGAACAACGAAAGCGGCAGCACGGGGAAGGTACACATGACCTTCACCGCCGGAATGCCGCAGACACGTACCTCGCTGGGCGAGGACGGCCATGCCGTCAACTGGACGCAGGGCGACCTGGTAGCCATCTACGACGGAACGGAAACCATCTGCAAGTTTGAAGCATCCGAAGTCAGCGGCAGCACCGCCACCCTGGAAGGCGAGGCCAAAGTGACCGATACCTACACCGCCTTCTATCCCTACACCGACGACGGGACGCTGACCCTCGACAACACTGCCATCACCTTCACCCTGCCCGCCACGCAGACAGCCACGGCAGGCGGCTTTGCCGAAGGGCTGAACCCCTCGTGGGCACAGGCGACGGACGGCAGCAAAAATCTGACGTTCCGGAACCTCTGCGCCCTGGCCAAGTTCACCGTGGACGCAGACGGTGTGACGGAAGTTACCCTGACCGCCAACCAAGAAAGCGACGCACTGGCAGGCGGGCTGACCTACACCATCGCCGACGGCACGCTGACCGCCACGGGAAGCGCTTCCCGGTCGGTAACGCTGACGGGAACCTTCACGAGAGGCGAGGAGTACTACTTCGTCGTGGCTCCCGGCACGCTGACGGGCGGCATTACCCTGAACTATATGGGTGAAGGCGGCAAGACATACGTCAAGACCACCACAAAACAGGTGACCTTCACCGCCGGAAGGATTACCAACCTGGGCGTACTGGATATCGCCAATTTCACCGAGGCCCTCAATGCGGCGTTTGCCAATGCCGTGGAAGAATTCAACCCAAATATCGGCTGGAGGGCGAACCCCGATGGCACCGTATCCCTGGATGAGTATAACCGAATGCAAATAATAATGAATGGGGGAACTTTCTTGTTTTTGCAAAATAAAAACATTACCAGCCTTGCCGGCATTGAGTACTTCACCGATCTGGAGACTTTGGATTGCATAGGTAATCAATTGACTACCCTTGATGTAACCAAGCTGACCAGTCTGAAGGTTTTGGCGTGCAGCGATAATCAACTGACTACCCTTGATGTAACCAAGCTGACCAATCTGACGACTTTGATTTGCGCCGGTAATCAACTGACTGCCCTTGATGTAACCAAGCTGACCAATCTGACGGATTTGGAGTGCAACGGTAATCAACTTGGCTCGTTGGATGTCAGTACTTTGAAAGAGCTTAAAATTTTGTGGTGTCATGGCAACAAGATGACGGCTCTCGATATAACCAATAAGGCATATTTGGGGGATTTGAAGTGCGGGAACCAGCAAGATAATCAGCAACTGACCCTGACATTGTGGGACACCAAGAAGGAGTTTTGGGACAGGATGTTAAACATGTATTCAGATGAAAACAGCAATGTCACAACCATTGTTATAGAGGCTCCTGTCAATGCCGATCACGACGGCTACGAAGATGACGGCGGAGAACCCGTATTGCAGTAAAAACAAATTGTCAACAAGTATATGGAAACGACAAAAGAGCGCTATGAAGCGCCGCTCTGCGAGGTGTTGCAGATGGATGTCGAGCAGGGATTCTGCGCGAGCGGCTATCACGACGGATTCGAGGACGGCGAAACGGTCGACTGGTAAGGGGCCGCTGACGCAACCCCCTGTCTTTCTGTTGTATTGTCCCGCACCCGATGCAACGGACCACGGAGGAGCATTCCGAACCCGAAGCGGAATCCCTCCCAAGCCTCTGCTGTAAGGGTATAGCACGGAAAAGGGCAATGCCCCGAAATACGAAAGGACATCAAACAGGAACTCCCGTTCCGGGCGGGAGCATTTGTGCCCGGCAACATCATACAGACACCGCAGCCCGCTACCGCAAGGTAAGCGGGCTGCATTTTCATAGGAGAAATTACAAATAAAATGAGGTAAACCGCATGAAACAGAAAACAATAGCAACCAGGCACCTGCGCACCAAAATAGCGGCGGGATATGTGCTGATACTATTCGTCATTTTCGGCATCGTCTATATTTGGCTCAACGAACAGCACAGACGACAGGAATTAGAGATTACAAGCCAAAAGATAAGATGTTTACGCAAGGACATACACGAGGTATATGTTAAAATGGTGGATTTATCCCTTATTGGTGAGACCGTGCTGGACTGGAATGAGGAAGATATGAATATATACCATAAGAAGCGTCTGGAGGTGGACAGTCTGCTCAGCCTGTTCAAGTCCAGCTATCGCAGCGAACGTATAGACAGCGTCTGCCGGCTGCTGGCTGAAAAGGAAAATCTGCTGAATAAAATCATGCTGGTACTCAACGAACAGGAAGAAATAAAAGACAAAATAGCCCGACGGGTTCCAGTAATAGCCCGCAAGAGTTCGCAGGAAGAGCCCCCAAAAAGAAAACGGACAGGTTTCTTAGGACTGTTCGGAAAAAAGGAAGAAGCGAAACCGACTGTTACGACTTCCATGCTCAATACGCTGAACAGTGACGTGATAGCCCGCCAGAAAGAACAAAGCGAGAGGTTGAGCCAATACACCGACAGCCTTTCTGTAAGAAACAGGAAACTGAACTGCCAGTTGCAAGGAATGATTAAGAAAATGGATGCGAGAATACGGACAGACCTGCAACAGCAAGAAACAGAGTTAGCCGCCATACGCAGGCAATCGTCGGTGCAAGTAGGCGGACTGACGGCAGTTGTAGCATTACTGCTGCTGCTCTCGTATTTTATCATCCACCGGAACGTGAAACGTATTTGCCGGTACAGGAAAGAGACAAGCGAACTGATAGACAAGCTGCAAAAGACGGTGCAACAGAACAAACAACTGCTCTCTGCCCGCCAGAAAATCATGCTGACCGTCACGCATGAACTCCGCACACCGCTGACCGCCATCAACGGTTACGGGGAACTTCTGACACAGACTGAAGATGAGGACAAAAGAATAGAATATACCCAAAACATAAGGCAGGCAGCCGGTAGAATGACGGATATGCTGAATACCCTGCTGAACTTTTTCCGGCTTGACAGCGGGAAAGAACAGGCAAACGCTGTCCCCTTCCGCCTGAGAAACGTGGCAGAAATACTCCAGACAGAATTTGAACCGCGAGCTGAAGCCAAGGACCTGCCCCTGCACATAACAGGATGCAGCGACGTCATTCTGATGGGCGACCGTAACCGGCTGATACAGATAGGCAACAACCTGCTGTGCAATGCCATCAAGTTTACGGAAAGCGGTACGGTCGGACTTGACATGACTTATGATGACGGAAAGCTTGTCCTGACCGTGCAGGACACAGGTACAGGCATGAACAATGAACAGCGGGAAAAGATATTTGAACCCTTTGAGCGTCTGCCGAATGCCGCCGTCAAAGACGGTTTCGGACTGGGACTTCCGATAGTCAAGAACACAGTCACCCTGCTGGGAGGAACAGTAGATGTAGAAAGCGAGGAGGGCAAAGGCAGCCGGTTTACCGTGAAACTGCCGATGCCCCTTGCCGACAATATCATAGAGATAGAAAAGCGCAAGGCAGGAATTTCAGCCAGACGCCATGCGGCTTTTTACTCCGTTCTGGTTCTGGACAATGATGAAATGACACTGGCCATGACCAAAGAGATGTACGGCAGCTGCAACATACGCTGCGACACATGCGCCAATACATCGGACCTGATGGAAGCCATACGGGAACGGGACTATGATTTGCTGATAACAGACTTGCGAATGCCTGAAACAAACGGATATGACGTGCTGAAACTGTTGCGCTCGTCGAATGTGGGCAACTCACAGACCATCCCGGTAATCGTCACTACGGCCTGGGGCAATTGTGATGAACAGAGCCTGCTTGAGTTCGGTTTTTCGGGCTGCCTCTTCAAGCCATTCTCATTGCCAGACCTGCTGCAAATATCCGAGAAATGTGTCGGTATAAAGGAACAGGAATACTCACCAGACTTATCCCCCCTGCTGGCATACGGCAACAAGGAGGAAATGCTGGATACACTGACCCAAGCTACGGAAAAAGAAATGCAGGGAGTGAAACAGGCCGGCATGATGAAAGACCTCAAGGCTCTGGACGAATGGGTACACCATCTGCGCAGCTCATGGAGCGTGATCCGGGCTGACAAGCCACTTTGGAAACTGCACGGGCTGTTACACAAGGAAGGCGGCAGTACGGAAGATGAAATCAGCCGGGCTGTCGATGCGGTTGTCCGCATGGGGCAAAGTATCATAGAACAGGCAAAAAAAGAAAGGAGGATACAGGATGAAGGTTTTTGTGGTTGAGGACAATCCAGTCTATTGCAAATATGTATGCAACCTGCTTGCCAGAGAAGGATTTGAAACAGAAACAGCTTCATCGCTGTCAGCCGCCCGCAAGCTGGCGGACAAGATGGAAAGTGAGGACATCATACTTGCCGACCTTCGCCTGCCCGACGGTGAATGTACCGGACTGTTGCAGTGGATGCGCAATCAAGGCAAACGGCAACGCTTCATCGTCATGACCGACTACGCCGAGGTACATACGGCAGTGGAAAGCATGAAACTCGGCTCTGAGGACTATATCCCGAAACGGCTGATAGAAGAACGGCTGCTGCCACTTGTGCAGACCATAAGGAAAGAACAGGAACGCACACGACGTGCCCCCATATTCAGACGTACCAGCGAGGCGTATCTTTCCGCAAAGCATCGCGCCAAGATTGTCGCACCGACCAATCTGAGTGTGATGATTCTGGGCGAGAACGGAACCGGAAAGGAGCATTTCGCCCAGTATATCCACGAAAAAAGCAAACGGGCGGACAAGCCGTTTGTCGCAGTGGACTGCGGTTCATTGTCCCCGGCATTGGCACAGTCCGCCTTTTTCGGACATGTGAAAGGAGCATTTACCGGTGCGGATGCCAACCGCAGCGGATTTTTTCAGGAAGCGGAAGGCGGCACGCTGTTTCTGGACGAAGTGGAAAACCTCATGCCTGACACCCAACAAATGCTGTTGCGTGCCATACAGGAACGGCGGTACCGACCCGTAGGCGGCAAGGAAGACAAGACAGCCGATGTGCGCATTATAGCAGCCACCAACGAGGATTTGCAGAAAGCAGTATCGGAGAAGCGTTTCCGTCAAGACCTGCTTTACCGCTTGCAGGAATATGCAGTAACTGTACCACCACTCCGGGAAAGCAGTGATGACATCATGCCTCTCTCGGAATTTTTCCGTGAACAGGCAAATGTGGAACTGGAACGCAACGTGAAAGGATTCGACCAGTCGGCACGCAAAGCTCTGCTCACCCATTCATGGCCGGGCAACGTGCGTGAACTGCGTCTGACGGTACAGGTTGCGGTATTGCATACGGCAGGAGATATGGTGTCTGCAAAAGATTTGGAAATAACCGGTGAACATATCTGCACTTCTTGTTCCACATTAAAAGATGAGGAACAAGAAAAAGAACGTATCCTGCACGCACTGGAACAGGCGAACGGCAACCGGAATATGGCTTCGCAGATATTGGGTATAGGTCGTACGACATTATATCGGAAAATGATGGAATATGGACTGAAATACGGCGATAAATAGCTCCAAAATGAATATTTCCGCTGTAAAATAATATATTATCCGCACAAATTCCTATCTTTGTGGAGAAGTTTAGGAATAAAACAGGCAGTCGGATCATGTCCGGCTGTCTGCTGATATAGACATAAGAACGCAAGGTGTCCAAGCGTAAATCTGGAAAATTGACACTGAAAGGTACAAATTGCGTGGTGCTTATGCTATGCTTTGTCATAGCGTGCATTCACGTATATAACCTTTCAAGGGCTTTCCAGAGCCTACGCTTGGTGTAGCGTGGATAGCACGCTACTTTTTTATTCCAAGCGAACCGGAAAGACCAAGAAATTCAGATTATGGCGAAAATACAATTGCTGGCAATACTTTCGATGGACGGCTGTCTGGCGGATATGAAAACAGAAGGGCGCTGGTGGCTCCGTCCAGATTGTCATGGCATCTCAGACATATATAACAAGGCAACCTTTGAACTTTCACCGGATTATTCAATGACCACATTGATAGCCGAACATGAGAAACAAGACGACAACACCGTTTATCTGATTGAAGCGACCCATCAGAATGCCGATTTTATCAATGCACTGCTGAATATGCGTATCGTTGATGAAATTATTATCTACACCGTACCGTTCATAGCAGGTACCGGTTTCTTTCTGTTTCAAAAAAAATTGCCAATATCCTATTGGAAACTGACCGAACAGAAAAGTATGCCGGGAGCCTTGCGACACATATACCGTAAGGTGGATGTGGAAGATAATTAGCAGTATCATGTTCCAAAATGGAACGTGAAATGCGGATTCAGTTGTTTCAAAATGAAACGCGGTTTCATCTTGAAACATTTTTTTGGCCGTTTATACAATGGCTGAAAAATATTTTTATCTCTATTCTATTGTATAACAGCAGGATACAAAATCCTGCCGTTTTTTTTCTGTTTGCGGAAAAGCATTTGTACTCATAGTTCATGTGCGCACACTGATAATCAAAGTGTATCATTCAAACAGAAAAAATATGAATTACCTTATATTGACAGAAACCGAATTTTTCGGTCTTATAAACGGAAATGATGAGACAATCAATCTGAATGCTGCCTATGGGTGTTTTGTCAAGGCGGTTGTCGAACTGCTGTCCGATAACGATACGGACGGTGTAAAGATTGCACTGGCGTATGCCGAGAACGAACTGGAATATCACAACACGCAGTATCTTGCAGGTGGGGTGAAAAGCCATACCGACCTGTTTGTCCGCAAAGCCTTGTCTTTTGTCCGCAAGATGCAAAAGCAAATCTCCACAAGCCGCTTACAAGTGCCACCACTATCTCCATCCTATCCAAGTCCCCCTTCTACTGCCAATTCTGTCCCTGCATTGAAATGGACCGGCAATGCCATTGACCTTGTGGAAATGATTTATGGCATCAGCGAGATGGGCTGCATCAATGACGGGGAAATTCCGTTGAAGGAACTTGCACCTGTCCTATACTCTTTTTTCGGCGTAAACTCCAAAGATTGCTACCGCTTCTATACGGACATCAAACGCAGAAAAAATGACAGCCGTACTTATTTTCTTGACCGTATGCAAAAGAAGCTGAATGAAAAAATGCAGCGGGATGACGAGCTGGAACGCATGAGGAGATAAACTCCGTTTCCAGAATGTTTTTAAGGGATTGCATCACGCAATCCTTTATTTTTTTTGCTGTTTATAAAGGATTTCCGTCGTTCGCAAAACGGATTGTGCCACTAAAGAGGATAATGCTATTTTTGGTTTGTAGGTTTACAACGGAGGGACCGAAAATCCGAATATTGAAGAGAGTAGGAAATTAAAATGTAGAGATTATGGCATTTGGTAATGGTTACTGTCAGTACGAAACAGGTTATCCAGCTGGGAATAATTATTGTGGTGGATTTGCACTATGTGCTATATTGAATGATATAAACAGTGAAAAGGGTGTTCCTTTATTGAAACCGTTAGCAGTTTACAATGAAGTACAGGAGAAACAGAAAGGTTTGGAAGGTTACCTGAAAGATATTATAGAACAAAGAAAAAATGACTCAGGAACAGACATCTGTCTTCCGTCAAGTCTGGCTCGCTGTGCGGCAGAAAACTATCGAGTAAAAAATCCTGTCATTCTGTATTCAAAAGGATGGAGTATGCCGGTTGAAGTTATTCAAGCATCACGTAAAGAATATATGAACACTGTTATTGTTGGATCTGATGATTGGAAGTCCAAAATAAATGATAAAGCATTCAAGTATTTCCTTTTTTTAGTACAAGACGATAATCATTGGATTGCAGTCAAACATAAAGATGACGGCAACTTTTTGGTCTATGATCCAGCCGATGGTAATGAAGTAGAAAAAGACAAAGCTGAAATTGCAAGCTATTTGATGGATACGAATAATGAAGGAAAGCCGATAAATCTTGTTATCTATTTCGAGAAATAACCGTTCAACAAGAAGTGCCTTTTTGCTGTTTGCAAAGCACTTCTTGTTGATTTATAACAGCCGTTCATAAACAATTCCAGTTATTTACCAGACGGATTGTTGCTGCAAATATCTTGAAATTATCTTTGACTTGTAGGTTTACAACGGAGGAACCGAAAATCCGAATATTGAAGAGAGTAGGAAATTAAATAAATATTTAACAATGAATATATTAAGTGAGTTTAATGAACAAGGTTTACTTGTACGCACTGTAATGTTAAAAAATTTAGCCAAGGATTTTTTAAATATCAATGATAGTATAGAGTATGCAAAAAGTAAATATACAGAATTGCCAATGGAATCATATTATGGTCCAAAAAGAAGATGGACAATTGCGCATAAAAATATAAAACCTATATTTTTTAATATGGGAAGAAGACATTTAGCAATTATGGCAGTTCCAAGATTAGTAGATTGGAGTAAATATCTTAAAATCGATGAACAAGATGCATCTTCTAATTATAGAATTACAGAAACAGAATGTCTTGATGCAAGTAAAGCGGAAGAATTATATAACAACACTGTTGAAGAATTAAAGGTTAATAGCTGGTGTAAAACTGTAAATAATGAAGTTTCTACATGTGGTTTCGATATAAAAGCATTATGTGGATTGCTTACGGATGATAAGAATTATATTGAAGAAAACAAAGAAAAAATATTAGGTGGGCTAAGTGGGTTAAGAACTGAATATAAAGTTAATAACATTGAAGTATTCACATATGGATATAATGAATATGATAAAATTGCTTATATAGAAGAATATTGTACTCTCAATTTGTAAAAAGTTACATGGTAAATTATAGAGAAAATAACAATCATTAAGTATAAGAGGGTATGTCAAAGTTAAAAGAACTAACTCCCCAATTACATATTGTAACTAAAGACTTAAAAAAGGTCGTATCATTATTTAATACAGAGCTTGATACGACCTTTTTTTAAGGTATTTAGGATGCTCAAATTACTTCTGTTGCAACAAATGGCTCAGGTTCTCGTCACCCGCAATACGCTCCAGCTCGTCGGCGACAATCCTTTTCACCTCTTCCTTGATGCGGTTGTAGTTTTCCTGCACCTTTTCCTGCATATAGTCATTGCCGTTCTCGTCGGTAAAATCCGTAATGACGGGAATAGGCCTGTAAGCCTTCGTTTCAGCCGCCACCTTCGCATTGTCCACGACAATCTCCGCATGGAAAATCTTCTGTTCGATACGCTCGTTGAAATTGTCGGACACCGAACCGACAAACATACCTTGCGTCAGGCCGGAAATCTTGCTCGGCGGGATAAGGCTGTCCATCTGTGTGTTAATGGAGGTGGAGACGTCCTGACGGTTGATGGATATGGACTGACGCTTCTGCAAGACTTTTCCGAACCTCTCCGAAAGCGTCTTGGCGGTTTCGCCCACCACCTGACCGGAGAAGATGTTGCCAACAGTGTTCATCACGACTTTCGCCTCCTTGTCCCCATAGTCACGTACAAGCTGTGAGAAATCCTGAAATCCCAGACATACGGCGACCTTGTTGCTTCGTGCCGTGGCAATCAGGTTGTCCAGCCCCTTGAAATAGATGGTGGGCAGCTCATCAATAATCACCGAAGACTTGAGCATACCCTTCTTGTTTATCAGCTTGACGATACGTGAGTTATACAAACCCAGTGCCGCACCGTAGATGTTCTGACGGTCGGGATTGTTCCCGACACACAGGACTTTCGGCTCTTCAGGATTGTTGATGTCGAGCGTAAACTCGCTATCACTCATCACCCAGTACAGTTGCGGTGAAATCATGCGTGAGAGCGGGATTTTCGCCGATGCAATCTGCCCCATCAGCTGCTCGGCAGCCCCTCCCAGCCAAGCATCCATAAAGGGACTGAGGTAGTTCTCCAGCTCCGGATATGAGGTAAGGATGGGAAAAATGTCCTCGTACCTGCGGTTCAGGAACTCAATGGCATGGGGAAAGGTACAGTATCTACCGTTCTGATAGATTGTAGGCTCGGCACTCGGCGCCTTGCCGCATTTCTGCGGTAGGTTTC